>Ga0316622_100000635_pt1 | contig 20998 bp, 15 predicted proteins | sample OWC_Aug_OW2_C1_D_FD_207646 | JGI IMG/M metagenome (GOLD analysis project Ga0316622, IMG submission 207646) | Wetland soil microbial communities from Old Woman Creek delta, Ohio, United States - OWC_Aug_OW2_C1_D5_C | ecosystem: Environmental > Terrestrial > Soil > Wetlands | place: USA: Ohio... | reverse complement strand
GATCGAGGGCTGCCTCAAAGGTCCGGGGGTCGATCTCGAAGAGGACCTGGCCTTTTTTGACAAGGTCGCCTTCCTTGTAATTCTGCTTGATCAGATATCCCTGTACCTGGGCCCGAATTGTGGCGTTAACCAAGCCGTCGGCAGTACCGACGTACTCGGAATAAATCGGCACGTCTTTTTGTGCGACGGTCACGACCTCAACATCAGGTGGCGGCGCTGCTGCCTGCTGCTCCTTTTTGCAGCCGACTGCCATTGACAGAACTGCCGACAGGCTGAAAAATAAAATTATCGCGCGGGGGGAAAAAAACCGTGATCCTTTATCGCTGCTCTCCATGATGCCCTCCTCTATGTTCTTCTATGGCCAAAAAATCAGTTACAGAACAAAACTGACACTCCACGTCATGCACACATTTATGATAAGGGGAAATAAAGTAATTATTATAAGATGATATTCTGGCAATGTCTGCCCGTCAAGATAATTTTCTGAAAACTCGTAATTTTACGAGTTGATTGATACTCCAAAGTGTGATGAAGTGAATATGGAGACACAGGTTGTCTTACGACAGTAATGTGTCAGCTTGCCGCTTTGGTCGCGTTAAAAAATTAAGAAGGCTGAGAATCTTGTGAAGCATCCCAAAGACAAAAAAGTGATCCTTGCATGCGTGACAGGGCAGACGCAGAACCTGCCTATTCCGGTTTTGAGGTCAACCGGTTATAATGCGTATACCATGGCGTTCGGCCATACGGCCCGGATCAAGGGGTATCTGGGTGCGGACTTTATGCAGACGACGATTCAAATGCCGACGAGAAGAATTTCCCGGTGGAGCAATAGAGAGAGTGCAAGGGAGCGGATATTCGTTTATGGAGAGATGGTACAGGAGAGGAGTAAGATTGCTCATTACATTACGCGTAAGAAGGGTTAAATCATGGCAAAGAAACTGGTAAAAGACACTGCATCAAATGACGCTGAATCAGGCAAAGATATCCGGACAGGGACGAGCGCAGCCTCGTTAAAACAGGCGATCCTCGACAACCTTTTCTATGTCCAGGGACGGAATCCGGAGCTTGCCACGACAAACGACTGGTACGAGGCTGTTGCCTATACCGTGCGCGACCGGATGCTGGACAAGTTTATTCGAGCGCTCGGGGGCCTTCGTCGACCTGAGGTGAAGATCGCCAGCTACCTGTCGGCAGAGTTTCTGATGGGACCGCATTTGGGCAATAACCTCCTGAACCTCGGCATCACTGATCAGATAAGGGTGGCGGTAACGGAGCTTGGCCTGGAACTGGAGCAGCTTCTTGCCCAGGAAGAAGAGCCGGGCTTAGGCAATGGCGGCTTAGGAAGGCTTGCCGCCTGTTACATGGACTCGCTTGCGTCCCTGAGCATCCCGGCGATTGGTTACGGCATACGTTACGAATTCGGCATCTTTGATCAGGAAATCCATGACGGCTGGCAGGTCGAAAAGACCGACAAGTGGCTCCGACTGGGCAACCCCTGGGAGATCTGCAGGCCGGAGGTCGCCTATTATGTGAATTTTGGCGGACATACCGAGCAGTATCTTGATGAAAAGGCAGGGTTCAGGGTCCGCTGGGTCCCGAACCGAGTGGTCAGGGGCATTGCCTATGACACTCCGGTCTCCTCCTACCGGGATGACATGGTTGATCTGCTCAGGCTCTGGAAATCAGAGGCGGTCGAGTCCTTTGATTTTGAGGCATTCAATGTAGGCGACTACTATAAGGCCGTCGACCAGAAGGTGATCTCAGAGACGGTGAGCAAGGTCCTCTATCCCAACGACGAGCCTGAAATCGGGAAGACCCTCCGTCTTTCCCAGCAGTATTTCTTCGTCTCCTGTTCACTTCAGGACATGATCCGCATCCACCTGCTGAGGGGAAAGAAACTCGAGACCTTCCATGAAAGCTTTGCTATCCAGATGAACGATACCCACCCTTCGATCGCGGTTGCGGAACTGATGCGCCTTCTGGTGGACGAACATGAGATGGACTGGGATACAGCGTGGAAGATAACGCAGAAGACCATGGCATACACAAACCATACACTGCTGCCCGAGGCGCTCGAAAAATGGCCACTGCCGATGTTCGGCCGCTCGCTTCCCCGGCATCTGGAAATCATCTACGAGATCAACCGGAGGTTTTTGGATGATGCTCGCGCCAAGTTCCCCGGAGATGACGCACGAGTTGCCCGCCTGTCCATCATTGACGAAAGCGGTGAGAAGTTCGTGCGCATGGCGCACCTTGCCTCGGTGGGAAGCCACCGGATCAACGGGGTTGCAGCTCTGCACAGCGATCTTCTCACCAAGACCGTTCTGAAAGACCTGTACGACATGTATCCAGACCGTTTCGTGAATGTGACGAACGGCGTGACCCCGCGGCGCTGGGTAGCTTTGAGCAACCCGGGGCTCTCAGGGCTGATCACGACAAAGATCGGCGACCGTTGGGTCAAGCATTTCGAAGATGAGATCAGGAAGATAGAGCCCTTTGCCGATGATCCCGCATTTCGGGCTGAATGGGCAAGGATCAAGCGTGACAACAAGTCCAGACTTGCGGCGATAATAAAGCAGAGGACCGGTGTCGTGCCTGACCCGGATTCCCTTTTCGACATTCAGGTAAAGCGGATCCATGAATACAAACGGCAGCACCTGAACGTGCTCCATATCATTACGCTCTACAACCGCATCAGGAAGTCGCCGAAGAAAGAGATTGTACCCCGGACCTTCATCTTCGGGGGGAAGGCCGCTCCCGGCTATTTCATGGCGAAGCGGATCATCAAGCTGATCAATTCCGTGGCCGAGGTGGTGAATAACGATCCTGACGTTGCGGGAAGGCTGAAGGTCGCGTTCTTCCCGGACTTTAATGTAAAGAACGCCCATAATGTCTATCCTGCTGCAGACCTCTCGGAGCAGATATCTACTGCCGGCAAGGAGGCTTCAGGCACCGGCAATATGAAATTTTCGATGAACGGCGCTCTCACCATCGGCACCCTTGACGGAGCCAACGTCGAGATCAGGGAAGAGGTCGGCCCCGAGAACTTCTTCCTTTTCGGTCTGACCGCCGGGGAAGTCCATGACCTAAGAATGAAGGGTTATAGCCCACGAGGCTACTATGATTCAAACCCGCACCTGCGTGAAGCGATCGACCAGCTGCGCTCAGGATATTTCTCGCAGGGAGACAGAGAACTCTTCAGACCTCTTGTCGACAACCTGCTGAACCACGACCCTTTTTTACTCCTGGCAGACTATCAGTCCTATATCGACTGCCAGGACCAGGTAAGTTCAGCCTATCGTGACCAGAAGCAATGGGTGCGCATGTCGGTCCTGAACGTGGCCCGCATGGGCAAGTTCTCGTCTGACCGTTCCATACGGGAGTACTGCAAAAACATCTGGAACATAAAACCGGTAAAGGTGAAATAGGAAGCTGATGAAGAAAGAAACATCCACCCCAGGAAACCAGCTATGGAAAGATGCAAAAGTAACGTCCTGTTATAGTCATTCCGGCTTGTCCGGAATCTTTCTTCGGAAGGACTCCCGACAAGCGGGAGTGACAGATAACGGCGCACGTGAATAGGTTGTTAGCTATGCAGGAATCAAAAATTGACAGAATGATAGGAAACAGTTTTCCCCTCGGCGCGACTGTGCAACAGGGCGGCGTTAATTTCAGCGTCTTTTCGAAGAACGCGGATGCAGTGGAACTTCTTCTGTTTGAACATCCGGAAGATGCCGCTCCTCGCCGGACAATCCTGCTCGATCCGAAGAAGAACAGGACATACCACTACTGGCATGTCTTTGTCCCGAATATCGGTCAGGGTCAGATTTACGGGTATCGTGTTTTTGGCGCTTATCAGCCTGAGCGTGGCATGAGGTTCGATCCCGGGAAGGTGCTCCTCGATCCCTACGGCAAGGCAGCTGTTGTGCCTGAAACTTACGACCGCAATGCAGCAAGCCGTCCGGGCGACAATTGCTCAGGTGCCATGAAGAGCGTGGTTGCGGATCCGCAGGCCTATAACTGGGAAGGCGACGTTCCCCTGATGCAGCCCTTTGCCCGAACGATCATTTATGAGATGCATGTAAGGGGATTTACGGCTAATCCAAATTCGGGTGTTCCGGCGGACAAGAGGGGAACCTATGCGGGTCTGATCGAAAAGATCCCTTACCTTAAGGACCTGGGCATTACCGCGGTTGAACTCCTGCCGGTCTATCATTTCGACGAGCAGGATGCACCGCAGGGGTTCCGAAACTACTGGGGATATGCGCCTATTTCGTTCTTCGCGCCCCATCCGGCATACAGTTCGCGGAAGGAGCCGTTGGGACCGCTCGATGAGTTCCGTGACATGGTGAAGGCGCTCCACCGGGCAGGGATCGAAGTGATACTCGATGTCGTGTATAACCACACGGCAGAAGGCAATCATGAGGGACCGACCCTGTCCTTCCGCGGATTCGAAAACGATGCCTATTACATGCTCGAGCCGGACCGGCAGCACTATGCCAACTACACGGGCTGCGGCAATACGCTCGATGCAAGCAACCCCTTTGTCCGCCGCATGATCATCGACAGCCTTCGGTACTGGGTTCAGGAGATGCATGTGGACGGTTTCCGTTTCGACCTCGCCTCGATCCTGACACGTGATGAGCGGGGCCGGCCGGTGGCCAACCCGCCCGTACTCTGGGACATCGAAACAGACCCTGCACTGGCAGGCATCAAGCTTATCGCCGAGGCGTGGGACGCTGCCGGGCTCTACCAGGTCGGTAGCTTTGTCGGCGACAGCTGGAAGGAATGGAACGGAAGGTTCAGAGATGATGTGAGGAGTTTCCTCAAGGGAGACAGGGACACGGTCTCAACATTTGCATCCCGTCTGTTAGGCAGTCCGGACATCTATGCGTATGAGGAGCGGGAGCCGGAGCAGAGCATCAACTTTGTGACCTGTCATGACGGGTTTACCCTGAACGACGTCGTCTCATATAACGGGAAGCACAACGAAGCCAACGGCGAAGACAACCGGGACGGCAGCAACGACAACATGAGCTGGAACTGCGGCGCCGAGGGACCTACGGACGACCCCTCGATTGAGCAGCTCAGGGAGCGGCAGGTGAAGAACTTCTTCACGGTCACCCTGATCTCTGCAGGAGCGCCGATGCTGCTTATGGGGGATGAAGTGCGGAGGACGCAGAGGGGAAACAACAATGCGTACGGCCAGGACAACGAGATCAGCTGGTTCGACTGGGGGCTTGTGGAAAAACATGCCGGCATGCTCAGATTTGTCCGGCGACTTATCACGGCCCGCTTGCGGCGGGACGTTCCTCTGGAGGATGCTGTGATGACCCTGAACCAGTTCCTCAGTCAGGCAAAAATATCCTGGCACGGAGTGAAACTGAACCAGCCGGACTGGTCCGCAGACTCCCATATCCTTGCCCTTACCCTGAGGAGCTTCAGAGGCAAATTCCTTATCCATATCATGATCAACGCATACTGGGAAGAGCTTGAATTCGAAGTTCCGCCGGTTCAGGGAGAGTTCGAAAACGCCTGGATGCGCTGGATCGATACATTCCGGGAATCGCCGGATGACATCTGTTCCTGGGATGAGGCAGAAGCGGTCCGGGAGACGACGTATGCTGTCCAACCCCGATCCGTGGTTGTGCTTATAGCTCGAATGAAGGACGCGGGGACGTGATGAGTGTGTCGTGCCGTAACAGCCGGAACGCCGTATGAGGCGGACTGCGTGCGTGCGTGCTGTGCCCATGTTCTTCGGGAGGCACCTGTTATGAAGACCTTTGCTGTCCTTCAGCTTGCAGGCTGCGCCGGTTGCGAAGTCTCGCTTCTCAATGCAGATGAATGGATAAGCGAATACCGACTTGCCTACATGCCGCTTGTAATTTCTGCCCATGATATACCTGAAGTCGACCTGCTTCTGGTGAGCGGCGGGATCCGGAATGAAGAGGACCTTTACAACCTTCAGCGTGCAGTCCCCCGCGCCCGGAAGGTCGTTGCGATAGGCACCTGCGCCATATCCGGAGGAGTGGCCTCTCTCGGCGACCGGGATGATGTCCGGGAAGTTTTTTTGATTGACAGGAGACATGACGTGCCGCAGCTTCTTCCAAAATGCCATCCTATCGATACTGTCGTGCCGGTCGACTGTTATCTCCCCGGCTGCCCGCCCACACCTGAACTTTTCATGGCCCTTCTCACCGAGCCCCCGGGGTTCAAGATGAGCGCGATCGTATGCGTGGAATGCGGGAGGAAGAAACTGAGGGACATGCGGCCGGCAAGGTTCTCCGGATTTCAGCGGGGTGATGTGGAGCCCGGTGTCTGTCTGATCAACCAGGGCTTTCTCTGCATCGGTTCTTCAACACGTGGGGGCTGCCGAGCTCCCTGTCCGCAGGCAGGCCATCCCTGTGTGGGGTGCCGGGGGCCCTCGGATTCCCTGATCGAAAAGGAGGCGTCCGTGTGGCTGTCGAGCATCAGTCGCGTGATCTCCGGCCTGACAGATATCCCGCCTGCGGAGATTGACCGCGAACTCCGTTCGCCGCATCTTTCGCTCTTCCTTTTCCAGTTCTCCGACTATTCCGGCCCGGGCCGGACGCCGCGGCCGAAAGAGAAGGTGATGTGATATGCCGACCCTGACCTTTCCTCTGAGCAGGATAGAAGGGCATGCCCGTGTCGTGATCGACGTGGAAGGCGGAGAGGTGAAGTCTGCCAGTTTTCAGGCAACGGAATTCCGCGGCTTCAAACGCCTTGTGCGGGGAGTGCCGGCCGAGCAGATGACGGTCATCGTGCCCCGGATCTGCGGGGTATGCTCCACTGCGCACCACATCGCAGCAGTCAAGGCCCTTGAGGATGCATTCGGCGTCAAACCGCCTCCGCTCGCCCGCACACTGAGGGAACTCCTGCTTCTGGGTCAGCTCATCCAGAGCCAGGCGACGTCGCTCTTCATCTTCACCATGCCCGACCGGCTTAGTGTCAGCAGTATCCTTGAGCCGGACCTTGATAAGGGCGCCGGCGAATATTCGCAGATCGCGAAGCACGCGCTGGCCGTACGCAGGGCCGGGACACGCCTGATCACAGCAGCCGGCGGCCAGTTTATTCATCCGGTGAAGGCCGTGGTGGGCGGCATGACGGGCGGGATCGATGGCGGCACAGCCCGCATGCTCAAAGACGAACTTGCAGCCCAGCTTCCTCTTGCCTGTGAGCTGATCGAGGTTTACGCCCGTACATCTCGTGAGCTCAGGGAGCGGATCGGCACATGGGGAGACGATGCGCCTGCATATTATCTGACTTCGGTCTCCGATTCGCTGCCGAACTATGACGGTGATATGCTCCGGCTCCTCGCTCCGGACAGTTCGGTCAGCGCCTTTCCCGCCCGTTCCCATCACGAGCATCTGACCTATGAACAACCCGACTACAGTTACTCGGGAAGGACGAGCTGCAGAGGGGAAGCGCTGCGTGCCAACAGCCTTGCACGCATCAACATGGCGGAATCGATGGGAACGCCCCTGGCCGATGGCTACCTCAAGAGGTTCCGGGATAACTTCGGCAGGCCGGCACATGCGATCCTTCTCTTCGATCTCGCACGGGGCATCGAGCTCGTCTACGCCATCGAGCGGGCTATGCAGATCCTCGCCGCCCCGCTCAATGAGGAAGATACGGACGTCCCCTATACGCCGAAGGACGGAGAGGGGTACGGTCTTGTAGAGGCTCCCCGGGGACCATTGATCCACCATTATGTGATTGAGAACGGACTCATTGCTGATGCGGAATTCGTGATCCCGACCGTCCACAATATTAAATCGATCGAGCGGGCGCTCATGGTTGCCGCCCGGCGCTATATCACCGGAAAAAGAATAGACATGGAGCTTGAGCAGGCAGTGGGAAGGGTGGTCCGCGCGTTCGACCCCTGCATTGCCTGCGCAACGCATTAGGATGATCTCTGCAGGGAAGTCAGCAGACAGCATACGCCGGCTGCGCAGGCATGGAGTCAACTAAAGGATGCATATGATGGAACAGGCAAAGGATTTTGCGATACAACGTCTCGGGGAGTGCACCATTCCGTCTCCCATGAGCGGCGTCCGGTTCACCAATGACGAGGAGCATATACTCCTTCACAGCGACCTCAATGAGATCAGGCATTACCTGGATGCAGGCAGTGAACCGCCGAAATTCGAGGCAGCAGGCCCGAGGGAGAAGATACTCTTTGACCCGTCAAACCTTGCCTGCGGCATTGTCACCTGCGGCGGCCTCTGCCCGGGCCTGAACGACGTGATCCGGGCTATAGTGCTGAGCCTTCATCATCACTATGGCGTCAGGACCATTTATGGTTTCCCCTTTGGATACGAAGGGCTCGAGCCGAAATTCGGCCACCAGCCGATCGTTCTCAACCCGCAGGTAGTTGAGCAGATTAACGAGTTGGGCGGCACCATTCTCGGCTCTTCCCGGGGCAACCAGGACGTATCTGAAATGGTGGACACCCTGGAGCGGCTGAAGATCGGCATCTTCTTCTGCATCGGGGGGGACGGTACGCAGCGGGGCGCCCTTGCCATCAGCGAGGAAGCGCGGAAACGCGGCCTCAAACTCAGCGTGATCGGCATCCCGAAGACGATCGACAACGACATCTCCTATGTCCGGACAACCTTTGGTTTCGAGACCGCGGTCGCCGAGGCGAAAAAGGCGACCTATGCAGCGAATGCAGAGGCTGAAGGCGCGCGCAACGGCATAGGCCTGGTGAAGCTCATGGGCCGCGACTCCGGGTTTATTGCCGCATTCTCGGTGCTGGTGGATAATCAGGTAAATTTCTGTCTTATACCTGAGGTCCCCTTTTCGCTCGATGCTTTTCTCTCTGCCTTGAAGCAGCGGCTTGAACGGCGTGGCCACGCCGTGATCGTGGTCGCCGAAGGGGCCGGGCAGGAGCTCTTTGAGGCAACGGGTGAGCGCGACGCTTCGGGTAATATCAAATACGGAGATATCGGGGTCCTGCTCCGCGACCGCATCAAGGATCATTTCAAAAAGATCGGCATGGAGATCAGCCTCAAGTACATAGATCCCAGTTACATGATCAGGAGCCAGCCGGCAAACCCCCACGACTCTGCCTTCTGTCTCCTGATGGGGCATAATGCCGTGCACGCGGGGATGGCAGGCAGGACCGGTATGATCATCGGGTTTTGGAACCATCACTTCACCCATGTGCCGATCCAGCTTGCCGTGGCGCAGCGCAAGAAGATCGATCCTGAAGGATGGCTATGGAGCAGTGTGCTTGCCTCTACCGGCCAGCCTGCGGCGATGTGATGAAGTTATGACTGAATACTTGTACCGAAGGGAGCCAGAATAGGGAATGCTCACGACAATCGAAGAAAAGGACCAGGACCGGCTCCTGCAGAGGGCGGCACTGCATCTCTGTGAAAAGCTCCGGGAGGCGCTTGCCGCGAAGAAGCAGGTGAATGTGGCAGTGCCGGGCGGCAGAAGCGTGGCGAAGATGTTTCAGGTGATGCAGGGGGAGGATATTGACTGGCAGCGGGCGCACTTCTTTATTATCGACGAGCGCCTGGTGCCGATCGACCACCCGGACAGCAATTACAAGCTGCTGTTGGACAATTTCATTGACCCGCTTGCGCGGGCCGGCAGGATCGCACCGGGTAATGCCCACCCCTTCATCCTGGATGCTTCCAGCCCGGATCGCGGCGCAAAGCGCTACGAGGAGGTCCTGTCAGAGCATGGCTTCCGGTACGACATCATCCTCCTCAGTTCCGGGGAGGATGGCCATGTGGGCGCCCTCTATCCGCACCACCACTCCATGATGGACAAACACCATGGCTTCATCGTCATGGACGATTCGCCAAAACCTCCGCCGGAGAGGATGACTTCATCCCTGTCGCTGATGCAGACCGCGGATACTGCCCTGATCCTTTTCGTCGGTGAAGCAAAACGTGAGGCGTATGCGAAATTCAACGATGCCGCACTGTCTGTGGCCGCCTGTCCGGCCAGACTGGTGCTGGCTCTGAAGGATACGACGGTTTTTACTGATCTGAAATGAGGAACGAGGAGAAATTACCATGAAACCATGTGATTTTGTTTTGTTCGGCACCCTGGGCGACCTTTCCCGGCGCAAGCTCTTACCCTCCTTGTACCAATTGGAAAAGGCGGAACTCATCGCCTCGGAAACCACCATTATAGGGGTGGCGCGGGGTGAGTCCACAGACGAGCAGTATATTGCCCTGGCTCGCGAGAGTCTCGAGAAATTCATGAAGGAATCTATTGAGGGCAGCGTCTGGGAGCGCTTCGCCCGGCGGCTGCGCTATGTTGATGTTGACCTGACACAAACGGACCAGTACAGCCGACTGCGAGACAAGGTGGATCAGGCACAACGGGAGACGGTCAATTACTTTGCCGTGGCGCCCAGTCTGTTCGGCGCGATCTGCCAGGGGCTTTCAGCTGCAGGGCTTGCCACAAAACAGTCCAGGGTGGTGCTCGAAAAGCCGATCGGCAAGGATCTCGCCTCATCCAGGGTCATCAACGATGCAGTGGGGGCCTTCTTCCACGAAGAGCAGGTGTACCGTATCGACCATTACCTTGGCAAGGAGACGGTGCTGAATCTCCTGGCGCTGCGGTTTGCCAACTCCATATTCACCACCAACTGGGACCATAACACCATCGACCACGTCCAGATCACTGTTGCTGAGGAGGTCGGGATCGAGGGTCGGTGGGGGTACTTTGATCAGTCCGGTCAACTCCGCGACATGGTGCAGAATCACCTTCTGCAGATTTTGACCCTGGTCGCCATGGAGCCGCCGACTGCCCTGGACGGGGACAGTGTCCGCACTGAAAAGCTTAAAGTCCTGAAAGCCCTCCGGCCCATTACCCTGGACAATGTCCATGAAAAAACGGTGCGGGGGCAGTACACAACCGGTTTTCTCAAGGGTGGGCCGGTCCCGGGGTACCTGGAGGAAGAGGGCGGCAACCCCAGAAGCAACACCGAGACCTTCGCTGCCCTGCGCGTGGATATCGACAACTGGCGGTGGGCTGATGTGCCTTTCTACCTGAGGACCGGCAAACGTATGACCACCAAACGCAGCGAGGTGGCGATCCACTTCAAGAGCCTGCCCCACAACATCTTCAAAGGGAGCTACAAGAAGCTGCCTTCAAATCGGCTGATCATCCGGCTCCAGCCGAATGAAGGGGTGGAGATCGAGGTGATGAACAAGGTCCCCGGTCTGGGCAAGGGGATACACCTGCAGCAGACAATGCTGGACTTAAGCTTTACCGAGACCTTCAGAAACGAACGCATCCCTGATGCCTATGAACGGCTGCTGCTCGAGGCCATGCGGGGCAACCATATCCTATTCATCCGGAGGGATGAAGTTGAACAGGCCTGGACCTGGATCGATTCCATCCAGGACGCCTGGGCCAGCCAGAACGAGGCCCCAAAACCGTATGCTGCCGGCACCTGGGGCCCTGTCGCCTCGATTTCCCTTCTCGCCCGCGACGGTCGGGAGTGGGACGAATAAACGGATAGCGGTGTAACGTGCGTAAAGCATATCACACGGATATAAAATTTAGGAGAACGGATATGAACCAGACAGTCAAGGACGTCACCGATCGGATCATTAACCGCAGCCGCACGCACCGCTTGCGATACCTGCAGAACATGGAGGAAAACAGGGAGACCGGCCCATCCCGGCATCGGCTTCCCTGCAGCAACCTCGCACACGCCATGGCGGTTTGCCGGGGTACGGATGCGGAGCGAATGCGCGACCAGCACTCTCCCCATATCGCCATTATAACGTCCTATAATGATATGCTGTCTGCCCACCATACGTACGAAACCTATCCCGCCATCCTGAAAAAGGCGGTGGCTGCAGCGGGCGGCGTGGCCCAGATCGCGGCCGGCGTTCCTGCCATGTGCGATGGGGTGACCCAGGGCGAACCAGGCATGGACCTGAGCCTTGTCAGCCGCGACGTGATCGCCATGTCCACCGTGATCGGCCTGTCACACGATGTCTTCGATGGCGCCCTGCTGCTCGGCATCTGCGATAAGATCATGCCCGGGCTGATTATGGGGGCGATGCAGTACGGACACCTCCCCATGGTCCTGGTGCCCGGCGGGCCCATGCGCACCGGGCTGCCCAACAAGGAGAAGGCGCATGCCCGGGAACTCTTTGCCGAGGGCAAGATCGGCCGGGATGAGATGCTCGAGGTGGAATGCAGATCCTACCACAGCACCGGGACCTGCACTTTTTATGGAACAGCGAACAGCAACCAGCTCATCGCTGAACTCCTGGGGCTTCACCTGCCCGGGGCCTCCTTTGTCAATCCCGATGACCCCCTGAGGGATGCTTTCACCATCGCAGCCGCTACCCGTGTCACCGGCATGACACATCTTGGCGGGGCTTATAACCCGATAAGCCGGGTCGTCGACGAGAAAGCCGTGGTGAACGCCATCGTCGGGGTGCTGGCCACAGGAGGATCCACCAACCAGACCATGCATCTGGTGGCTATGGCCAGAGCTGCCGGCATCCGCATCAACTGGGACGATTTCTCGGACCTCTCCACTGCTGTGCCCCTGCTTGTCCGGATCTATCCCAACGGGCCCGGAGACATCAACACCTTTCAGGATGCCGGGGGCATGGCGGCGCTCATTGCGGAACTTCTGGATGGCGGTTTTCTGCACAACGACGTGCAGACCGTGGCGGGACAGGGCATGGAGGCGTATGCTTGCAGACCTTTATCAGACCAGGGTGCTCTGGCCTGGAAGTCTGAACCGGAACGGTCGGCAGACCTCTCGGTGATCGCCTCCGTGCAGAAGCCCTTTTCAGCCACGGGTGGACTCAAGCTCCTGACCGGCAACCTGGGCCGAGCCGTCATCAAGGTGTCCGCCCTGACTGATGGCGCAGATACGGTCATCGAGGCTCCGGCCGCTGTCTTCCATACCCAGGAAGAACTGAACAATGCTTTCCATGAGGGCCGGCTTAACCGCAACTTCATTGCCGTGGTGCGCTTTCAGGGACCACAGGCAACAGGCATGCCGGAACTCCATAAACTGATCACGCCTCTCTCTGTGCTGATGGACCACGGCTACCAGATTGCCATGGTGACGGATGGCCGGCTTTCCGGGGCCTCAGGCAAGGTGCCTGCCGCCATCCATGTCACGCCGGAGTCACTCTGCGGCGGGATGCTGGCCAAGGTGCAGGATGGTGACCTGATCCGGCTCGATGTCAAGGCTGGTAGACTCGACCTGCTGCTCGATGATAATGTCCTCAGGGCCCGTGAGTATGCCGACCCCGGGGTGAGGAGTATGCGTTACGGAGTCGGCCGCCAGATATTCGCCCCCCTGAGAGGCAACATGATGAGTCCGGAGGAGGGTGCGAGTTCTCTGTTTACCTATGTCCATGAGAAGTGCCATGTGAATATTCCCTACGAGGAGGAGTGATGGAAGCAAAGAGACACTGGCAGAAAGAACCCGAGGAGATACTTCGCCAGGGGCCGGTGGTACCGGTCATGGTCATTCATAAACTGGAGCAGGCGGTGCCACTCGCTAAGGCCCTGATGGCCGGAGGCATCCGGGTTCTGGAGATCACCCTGCGCACCCCGGTGGCTGTGGAGGCCATCAGGGCTATCAGCCGGGATGTTCCCGGAGCTATTGTTGGCGCCGGCACGGTGATCCGCCCTGAAGAGCTGACTGCGGTTGCCGAGGCCGGGGCAGTATTCGCCATAAGCCCGGGGCTGACCGTGGAGCTTCTTCAGTCTGCCAACCAGGGGACCATTCCCCTGATCCCCGGTATATCCACGGTCTCGGAGCTGATGACCGGCATGGCCCTTGGATACACCCGCTTCAAATTCTTCCCTGCCGAAGCTGCGGGCGGCGTAAAAATGCTCAAGGCGATCTCCGGGCCCTTTCCCCAGATCACCTTCTGTCCCACCGGCGGCATCACGCGTGACAACTACCGGGACTATCTTGCCCTGGCCAATGTTGCCTGTATCGGCGGCTCGTGGGTCGCTCCGCAAGAGGCGATGGACCGCGGGGACTGGACACGGATCACCGCTCTCGCCCGGGAAGCGGTCGAGGGGGCACAACGCTCAGCGGGCTGACAGGCATTCAAAATTTAATTTCTTTAAGGATATAAGTAGCCCAGCGGGCGCATAAAGGGAGGAGATAGAAAATTATGACACTACCCAGGAATAAAACGAAGATCGTCTGCACAATTGGTCCGGCGTCGGAATCGGCCGAGGTCATGGCAAGGATGATACGGGCGGGCATGAACATCGCCCGCCTCAACTTCTCACACGGCGACTTTGAAAGCCACCGCGCCGTAGTCCGGAACCTGAGATCGGCGGCACGCAGCGCCGGGAAAAGGCTGGCGATCATGGGTGACCTTTCGGGTCCGAAGATGCGGATCGGTAAACTCGCTCAGGAGCCTGTAGAACTGAAACCCGGAGACCCGTTTATCTTGACGATTGAAGATATCATCGGGGATGAGGGAAAGGCCTCGGTCACATTCAAGAGACTGCCCCAGGCGGTAAAGACGGGTGATGCGCTCTTCCTCAATGACGGTATAATCCAGCTCGATGTGAAAGAGGTCAGGGGAAGCGACGTCTTCTGCACGGTTGTTGTGGGCGGGGAACTGCGGTCCCGCAAGGGGTTGAATCTGCCCGGCATCAATCTCGGCATCAGCGCCTTCACGGAACGCGACCATGCATGCCTGAAGTTCGCTGCCGAGGAAGGCATTGATGCGGTCAGCCAGTCCTTTGTCGAGACCGGCGCAGACATCAGAGCGGTACGTGAGGCTGCTGACGCACTTAACTACCATCCCTTCATTATCGCCAAGATCGAGCGTTCGAATGCCCTTGATCACATGGACGACATTCTCGATGCAGCGGATGGGATCATGATCGCCCGGGGGGACCTGGGTGTCGAGGTACCTATAGAAAGGATCGCCGTCATTCAGAAGGACCTCATGAAACAGGCCAACAGAAGGGCAAAACCGGTCATCACGGCAACGCAGATGCTCGAATCCATGACCGAAAACAAGCGGCCTACACGCGCCGAGGCGACAGACGTCTCAAACGCCATCCTCGACGGCACTGACTGCGTCATGCTCTCAGGTGAGTCTGCCATGGGCAAATATCCGGTGGATGCAGTAGAGATGTTGGCGAAGATTGCCGCTGAAGTCGAGCCGCAGAGACGGCAGCTCTCGGTCCGTGACCTGTATCAGGGGATCGATATCAGGAGCCATCTCAAACAGGCGCACCTCATAGCCATTGCCGTCGAAGCGAGTCTCGAATATGCCGACCCGGCTGCTGTCTTCGTACCGACACACAGCGGAGCGACGGCCCGGAGACTTTCGATGTTCCGGCTTCCGGAATGGATCATCGGGATAAGCTCGAATGCTGCAACCTGTCAGGGATTGGTATTTTCCTCAGGGGTTTATCCAGTATTGAATAATGACCATCCGAAGGACTTTACCCCATTTGTTCGGGCATGGGTCAAAGAAAATGGCCTGCCGGGTGAAATGGCCTTTCTCACGGAAGGTCCTTCAGCTGCACATCCCGAGGCAAACCACCGCATGGAGATCATCGATCTCAGGCGCAAATAGGAAAGGGGTGACTATGGGCCAGGGCATATATATAACAAGTGCCGAACCCGGCAGCGGCAAATCTGTCGTTGTACTCGGGATCATGGAGATGCTTGCCGGGCAGGGAGGTAAAACAGGGTTCTTTCGACCTGTTGTTCAGGACGAAAAGAACCCTGACAATATCACCAATCTTATTATCAGACGGCATGATCTGAAGATCCCTTTCGATATGCTGTTCGGCTGCACCTTCGATGTTGCAAAGGATATGATAATCAATGATAGGGACGACGACCTTCTGAAGCTCATCTTGGAGAAGTATAAGGCTCTTGAAAGAGAATACGATCTCATCGTCTGTGCCGGGTCAGATTTTAGCGGCTCTGCTGCTACACTGGAGTTCGATTTCAATGCAAAGATAGCGAATAACCTCGGATCTGCGGTGCTGCCGGTCGTCCAGGGGTACGGCCGGGACACGCTACAGGTGGTGATTGCTGCACAGGGCCTGATGGAGTCGCTCGAAGAGCGGAAATGCGATCTCCTCGCGCTTGTTGCCAACCGGGTCCAGCCCTCGCTTGTCGAAGAAATCGCTGGAGCGTTGAGGAAGGCGATGCCGGCGGATATTCCCTCCTTTGTAATCCCCGAAATCCCGGTCCTCGAGAAGCCGACAGTCGGCGAAATAGCCATGGTCCTCGGTGCGGAACGTCTGAGCGGGCACGGGGAGAGCTATAACCGCGAGGTGAGCAACTTCAAGGTCGCTGCCATGGAACTTCCCCATTTTCTGGGACATATCGAAAAGGGAAGTCTGATCATCGTGCCGGGAGACCGCTCGGACATCATCCTCGGCAGCCTGCTTGCAGACGCATCGAAGACCTATCCCCACATCGCAGGTATCATCCTGACCGGGGGGCTCAAGCCGGCATCGCAGGTCACACGCCTCATTGATGGACTCGGTGATCTGTCTGTTCCGGTGATCGCCGTGCCCACTGACACGTACACGACTGCCCTGAATGTGAGTTCTCTCGAGGGCGTACTGTCTGCCGAGAACCCGCGGAAGATCGCCGCAGCACTCGGCATTGTAGAGGCGAGGGTGAATTCTGCCGAACTCATGAGCCGCATATCAACGGCCCGTTCTACACGGGTGACACCGCTTATGTTTGAATACGAGATCATCCAGAGGGCAAAGTCTGAACGGAAGCATATCGTAATGCCCGAGGGAGAGGAAGAGCGCATTCTCCGGGCAGCTGAAATACTCAGGATGCGCAAGGTGGTCGATATCACTCTCCTTGGAAACGAACAGGAGATTCAACAGAAGGCTGCTGCACTCGGCATCTCCCTCACGGATCTGAACATCGTCGATCCTCTAACCTCTGCCCGCCGCCAGGCATATGCCGATACTTACTACGAACTCCGCAAACACAAAGGCATCTCGCCCCAGATGGCCTTTGATACTATGGCTGATATCAGCTACTTCGGCACGATGATGGTGCATTTAGGGGAGGCAGACGGTATGGTTTCAGGCTCTGTCCATACGACTCAGCATACGATCCGGCCATCCTTCGAAATCATCAAGACCAAACCGGGCTGCTCGATCGTCTCGAGCGTCTTCCTCATGTGCCTCGCCGACCGTGTACTCGTGTTTGGCGACTGCGCAGTCAACCCTGACCCCAACCCCGAACAATTGGCCGACATTGCGATCAGCTCTGCGGAGACTGCCCGCATGTTCGGCATTGAACCCCTTATCGCGATGCTCAGCTATTCCACCGGCGAGTCAGGAAAAGGTGCAGAGGTGGACAAGGTGCGTGAGGCGACGAAGATCGCTAAGGCACGCCGTCCTGACCTGAAGATCGATGGCCCTATACAGTACGATGCTGCAGTCGATGCCGGTGTTGCCAAGACAAAGCTCCCGGGAAGCGAAGTCGCGGGTCACGCAACGGTATTTATCTTCCCGGATCTGAACACCGGCAACAACACGTACAAGGCTGTCCAGCGTTCTGCCAATGCTGTAGCAGTAGGCCCGATCCTCCAGGGTCTCAATAAACCGGTCAATGATCTCAGCCGCGGATGCACCGTGACCGACATCGTGAATACCGTTGCGATCACCGCAATACAGGCCCAGTCCAAGGGAGGTTCTTTGTGAGGATCATTGTGGTCAATTCGGGGAGCTCCTCGATCAAATACGAGACATTTGATCTGAACAGCCTCTCGGCTGCTTCAAAAGGTCTTCTTGAGCGCATAGGCTCGCAGGACAGCAGACTGAAGCACAAATGGCTCACCGCTTCCGGCGAATGGGAGGAGATCGTCGAGACACGGCCGGTTGCCGACCACCGCGAAGGTTTTTCCTTTATCCTTGAGGTGAGCAGCAGAGCGCGTGCAGGCAGTGCGGTGCCTGAGATTTTCTCGGTCGGCCACCGTGTGGTGCACGGCGGCGAGAAGTTCAGTGAACCTGTGGTTATCGATGATGCGACGCTCGGGGCGATAGAGGAGCTGATACCGCTGGCCCCCCTCCACAATCCTGCCAATGTGACGGGCATAAAGGTGATGCGTGATCTCCTGCCCCATGTCCCCCAGGTGGCAGTGTTCGACACGGCTTTTCATCAGACCATGCCGGCGAGGGCCTTTCACTATGCGCTGCCGTACGACTTCTATCAGTCTTACGGAGTCCGGCGCTACGGATTCCACGGGAGTTCGCACCGGTACGTGGCAGCAGAAGCATCGCGCCATCTCAGCATCCCCCCGGATCAGTTGAACCTGATCACGCTTCATCTGGGCAACGGAGCAAGCGCAGCGGCCATTGAAAAAGGAAAGAGCATAGACACCTCGATGGGCCTGACCCCGCTCGAAGGGCTTATCATGGGTACTCGCTGCGGAGATCTTGACCCGGCCGTACACTTTTATCTGGCGAGAAAGACAGGCCGGCCCTATGAGGAGATCGAAGGCATATTGAACAAGGAGAGCGGCCTCAAGGGCATCTGCGGCTCGAACGACATGAGGGAGATCCAGGGCCGCGCTCAGAAGGGAGATGCGAGGGCGGAACGCGCCCTCGATATGTTCTGCTACCGCGTCAGAAAGTACATCGGCGCGTATTACGCCGTCCTCGGTTCAGTCAGTGCCATTGTCTTCACCGGCGGCATAGGTGAAAACTCGGCTGTTGTGCGGACTAAATCCTGTGAGGGTCTGTCAGGCCTCGGCATAGCTCTCGATGCAGACAGGAACAGTACTGTCAGCGCTGGCATTTCCGAGATACAGGACAGAGGCAGCAGGGTGAAGATACTTGTCATACCGACGAATGAGGAGCTCGAGATAGCCCGGCAGACCGTTGAACTGATACAAGGCTCGAAAGGTCAGGTCAGATGATGGACGCGAAAAACTATTCATTCCGGGAGACGCTCAAGAATGGTCTCCAGGTTGTGATCCGCGCAATCAGGCCTGATGACAGGGAGGCGCTCATTGCTGCGCTGAAAGGGCTGGACGAGAGGACACTCTACTACCGCTTCTTCGGGGCAAAACAGGACTTTTCAGAGCATGAACTGACAGAAGCAACAGACGTGGACTTTGTCAGGACCGTTGCACTCGTGACCTGTCTCGAGGGCGAGGAGGGGGAGAAGATCATCGGTGCAGGACGCTATATCGCGTTTGGCAATGCCGAGCCACCTGACCACGCGGAGGTGGCCTTCATGGTCGAGGAGGATTACCATGGTCTCGGCATTGCCAGCAGGATATTCAAACACCTCGCCGGGATCGCCCAAGAGAAAGGGATCAGGGAGTTTCATGCTGAGGTCCTGCCGGGGAATAAGGGGATGCAGGCGGTCTTCAGCCGGAGCGGTTTTCCCATGAAAGAGGAGCAGGCTGATGGTGTCATGCATATAACGCTGTTGCTCAATGAAAAATAATAAAGGAGAAGATTATGCCAGTAAAATTCGTGCGAGGGTTTATTCTGTTTCTCGTTACTGCAGCGCTGATGTTGGGAGCTGCTGCAACCTGTGCGGCTGAAACAACGCAGGTCGGTCAGCCGCTGTCTGTCGGCATAACACCTGATTTCCCTCCGCTTGCATTTAAGCAGGGTGATAAGTTGGCTGGTGTTGAAGTGGACCTCGCAATGATGCTCGGGAAGGAACTCAACAGACCGGTGAAGTTCGTTGAGCTGAAGTGGGATATGCTGATCCCGGCACTCCTTGAAGGAAAGATTGATATCATCATGTCTTCCATGACGGCAACGCGCGAGCGGCAGGTCAGGATCGCGTTTACCGAACCGTACATGAAAAGCGGCCTGGTCGCTGGCGTACGGACGGGAGACGCTATCTATTACCCTACGGTGGAAAGCATCACGACCTTTTCCGACATTGTCGGCATTGTGCCGAACACAACCAGCGAAGCCTTCGTGAAGAAATATTTTCCTCTTGCTCAGCAGCATTATCTCAAGTATCCGCGGCAGGCGGTCAATGCGCTCGAGCAGAGATGGATCAGCATGTTTATCTGCGACGCCCCGACAATGATCTGGCTCGTTTCCGAGAACGAATCCATGGAGGGGATATGGCTGCTCCTGAATGAAGAGTATCTGGCATGGGGTATGAGAAAGGACGACGAGAACCTTCTTGCCCGCGTCAATATTGCTCTCGCCCAGCTCCGTCTTGATGGAAGACTCAACGGGGTATTGAACAAATGGCTTCCAAAGAAGTATCTGGAGAAGATGAAATAGACGCGCACAATTATATCTACAGAACAGAAAGGAGCAGGTATGGCACAGATCACGAAAATTACAGGAAGAGAGATTCTCGATTCCCGGGGAAACCCGACTGTAGAAGCGGATGTCATTCTCGATGATGGGAGCATGGGAAGGGCTGCAGTGCCGTCAGGGGCATCCACCGGCGTGCATGAGGCGGTCGAACTGCGTGATGGAGACAAGAAGCGCCATCTTGGCAAGGGCACCCGGAAGGCCGCGCAGCATGTCAGCAAAGAGATTGCCCGGGCAATAATAGGGATGGAAGCGTCGAGTCAGGAAGAGATCGACCTGAAGATGATCAAACTCGACGGCACAAAGAACAAGGGGCGCCTCGGGGCAAACGCTATCCTCGCGGTATCGATGGCAGTGGCGCGTGCAGCAGCCCAGTCGCAGATGACACCCCTGTACCGGTATCTCGGCGGCGTGTCCGCATCTGTGCTTCCGGTGCCGATGATGAATATCCTCAACGGGGGAGCACATTCGGACAACTCCGTGGACTTTCAGGAATTCATGGTCGCCCCCTATGGCGCAGCCTGTTTTTCGGAAGCCCTCCGCATGGGTGCAGAGGTCTTTCATACCCTGAAGGGAGTGCTCAAGAAGAAGGGATACTCGACAGCAGTCGGTGACGAAGGAGGGTTCGCGCCGAACCTGAAGTCCAACGTGGAGGCGATCGAGGTGATCCTGGAGGCGATCGCACAGGCAGGGTACAAGG
>Ga0316622_100000634_pt1 | contig 20999 bp, 18 predicted proteins | sample OWC_Aug_OW2_C1_D_FD_207646 | JGI IMG/M metagenome (GOLD analysis project Ga0316622, IMG submission 207646) | Wetland soil microbial communities from Old Woman Creek delta, Ohio, United States - OWC_Aug_OW2_C1_D5_C | ecosystem: Environmental > Terrestrial > Soil > Wetlands | place: USA: Ohio... | reverse complement strand
CGCTGCCCGAATCGTATTTCTTATCTGACGAGAAAAGCTCCTCTCCGCAGGCGGCGCATCTGTAAACGCCAGTCTCCTTGTTGTCGTACAGTTCGCCCGTGAACGCGGGTTCAGTGCCCTTCTGCCGGAGTATTCGATACTGTTCGGGGCTAAGTTCCTTCTTCCACTCCTCTTCGGATCTTCTGATTTTGTCTACCATGCGGTCCTCGGCCCTGCTACTCCGCGAAAAACAATAAGGGTTGCGCCGATTCCGGCGCCCGGCCGTCTACTGCTTCGGTCTCCCGAACTCCTCGAAGCTCGTGATTGCAGAGAGCGGCTTCCTGTTCTTCACCTTCGGGGGTTTCGCCACTACATCTTCCTTCTCTTTAGAGTATCCCACCGTGAGCATGGCAACTATCACGTAGTTATCGGGTACCCTCAGGAGGCTTCTGACTGATTCGTCACTGAAGCTCCCGATCCAGCATGTGCCCAGGCCCTCCGAGGTGGCCGCCAGGACCATGGTCTGAAGGGCTATTGTCGTGTCGACAACGTGCCACTTTGGGGATTTGGTCTTGTCCGCGAGACCGACTATTACGACTGGGGATTCTACGAGGAACTTCGCGTAAGGTCCTTCCGCCAGGATCTTCCGCTTGTCCGGGTCGGTGACGACGATGAAGTGCCATGGCTGGTGGTTCACGGCAGACGGAGATATCCTCCCCGCCTCCAGTATCCTCCCAAGCACGTCGTCAGGCACTGGCCTTGCCTGGTACGATCTCACAGAATATCTTGCCTCAATCGCACGTTGCACTTCCATGATGTAGCCTCATGACTTCGCTCAGCAGTACCTGCACCCTTTCATGCCGCGCTTCTCGAAGTATCTCTGGTGATAGTCCTCTGCTGTATAGAACTCTCCCGCGGGTTCGATCTCCGTAACCACTTCCCTGTTCTTGAATTGGTCGCTGGCCTGGAGTCTGCCCTTAGAGGCCTCTGCTAATAATCTCTGCGACTCGGAGTGAAAGAAGATAGCGGACCTGTATTGTTCCCCGTGATCTGGTCCCTGCCGATTGAGTTGGGTCGGGTCATGAATCTGCCAGAATGTCTGGAGGAGGTCGTCATATGAGATCTGGGCCGGGTCAAACTCGACCAGGACAGCCTCCGCGTGGTGTGTCCTGCCGGAGCACACATCCTTGTAGGTCGGTGCCTTGGTCACCCCTCCAGTGTAGCCGACTAGGGTGTTCACGACTCCTTTCGTGTTCCTGAACGCTTCTTCGACGTGCCAAAAGCATCCAGCTGCAAACGTAGCCTTCTCCATCATCAACGATACCTCAGAACAGTGTGAACAACATTCGTCGCTCTGCATTTGTTCTTTTGCCCGGACGTGTTCAGGGTCCCACCTCGTCCTCGCTGACTAATATATCCATGTAGCGCAATGCATCGCCAGATTTGGATGGCAGCCAATCAGCCTTCGGGAGGGGACGAACGGCTCAAACGTTCGGCCATGACGGTTGCGGTCATGAGCTCTTTCGTAACGCCCTTCATGGCCTCTTCCATCAACGTAGCGCTCAAGTCGATAGACGAGGAGTTCTCTATTGATGCGGTGACCCTCACCTGGGTCGCTACATCATACCTTCTGGCTTCGGCCGCATTTCTCGTTCCCTTCGGCCGCATCGCCGATATCCGAGGGAGGAAGAAGGTTTTCCTTTACGGTTCCTTCCTGATGGCAGTGGCCTCTGGCCTTTGCGCATTCGCATATGACGAGTGGTCGCTTCTCGCTTTCAGGGTTCTCCAGGGGATCGGAGGGGCAATGATCTTCGGCACCTCTGTGGCGATACTCTCGTCCGTCTACCCTCCCAATGAACGGGGGAAGGCACTCGGGATGGCAGTCTCAGCGGTATACATCGGTCTGTCCGCGGGCCCATTCCTCGGGGGTTTCATGGTCGCCTTCCTCGGCTGGAGGAGCCTCTTTCTCCTCATAGTCCCGCTCAACCTCGCGGTCATCCTCGTGGCGAAGATGAAGCTGAAAGGGGAGTGGGCGGAGGCTTCCGGAGAGAGCTTCGATCTGAGAGGGTCAATTGTCTATGCCGTGTCACTCACCGCAGTGATCCTCGGCTTCTCAATGCTCCCCGACCTGCTCGGGGCCGTCATGCTCGTCCTGGGGACCGTTGGGATTGTGGGATTCATCATGATCGAGGTACGTGAGAAGCATCCCGTCCTGGACATGAATCTCTTCAGGCGCAATAGGACGTTCGCGTTCTCCAATCTGGCGGCGCTCATCAACTACAGTGCCACCTTCGCCGTGACGTTCATGATGAGTCTCTATCTCCAGTACGTGAAGGATTTCAGCCCCGAACTGACAGGTACTGTCCTGGTCGCCCAGCCTGTGGTGATGGCCGTCTTCTCGCCGGTCGCGGGGAAGCTCTCTGACGTCAAGGCACCTCGCCTGATCGCTTCGACCGGCATGGCGGTCTGCACCGTAGGTCTCATCATGCTCGCATTCTTCACCGAGGACACCGAGATTTGGGCGATTATCGGAGTCCTGGCCTTCCTTGGGTTCGGCTTCGCCCTCTTCTCGTCACCCAACACGAACGCCATAATGGGATCCGTGGAGAGGAGGCAGTACGGGATCGCTTCAGCATCCGTTGGCACAATGAGGCTCGTCGGCCAGGTCCTCAGCATGGGCATAGCCACGCTCTTCATAGCGGTGTACCTCGGAGACCAAGTTCTCAGCAACGACCTTGCTGAAGAGTTCATGGAGAGCTATGAGATATCCTTCTATGTCTTCGCAGCGCTGTGCCTGGCAGGAGTATTTGCGTCTCTTGCTCGGGGAAAGCCGGACTCTGGCCAGCCTGGTTCGAGCATCGCTCAGAAATGAGCGGTCAGTCTGCGAGATCCACGCCTATCTCGTTCCTTCTGAATATGCCAGGTAAGAACGGCGGATTGTAGCGCATGAGGAAGGGCTCGCCGGAGGCCACAAGGTTCTTGCGCCCCAGGGTGACCATGAGTTCTCGGGTCCTCTCCCTGACCTTCGGTTCTGAGGTGTATCCTCTGAATCTGAGGACTGCGACACGCCTCTGTTGGATTTCCTCCAGACGGATCCGATCATCCACTGGCCTAGGTGCGGTCTCCGCGGTGAACTCCGCCGGCATGACGAATGAAAATGAACTTCCCTTGGCTATGACGGGGGCAGTCATCGGGATTCTTACGCCCCTCTCCGCAGAGACCACTGGGACGGTCATCGCTATCCTCCTCCGGCTTGTGTTCTGGCCGGAGATGTAGCTGAAAAGTATGCTGAAGGCGTCATCATCCGGCAACCCGTAGACTGTGGCCAGTACCATTCGGGGATAGCGTCTAATTTCAACGCCGTCGAATGTCTCCTCCGCAGAGTACTCCACCGACTCGACCATTAGAATGCACAAGCCGCCTTTGAATATAAAGAGAGAATGCCTAACTAGGTTGTTGTGGGAAGGCGCCCCAGGACTGAGTTTTGAAAGTCTTCATCGGAAGAAAGGTCAAGGGAAGGGGTTTCCCAACTCCGTACAGGTACCCGCCTAGAACCTGTAGGTCCCGCCGAACACGAGCCATGCGAGAGTCGACTTTGCAGTCAAACTGAGGATGATGTAGACCTTCTCGCCGTACAGGTAGTCCGCCCACCTGCCCTTGGCCCTATACTGCAGGACCATGTTCAGCGCGAATATGTTGAAGAACGCCGCCAGAATCGGGAAGATCAGGTACACGAACGTCGGCACGGACTCCGCATCCCTGAGCACCGCCCCGAAGAAGTAGATGCCAATCACGATCCAGGGGACGATCCCGGCGAAGCACCCGAAGATGTAGGCGGTCCAATCGGTCTTCTTCGTGGTCTGGTTGTGTAGCTCCATCATCCAGCCGAACAGGTTCATCGTCGCGTTCAAGCTGAAGATGAGCATCAGTGTCGATAGCTCGAACATGCCTACCTGCATAGCTATGAGGACGATCATGATGGACGAGCTGATGGAGTACTCGGCCCACCTCGCGGGATTCATACCGCGCTTCAGGTGGTCAACGTACCAAGCGTATCCGAAGGTGGCAAGTGAGAAGTGCGCTATCGCGGACACGAACAGGAACGATGCTACAAGCGGCGCGAGGGCGATGCTCGCAATCTGATCATGGGCGAATATCGGAACTCCGTTCTCAAATCCGGTTATGAAGTCCGTGAATATCGGACCCCTACCGGGCGGGCTCAGCCAGAGCATGATACCTCCCTGTATCAGGTGCAGAAATCCCATTGCCAGGTTGAAGTTCTTCAGTTTCACGAACTTAGGGTCTTTAGCGGCTTCCATTCCAGTTCCCCTCTGCCCTGGAAGTAGGTTTTGGGGTATATCTAGAACACTCCTTTCTGATACGGTTTCCACTGTCCACTAGGACATCCGGCCTGGTAGAAACGAACGCGACCGGTGCGGTCGGTCGATTGTTGAGCCGGAGGGTGATGCCTAGGACTTCTTCTTCGCTCCGTGAGTCTCTGCCGCAGAGTGCAACAGTCTTCTCATCGCTCTGTATCCGTCCAGAAACCCCTCGAACTCCTTGTCGGACATCGTAGCTAGGCAGGAGTATTCGATCATGCCCTGCTTGGTGAAGAAATCAACATCCTCTAGTTCCGTGATCTTGTCCATCCAAGTCGAGTTGTTGGTGCAGTCCTTCATGGAGGAGGCGGCTTTCACCAGCTTGGAAACGGATTCATCATCGAAAGGTACCTTGATTCCGATTCTGTCCAGGTTGACGAGGGTCTCCTTGGTCTGCTTCTCTTCGTTGGCCTTCGCCCCTTCCTCCCCATGCGATAGATGGAAGATCTCTGCAGTGGCCCTGTAGTACGTCTCTATGAAGTGGTCGATGCGCTCCTCTTTGGCCACCTCAATCAGGTCCGCACTCTTCATCCTTCTTACGTGGTGATATATGGCCTGCGGTGTCAGACCGAGTTCCTCTGCGATTTGGCTCACAGTCCGTTCCTTAGCCCTCAGGAGGTGGATAATCCGCCTCCTCGTGTCATCCGCCAGAAGCTGGAATGCCTCGGGGTCCTTGATCAGTTTGATTGCCCTCACTCGACATCACCATTAAAACGAATAGATTGGCAGTAATATAAGCATTTCCCCAATTGAAACGATAGTTTTAATAACCTCCATGTGTATTACTGAAACGCAGGTTTGAATGGTGAAAACATGCACGGAATGAGAACGAACAGGACCTTCGGGAACTGGATCGAGCGCAACTCCCTGATCGGTGTCGGTCTGGCATCGGTTGTGAGGGCGAACACGTCCCAGATCTCGAGGCGGGTAGTCGGCATCTGAGCGTGATAGGGACATAGTGACCCTGAGAAGAAGGTGAAGGAGATGTTGGAATCGTATGTGAGGAGCGCCCCGAAGAGGCACGAACTGTATCAGGGCAACCTGGAGGTTCGTGACTACGCATGCCGCGAATATGGCCGTGAATGCGCAGACTGGCTGGTCAGAGAGGCACTCGAGCCGAACGGCCACGCTGCAGCCCCCAATGGTTCGATTCGAGCGCGGACGACTGATGGCAGGATTAAGGAGCTGCCCTTGCCGGCGGTCGTCAGCACCTGTGATTGAGTCTAGATCCTCAGTCTTGCGCGGCACTCCTCGTGCGGCATCTGTAAGGTTTTTTCAATCTGAATAGCATTCTAGAAGGAACGGTTCAGGAGGAGGAGTAGTTGGGTGAAGCTATAGTTGAAGTCGTTGATCTGCAGAAGCACTATCCGCCGGACATCAAGGCGGTTGACGGAATCTCGTTCTCGCTGTCATCGGGTCAGATATTCTCGCTTCTCGGTCCGAATGGTGCAGGGAAGACTACGACCGTTGAGATATTGGAGGGTCTCAGGAGCCCATCAGGTGGGACGGCCAGGGTCCTCGGCGCTGATGTGACAAAGGAGTACGACAAGATAAGGAAGCGGGTCGGCATCTTGCCACAGAACTTCGAGCCGTTCGACCTCCTTAAGCCAGTAGAGGCTGTAGAGTACTGGGCAAGGCTCTTCGGTCTCAGTCCGTCGAAGAAGGATGTAGGCCGACTCATCGACAGCGTTGGGCTGTCGTCCAGGAAGAACTCCATGGCCAAGATGCTCTCCGGGGGAGAGAAGAGGAAGTTGGGCATCGCGATGTCCCTCGTGAACGAGCCGGAACTGTTGTTCCTCGACGAGCCGACAACGGGGCTCGATCCGAAGGCCCGTCGAGACCTGTGGCGATTGATAGACGGTATAAGGGCGGAAGGCAGGACGGTCTTCCTGACCACGCACTACCTCGACGAGGCCGAGAAGCTGGCGAACAATGTCGCCATCATGCACAAGGGCAAGCTCGTCACCATGGGGTCTCCTGGCGAGCTCGTAACGAAGTATGGGAAGGCGACCGTAATCGTACTTGTAGGCGCAGGAAAAGAGGGTCTCAAGGAGATCCAGAGGAGGGGCATCTCGGCTACCGAGGAGGGAGGCGACGTGATGGTCTCCGTCGCAGACCCGTCCGAGCTCAGGGCTCTGTTCGCGAAGCTGTCGTCGATCGAGCTGAAGCTGAAGGACATGTATACGCGCCGCGAGACGCTGGAGGATGTCTTCCTCAATTTGGTCGGCGTCAAGATGGATGAGGGGGTGCTGCAGGAATGATGCGTATGATGGCCGACATGATAGCGTTCGGCAAACAATACACTCGCTCGACCGTGACGATGTTCTTCGCCTTCGTCTTTCCGATACTGCTGATACTGATATTCGGAGCCATCTTCACGAACATGGGCTCTCAGAAGATAGAGCTGAGCGTGCAGGACCTTGACCAGGGCCAGTTCTCGGAGATGTACATCTCGTTCCTCGAGAACACGACCCTGTTTACAATCAAGGACATACCTTTTGATGAGGATATCGAGAGTTACATCTCGAACAACTCGCTTACAGTGGCCGTATACATCCCGCCTGACTTCAGCGCAAGAATCGCAGGACTCATAGCCACGAACGGAAGCGGAGTGTCCAACGTCACTCTGTACGGCGATCCTACCCAGTCAACCTACTCAACCGTCCTGACGGGCTTGATCGTTGTTCAGGATCAGATGAGCTACACGATCGCGGAGGCGAGGCCACTGGTCGGCTTCGTCACCGAGAACCCGGGCGGGGACAACTTCACGTTCATGGACTTCTTCGTGCCCGGGATCGTCGGGATGACGGTGATGATCAACGCGATGTACACAATGACGTCTATATGCGCGGAGTACAAGAGCCGAGGATATTTCAAGCTGCTCGCCACGACGACGCTGAAGAAGACCGACTGGCTCCTGTCGAAGTTCGCCTTCTACTCAGTAATGCTGATCCTCTCGCTGCTTCTCACATTCGCGGTCGGCAACTTGGCGTTCGGCATGAACGCCGCTCTGACGCCGATGGCGTTCGTGTTCATCGTCGCGGGAGCGTTCCTGTTCACTAGCCTCGGCATGCTCCTTGGGATCCTCGCCAAAGACCCAGAAGCAGGTTCTGCCATCTCGAATGCGATAGGCTTCCCGATGATGTTCCTGTCAGGGACTTTCTTCGCGCTCGAGACGATGCCTTCGTACATCCAGGTGATTTCCATGGTGCTTCCACTAACCTACCTGAACGAAGGCCTGAGGGACGCGATGGTGTATGAAAGCATGGAGAGCGCGCTCGTCAATCTGGCCGTGGTCATAGTCCTGGGCATCGTGTTCTTCGTGGCTGCAAGCCGTCTCATGTCCTGGAAGGAGCGCTGACGGACTGATGTGGGGATAACGCCCGGATACAGTTCACATCCTGGTGAGGATGTGCCAAGTGACAATCCACCGATGAGAGATTGATGCTGATGGAAGAGACGCCGGTGCAGAAGAAGCGAATGAAGGAGATCTTCGAGGAGTTCTCGCTAGTGCCCAAGAGGGTGAAGTGGCTAATCTACTTGACAGTCCCTCAATCACTCGCTTTCGGCTATCTCGTGATTCTGATAACAGCCTACTTTCCAGAGACCGACTACTTCGATGCAGGCGACGTAGGTCTACTGATCGCAGCGACCGGCGTTACGTTCGTGGCAGGGGCGCTCCCGCTTGCAATACTCTCGGACAAGAGGGGAAGGAAATGGATCCTTCTGATGGGAATGGCCGCCACGACACCATCGATACTCGTCTTCGGGCTGACTCGTGACATGACATGGTTGATAGTCGCCTCCCTTGTCGCTGGCCTGAGCGAGGGCGCGTTCATGGCGACCTGGAACGCCCTCATAGCGGACCTGACAGTCAAGGAGCATAGAAACGCCGCATTCTCTCTGTCATTCATCTTGGGAACGATACCATTCGGAGCGGGATTCATCATCCCGATGGCCTTCCCTCCGATCGAGTCGTTCTTCGGCTGGGGCTCCTATGAAGTCCACATCAACGCACTGATCCTGATGGCCGCGGTCTCTGCGTTCTCTCCCTTCGCCGTATGGTGGCTTCTGAGGGACTACAAGGAGGTGATTTGCCGGAAGAAGTACACGTGGAGCCCGACGATGCGCAGGCTCCTGAAGTTCTCGGGCATCAACAGTCTGATAGGGCTGGGAGCGGGGTTCATAATCCCGCTCATCCCCACCTGGCTATTGCTGAGATTCGGAGTCCCCGACGAGGTCAGCGGCCCACTTCTTGCACTGTCAAGCGTTACGATGGCATTGGGGGCAATCGGGTCTGCCTACCTTGCCAAGAAGCGCGGTCTAGTCCAGGCGGTTGTAATGAGTCAGGCGCTTTCAACAGCCTTCATGTTCTCTCTCGCATTCATCACCAGTGCGGCCATTGCCGCCATCTTCTATCTAATTCGTGCCGCCTTGATGAACATGGGAGTTCCACTTCTGGATTCGATGTTGATGGGCATCGTTTCGAAAGAGGAGCGAGGCCTGGCGAGCGCCATCAATTCCGTGATCTGGCGACTACCGAACAACGTTAGCACATACATCGGCGGAATTCTCCTTGCCCAGGGGTTCTACGACATCCCTTTCTTTCTGGCGACGGCATTCTATGTAGTCGCCATAGCTCTGTTCTACTGGTCCTTCAAGGATGTGAAGCCGACCACATGACTTCAAGCTGCAGGCATCCAGCTCAGTGTGTTAGGTTTCGTGGCGCGTCATGATGCGGCACCACACTGAGAGCGGGTGAACCCTTTATTATAGGCATAATGGAATCCGGGGCGCGTCATAGGGATTCTAAGGTCCCTGGTGCTCGGGTGAGATGTTGGTGCAGATCCTGGATGTGATGCAGAAGGCCCTTGAGGGCAAGCCGATGAGCGAGAATGACTACCAGCTCAGGACGTTCTCTCCCAAGGTCCAGGAGAAGGTGCGCAAGTACCGCATCAAGTACGACCCCGAGAACCCCGTCCCGAGCGATGATTCCCTCGCGGACGCGGTCTTTAAGGCCGGTTTTGAGCTGATGGCCGAAGTGGGTTCTTATTGCATCACGACTGGCAGAGTGATGTCCTTCTCTGAGCAGGAGATCAGGGAGACGCTCCGGAACGCCCCGTCCGAGATGCACTTCGGGGAGGGCAAGGAGCGAAGGAAGTTCGTGCCCAGGAAGATAGGCGACAAGACGCCCCCGTGGTGCCTCCTGGGAGCGGGGGGTGGGGCGGTATCCAGCGAATCGGTCTTCACGACACTCATGGAGGGCTACGCAGAAATACCGGAGACGAACGCCATCACGACCCCGGCAATAACGAAGGTAAGCGGGATGCGAGTAAGGCCTCAGTCGCCCCTCGAGGTCCTGGCCTCGATGAGGAACGCTGTCCTGGGCAGGGAGGCGTGCAACAGGGTCGGCAGACAGGGGATGCCCTTCATGAATTCCCTGTCGACAGCAGAATCTGATGTGTCTTTTGCCGCGGCCCTGCACCCCAAGTACGGGATGAGGCCCTCCGACGGCTACATGATCGCGAGCATGGACCCGATGAAGATGGACTTCCAGAGGCTCAACAAGTCCGTGGTCGTCCATTCATTGGGCGGATCGGTAGGCTGCGACTTCTCTCCGCTTATGGGCGGATACTCCGGAGGTCCTGAGGGAACTGCTGTCTGCACAGTGGCGACACACATGATGGCCGCTCTCACGCTCGGCTGCACGTACTTCATTCCCTTCCCGCTGCATCTGCGATATGTCTCGAACAGCAGCAGAGAGATGCTCTGGATCATCAGCGTCATGGGCCAGGCGATAAGTAGGAACACGCATCTGTTATCGCTCAGCCTGAACTACACCTCTGCTGGCCCCTGCACTCAGATGTGTCTGGAGGAGTCCTCTGCTTCCGCGATTGCCGCGGTCGCCTCCGGCCTATCGATCGAATCGGGCGGATACGCGACGAACAAGTACGAGGACAGGGAGACGCCAGCAGAACCAAGGATTACCGCGGAGTGCGCTCATGCCGTTGCGGGTGTCAAACGCGCCGAAGCCAATGAGATATGCAAGGGCCTTCTGAGGAAGTACGAGTCGAAGCTCGCCAATCCGCCTCTCGGTAAGACCGTTCACGAGTGCTGGGACGCCGAGAGGAGAAGGCCGTCCAAGGAGTACCTGGGAGTCATAGGGAGATTCAAGGCTGAGATGTCGGGACTGGGCGTCGAGCTGAGGCCAGAACTCTGACCAGTCGGGCATTGTCTCAGCGAACATCCTCTCAGACCTGTCTACGTGTCACTTGCTCGGATTCGGTTCTATTGTTTAATATTATAACGGTGTTAATTCATCAGCTTCGATTGAAGCTGCCATTCTTGGCGAATATTGGGAGGAAGAAGGAGATGAATCATAGAGTAGGCGTGAATGTGAGTGCAGGTCAGGCTTATTCCGGCGCATCGAGGGCTAGACGAGTCCGACTACTTAGGAAGAGTCGCGACAAGAGGAACCTCCTGCGGGTCGCATTGGTCCCGTTCGCGATGCTCGCGTTGGTGCTTCCGTTTGCTCCGATCGCAGGTGCCGGACCGACGATTGTGATCCCGCCGGGGACGATTGATCCGCAGATGATCCCAAAATGGGTCAATCAGCTGGATGGTCCGCCTCCAGTCTGGGTTCCGACCGAAGAAGTCCTCGATGAGTTTGGCAATCCTGTGTCGAGGGACTACACAATTGAGATGAAGAGCTTCTCGCAGCAGATTCTTCCGCCGGGTTTCCCCACCACGAACGTATGGGGATACGCCGGCAATGCCAGGGACCCTGTATCCGGGACTGACCTTGGCTACATCATGAATTCTCCCGGAGCCACTTTCGAAGCGACCAGATATGTCGACAACTACGTGAAGTGGATCAACACGATAACGTCTGACCATATGTTCGCGGTGGACCCGACATTGCACTGGGCGAACCCGAATGACCTCGAGATGCCTGAGGAGCCTTTCGAACCGTATCCCCCTGGATACGATGAGGCTCAGAGCAATGTTCCACTTGTCACACACCTTCACGGAGGCGAAGTGCAATCCACCTCTGACGGAGGGCCGGATGCATGGTTCACCGCTGAGGGTGACCACGGAATGGGCTACTCGACGCTCTACCCCGAGACGACCGAGGCGAACGCGGCCGTGTATCACTATCCAAACGAGCAGCTTCCGACGACACTCTGGTACCACGACCATGCCCTCGGCGTTACAAGGACAAACGTGATGTCGGGCTTGGCTGGGTTCTATCTGCTCAGGGACCAACAGGATCCCGTGGCCTCTCTGCTGCCCTCAGGGAAGTACGAAATGCCTCTGGTCTTCCAGGACAGGATATTCAATCAGGACGGTTCGATGTGGTTCGATTCTGTCGGGCTGAACGTTGACGAGCACCCCTATTGGATGCCCGAATTCTTCGGAAACACCATCATGGTCAACGGCAAGGTATGGCCAAACATGAACGTCGACAACGGACAGTACCTGTTCAGGCTGCTCGACGGCTCCAATGCCAGGTTCTACACCATCAGCTTCTCGAACAACATGCCTTTTACTGTGATTGGGACAGACGGTGGTTACCTGACTGCCCCAGCGACCGTCACGAAACTGACAATCGCTCCAGGCGAGAGGTACATGGTATTGGCTGACTTCTCTGGTCTTGCGCCAGGCACAAAGGTTGTGCTGCTGAACAGCGCTAAGACGCCTTTCCCGACGGGTATGCCGGTCCACGGGGCCACGACGGGACAGCTTGTTCAGTTCACTGTGACAGGTGCACCAGGGTTCACCGCGAACCCACTGCCCGCGGTCCTCAACCCGACACTCGCTGCGGGGTTCCCAAGCCTGACTGCCCCGGCGGACAAGACGAGGATTCTTGTCTTGACAGAGGTCATGGGTGATGCAGGACCGTTGGAGATACTGCTTAACGGTCAGAAGTGGCACGAGGACCCGAGCGAAATGCCCGTCCTGGGAACGACCGAGCAATGGGTGATCGTCAACCCCACAGCGGACACACATCCGATCCACCTGCATCTCGCGCAGTTCCAGCTGATCAGCAGACAGAAGGTCGATGCGACCGCGTACAACAATGACTGGATGATGCTGAACGCGGCTCTGAGCCACCACGGCGATGGCATGCCCCCGTATATGGGCGGAGTCCCGGAGGAGCTGGACCCGACGCCTTACCTGAAGGGCAAGGCAAAGTCTGCGGACAGATGGGAGATGGGCTGGAAGGACACGGTGATGATGCACCCTGGTGAGGTCACGATCATCAAGGTCAGATTCGCGCCGATCGATGGCAGCCCCGAGTACTCCTTCGACCCGACAGTCGGCCCTGGCTATGTATGGCACTGCCACATACTGGACCACGAAGACAACGAGATGATGAGACCGCTCATCGTGGTCGCCGCATACGAAGAAACCTGATGAAACCCATTTATCCCCGATTTTCTCTTTCTTCGCCTACTTCGCGTGCTACCCTATCCTCTCGCCGCAGGACCCGCAGAACATGGACCCCTGGGGATTCTTCGAGCCGCAGAACGGGCACTTGCCTCCGAACCCGATGCGAGGCTGTGGAGGCTCAAGCTCCTCGCCCAGAGGCACTCTTGCATTCGAGTCCATCTCGGCCTGGAGCCTGTAAGTCCTTGGTATCAGGACGAGCATCACCACAAACAGGGCTGCCACCGCTCCCACACCGATTGCGACTACGACCCAGGTCCAGTCTGCGGGGGTCTCGAGCTCGGGGATCTGGCTGATGATTATCCCTGATATCGTCACGGGCGAAGACTCATTATTGAGTATGGCAACCGAGTATGTGCTCTGCTCTTCGATTGTGAAGCTGTCTGAGAAGTGGTTCGTCCCCAGCTGAGACATCTCGGGTATGTACGACCAGGTGGCGGAGGTCGAACCGGTAGTCATGACGGACAGGAACTCGGAAGTCCCCTGGGCCGTCATCAGGTATATGTCGACGAGTCCACCCGTGGCCATGATCGCCACCGTGAGTTCGTCCTCCTCGTCGAGAACCATCGTGTAGAGTCTGTAGTCGTGCTGCACGAGCACCGCGTCAACGGAATACTGGTATGCCTGGGCCCTGACATCAGTGCATGCGCTAGTCATGATCACAGATGCGCATAGCAGAAGAATCGATACCGCCGCTCCTGGACCTCGAACCATCGAGGTTCGCTAGGTTCGAGGGATGATTTCAATCTTACTGAGGCAGGCCGCCATCTGGGCCGCTCACCTGCATTCTGGAATGAACTCGCGCTTTGAGGTCAGTATCAGCAGCAGCCCGACAATCGCAAGGAACGACCCGAAGAGAAAACCGATCGAGAGGATGCCGAACACTCCGCTCGCCAGCGCGCCGTTGAATCTCGTCCTGTTGAACGTGAACATGCTCAGAGCGACAGCGAGGACCCCGAACACGAACATGAGTCCCGCATAGATCTCGTAGCTCTCCAGCAGGTCGTTCAAGGCCTCGCCGGGAGCGATCACTGATCCGTATGTGCCCAGTATGTCCTCCCCTGTTCCCGGTAGTACGGAGAGCAGTGCATGGGTGATCCCGAGAAATCCAGCGAGTAGTACTAGGATGCCGCCGACGCTCACCTTGGCGGTTCTCAGGGAGTGCGTTGGAAGTTCAGACCAATGCTCGCACTCCTCTGGTTTCTGGGTCTGAGACGCCGTCTCAGTGTGTTGGTGTGGCATGTTCGTCCCGCAAGAAGGACAGACGACCGCCCCTTTCTCGGCATCCCATCCGCATGCAGGACAGGCAGTTGGGGCTACGGTCCTCATGGAATAGCCACAGAACCTGCACTCGAAGGCGGTGCCCGGGTTGTCGGCGCCGCAAGTAGGACACTTCACCGCTTCAGTGGGCATCGTGATGATGAAGTGGCACTGTCAATATGAGCTTTGTCCATGATTATGCCCGGACAACCACTACTTCACCTTGGGCAGGGAGATCTCGAAGGTCATCCCCACGACATCAGATCCGGGATGCCTGTCTCGCGCTGAGACGATTCCGTCGTAGCGCTTCGCCACCAAGGCCACCAGAGAGAGACCCACATCGCTGAACTTCAGGTTGCCTATCTTGGAGCCGGGTTCCGCGAATATCCTCCCCCGCATCTCATCGGGGATGGTCGCCCCCCTGTCTGAGACAGACACGGTGTACACATCGTACACTTCCTCTATCTCGACATCCACCGTAACGTAGTGTCCGGCCGTCCTCTTGGCAGAGTCAAGGAATATGTTCAGGAACATATCTGAAATGAGGTCGTCCGCCATCACATTGCATTCGTTTGGCGGGCGGACGAAGTTGACGGTGAACTGTTTCTGGGTGATTTCTCTCTTTGCAGTCTCAGATGCCCTTCGCACGACTTCTCTGAGGTCGAGGGCTTTGAGATTGACGGACTTTGTGTTTCGGACCTCGGAGTAGCGTCGGACCGTTTCGATGAGCCCTCGCATGGATTTCGTGATGGCCATCATGTTGAGCGTGACGTCCGCCGCCTTCGGGTCGAGATCGGTGATATTCTTCATCTCTTTCGCCAGATGCTCCAGGGGCCGCACCATCCCGTTCATCTCGTGGGTTATGAGGTCCACGTAGTGCTTGGACTCGTTCATCGAGTCGACCGCCTCCTGGTACATCTTCGAGTTCTCTATAGCCACTCCGGCCAGGTTCGACAGGATCTCGATCCTCGCAAGAACCTCCTTCGAAGGGACCTTCCCGTCCCCAGGGTCGGTGATCTCGAGCCATCCGATCCATCTGCCGTTCTTGTCGGTCATGACGAAATCGACGTAGTCCAGCTCGTGCCAGTCCTCAGGAGATCGCCTGGGCTCGTTCAGTCGGTCAGGCCGCAAGACGAACAGGAAGTCGTCGTCATGGGCCATGGAGACATCTTCGCCCCGGACGTAGTAGCAGTTCTGAGATACGCGGAACTCGTCTTTCAGATCGCTCTTCATCCTGTCATATGTGTAAGCCACGTTCCTGATTCTCTTGACGACGTCAGGAGGATATCCATAGGTGGCTTTGTGGGAGTATAGACCAGTTGACTCGTCCAGCATTCCGAGGCTCATTCCCTTCATATTGAAGTTGCGCGCGATCGTGGTTAGAATCCTGTCGAAAAGAATCTCGAGCGGTTCCACTCTGGTGATGGAAGTGATTATTTCCAAGAGGTCCGCCGCGGGAGGAGTCTTGAGGTTCCTCTCGTCCTCCGAAGGGACTCTTCCTGCAGGGAATTCGGGGGGCATCGAAGTCATTTCCTCCAAGATCGATTTTGTCGGGTTTGTTTGCCCATGCACTGACGGATGGCTCTGCTTGTCGCCGTTTCGTCAGCTCATGGGTCAGTTGAGTGGCTGAGTCGCACAGGAGCGGCTCTCACTCCTTCTTCTTGTCCTTGTCGGAGACTGCGTCCTTGGCTCCCTTGCCGAAGGCCTTCACGGCTCCCCAGCCCTTCTTGACACCGGTCCCGACGAGCTCTCCGGTCTTCTCGGCAGCTCCCTCGACCTTGCCCTTTTCCTCCGGCTTCTTCTCATCTGCCATTCTTGTTCACCTCCTTGCAGAGCAGGAGGCGATTAGGGACACTTATGACTATAATGGTTTTGCCTGGCCGTATCTCGGCGTCATAGGCCCCGTCTACGATGCAAATCCTATCTTATGTGGTCCAACGAGAAAGAACCAATCTCCATGCCAGTCTTCGAGAGAGAGTATCTGACATACGCCCGGGACCGAACGTCACATATCCCCTTGATGGCCATGAAAGTCTCGTGGTTCTCGAACTTCAGCTCGATGACACCATCCATGAGTGAGCTCAACATCTGAATGTCGTGGTCGGAGTGCACTCCCTTGGATATCGTGTAGAGTGTGACCGCTTTGTCCCTCTTCCTCTTCCCGACGAACGAGTTCAGGAATCTGAAGACCGACCTCGGGTCGGAGTACGCGATCAAAGTGGACAGTCCTCTGACCGCCATCCTGTAGTAGTCGTGTTCCTTCTTGAACTCCTTGGCAGCCTTCTCCACGAGTTTCTGGATGGCCTCGAAGTCCGTGGGGCTTTCGACGTAGTCCGTGAAAGGGTCGTTCGCGTCTCCCCCGACCGCTCGGGAGTGCGCGTCGATGTATCTGATGATTCCCAGTTTCTCGGCATCCTCGTACTCCGGGAAGATCTCCTTCATCTCGTTCCTGATCTCCCGGGGAGATCTGTCCGTGAGCAGCCACAGAATCGGGGTCCCCCATTTCACTCCCTCAGCGATGAACGCATCCATGAGCAGCTCCTTGCCCGCGAACGGGGGTCCGTAGAGCAGCACATTGGTACCGAACGGTATCCCGCCGAGCAGGAGGTCGTCCAACCTCGGAGTACCAGAGCGCACTTTCTGAGGCGTGAAATCGCTTTTAGTAACGGGGACTGAGGGAACACGCACTTGGATGGGGTCCTGCTGATCGGGCTCTAACTCGGCAGGGATGATATCGATGGCACCGTTTTCCCGCTTCTCGACGAGCGACCGAATCATGTCCTCCAGCTGGCCGATTCGCTCCTCCAGGCCCTGCCTCCGGATGACCTCTGTCGCCAGTCGGTCTGACATTGTGCCGAAGGACACCATGACACGGTCCTTCGGCGGGTCTCTTGGTCGAGTCGGAGGTATCCTTTCAAGGTTCCTGTCAGGCGTTCGAGCGAATTTCGGTTCTGGTGCGGGGACATCTTCCTCGCGCTCGCGGGGCTCAATCTCAGTCGTCCGCAAGGATGGCTGTGCGCGGGCTTTCTGCTCGGCGCTCAGCACTCCTTCGAGCGTTGATAGCCGCCATTCGATGTTGGTCCGGTGCGAGTCCGAGTGGCCCGCGGGCCTCTGCTCCGCGATCTTTCGGTGGACATGAGCGGTCTTCCTCAGCTCCTTTTCCAGCGAGTCGAGCCTTGCGGATTTCCGGTGCTCAGTGGAAGGTGCATCCGCTCTTGTCTTCCTAGAAACCTTCCTTTTTCGGGCCCTGCCCGACGCTCCTCCCCTCAAACAGCAAGCACCTTGGTTGTAGCATAGACAACGGAGGTCAGCTAATAACGTTTCGGCGGAGGGCAGTCGGCCAGTATCCTCGGAATTCTATCATTTTCGATAATGGGATGGCCTAGCGTGGAGAAGACCTGCAGTCCTCTTCGGGTGCTCCTGTATCAACGCAGCCTCTCCACGGAAGAAAACAATAGACGATGTATGATGTCTCGATGCTCTGAGTAGCCCGTTCGAGTTGGCGCAGCATGTGTCAAGATTGCATGAACTGTGACTCGACCGCGACATGCACCGACTTTTGTTCCACAAGTTTTTATTACGCGTCAATACGGTTCGGTGACCACGGGGGGAGAAGAACGCTTAGCAGGGCATCGAAAGTGATTTCTGTATTGGCCTTGGCAATGTTGGTCGCAATCCCCGCGGCCGCGCTGGGAGCGCCGCCGCAAAAGAACGATCAGCTAACCGAGGTCACGAAGAAGCTGGATATGGTGTATGCAGAAGAGATCGTGGACTATCTCACATCTCTGGGCGACAGCACGACCGGACTGGGCTTCAGAGGCGCTGGTGGCTGGGCTGACATCCAGAGCGCGGAGTGGATCGAGTCAGAGATGAACTCGCTCATGCTCGTCGATGTTGACACGGAGATCGTGCCTGTTGATACATGGGAGTTCAAGGAGGCCTGGCTCTACGTTCACGAGCTGGGCGGCACAATCACCGCTGCGTCATTCGGTGGGTTCCCGGAGACTGGAGACGAGATGACCCGCGAGATGATATGGCTCAACAATGGTTACAAAGTGGACTACGATGCGTTCGAGGAGGTGTACGGTCCAGACTACTTCGACGACAAGATCGGGCTCATCAACTGGATCGGGTATGACTTCTGGACGGACTCCATCGGCGTCGAGGCCATGTTGCACGGGCTGGACGGCATCGTTCTGACCACAATCGACTGCAACGTGGGCCAGGGTCCGGACGCGCTATCATGTCACGACGGTCTCGGGATACCTCCGGAGCAGTATCCGGACATGGTCTTCCCGCCGCTCATCTCCATCAGCAAGGAGAATGGCATCGTTCTGAGGGACATGCTTCTCTCGGGGGAAGTCCTCGAGCCGACCATGTACAGTGACATCAACGTGGTTCGAATGAACTACGACCAGCCTGCGCTCGGAGGGCACGCTCTCAACGTGGTCGGGACTCTCCCGGGCAAGTACTATGGCACTGACCAGGACGAGTACCTGATTTTCGGCCCGCACCACGACGCGTGGTTCTACGGCGCCATGGATGACACGTCCGGGGTCGCTGCCATGCTCGTCGTCGCGAAGGCGATAATGGAGGCCATCGGACCGTACCAGCTCGACCGGTCAATCATATTCACTTCGCACACGGCGGAGGAGTACGGCGTGCTGAACACCTACTACGACTGGTGCTGGGGCGCGAACTACCAGATTACTGTCGAGCACCCAGAATGGGTCGGGAAGAGCATTGCGTACCTGTGCATGGAACTCATGGGCATGGCCGGTGAGCCGGTCTACATGAACGGCCCGCCAGAGGTGTACAGCTTCGTCATGAAGACTCTTGGCAAGGAAAGGGCGAACCTGCCTTACGGGGCCTCAGTGGACCCGAGGGCCCACACATGGGCGGACCAATGGACCTTCACGGCTGCCGGCATACCAGGGATCGAGTTCGAGACGACCTCTGACGAGTGGGAAACCGCTTACTACCACACTCAGTTGGACGCACCCGGCCTGATTGACTACGACTACATGAGGCAGCTGATGATAGTCGTGTCTGATATGACGCTGCAGTTGACCAGCTGGAAGTCGGTTCCGTACAACTTGATGACCTACTCGAGCCAGCTAGAGAGCGCAGTATACGACAGCGACGATTTCGGGGTCGCAGGTCTCGACCAGATCTATGCGGACTACGGGGTCGACAAGAGCGCGAACCTACAGCCGACCCTGGACCAGATGGCGATGTTCGATCTGAACGCTGCTGAGCTTCAGGCTGCGCTGAGCAAGATTAAGGGTGGTCTCAACCACGAGCTCAACGGCGGGTTGATGGATATCGTCGGGTCTCTGGACCAGGACATGACCGCGATGGGCGTTTGGGAGCAGGACTGGTTCCCCTACCAGCAGCCTATCAATGATGTGTACCACATGAACGAGGCTCTGAAGTTGCTGGAATCCGGAATGGTCACGGACGACACGATCTCGGATGCTCTCTGGGAGCTCAACTGGGTAGGGATCATCTGGTACTATGACTACATGTCGTACGAGAACTACATCGACCAGAGAGACAGACTTAGCGGCGACCGTGTGATGTCATGGGGCCTTCAGACCCATCTGCAGCCGACAATCGAGATCTGGGAGGAGTACGACTCGCTGTTCGGTCTTCAGTACAGCGAGGACGTGGCCTGGGAGGACATCTCATGGATAGTCGACGACCTTGAGGTCCACATGATGGAGGCCCTCGGACAGCTCGAGCAGGCTTTCGAGTGGATGTGGATGTGCCTGGAGGACGTCAACGGCCAGATCGACACGTTCTTGGCAGATCTGTAGGATGAATCCTGGGAAACCCCTTCCGAAAAACCTCTTCCTCGTTTCTAGTTTCTCCCAGGAGTGAGCGGACCTAGGCGAGGCGTCCGTATCGGGGCTTGGGGACGACTATCTCGAATCGAATGCTCTTCTCCGGGTCCCCGGTCTCCCTCACTGCGCACCCAGATGCCTCGAGGACCGTCTTTGCGACGGATAGCTCGTACCAGGTCCGCACACCGTCCCTGTATCCCCTGTCGAAGACCGTGTCCTTCCTGTTCTCCGGGATGCCTCTCATGTGCGACGAAAGCTCGATCATGAGTCCGTCCTTGGTCTCTCTTGAGGCTGCGGTTAGATCCTGACCTTTTGCGAGGAACTCGAGCAGACTCCTGAAGGCGCTCTCAAGCATCGTGTCCGCGTTCAGTTGCCAGCCCGCGAGCGAGCCGTTGATCTTCAGCCGTTCGAGTCCGAGACCGATGGCCGCACTCCAAACGACCTTCTCGAGGTTCTGCCATTCGGGGTCGTCCTCCCCGACCTTCAAGCTCTCAGAGGCGAACCTCAGCTGCCTCTGCATCAGCTCGCAGCTCCTGACGACGTCGGAGATGTGTTCCCACATCTTCTGCTCCTTGCACATCTCGAGCGCGAGCTCCGCGTAGAACTGCGTGACTGCCAGCTGGCTCTCGAGGTCGTTGAGTGCCAAGTCGCTGAGGACCTGCAGTTTGCGCCCGGTTTTCTTGGACTCCGATTGCTCCTGTTGCCTGAAGAGGCTGGCTTTGGCTCGTCTGAGGATGTCACTGCTCGCCCGTTGATAAACACCCCAAGGGACCTTGCCATCCCTCATTGACAGGTAATCCTCGGGCGGTACGTAATAAGGATTGGAGCAGAGGAAACCGTCGATCATGACCTTCGGGTGCGTCCTCAACACATCCATCAGCAGCCCTGCATCGAATCCCGTTTCGTCGTATTGGCAGAGCACGTTGGCTTCTATCCCGGGATACAGCTCGTTTATCTTCGCTTCATATTCGAGTAGAGCCCCGGGTTCGGTCCCGCTATCGTTGAACCAGGTCATCTCTCCAGTCAGCGATGCGCCGGAGTATCCGTCCGCAACAGCTTCTCTATGGGCCCGCTCGATGAGGCT
>Ga0316622_100000633_pt1 | contig 21006 bp, 17 predicted proteins | sample OWC_Aug_OW2_C1_D_FD_207646 | JGI IMG/M metagenome (GOLD analysis project Ga0316622, IMG submission 207646) | Wetland soil microbial communities from Old Woman Creek delta, Ohio, United States - OWC_Aug_OW2_C1_D5_C | ecosystem: Environmental > Terrestrial > Soil > Wetlands | place: USA: Ohio... | reverse complement strand
GACCGAAGAGGGTCGCCAGCTGAACCGTCGCGTCATGCTGATCCGCACGGATTCGGGCATGTAATCGACCTGCAAGCACGGGCTTGCCACGAGGCCCCGGGGCGCAAGTCCCGGGGCCTCGTGCTTTCCGGGGAACCCGAATCCGGCCGCGGGGTCATTACTAACTTGGCAACACGGTTACAATCGCCGCCACTTTCTGCGGCCGACACCGAACAAGGAGAAATTCATGCGGAATCTCAGGAACATTGCGCTCGCCGCGCTGGCGCTGACATCACTGGCTGCAGTCGCCGACGATCATGCCGCGAAGGCTGCGGCGGCCGATCCGGTGCTGGCGGAGGTCGTGGCCGGCGATTGGCGCAGCGAAGAAGCGAAGGCCCGCGACCGCTACCGGCATCCGGTCGAGTCGCTGACGTTCTGGGGCTTGAAGCCCGGCATGACGATCCTGGAAGTGCAGCCTGGCGGCGCGTCCTGGTGGACGGAGATCCTCGCGCCGTACGCCCAGCGCACCGGCGGTGCCTTCTACGCGACGGGGCCTGACCTCGACAATCCGGAACTCTCCGAGGGTGCTCGCAAGGCACGGGCCGAGTTCGAGGGTCGCTACGGCGCGAAGCCCGAGCTCTATGGCAAGGTCGGCGTCGTCAACTGGGGCCCGAAATCGAAGCCGCTGCCGGCGGAGACTTACGACTTCATCCTGACCGCCCGCTCGATCCACGGTTGGATGCGTGCGCCGGGCATGCTCGAGAAGACCTTCAAGGAATTCCATGACGCGCTGAAGCCCGGCGGCATCCTCGCCGTCGAGCAGCACCGGGCCAATCCTGGTCCGCAGGACCCGCAGGCCGCGAGCGGCTACGTCACCGAGGCGTTCGTGATCGAGCAGGCCGAGAAGGCCGGCTTCAAGCTGGCGGGCCGCTCCGAGATCAACGCCAACGCCAAGGACACCAAGGATCACCCGTTCGGCGTCTGGACGCTGCCGCCGGCGCTGCGCTCGACGGCCTATGGTTCAGACAAGGAGTCCGATGCGAGCTTCGACCACTCGAAGTATCTTGCGATCGGCGAGTCGGACCGGATGACGCTGCGGTTCGTCCGGCCCTGATTTTATTTAAGAGATCACCACAGAGATCACAGAGAGCACAGAGGGGGAGAAGGTCAAAGCCCCTCGCGCTCTATACATAAGGGGGCGCTTCCCGATTGCAGCACACGCTGACGTCGGGAATCGTCCCCTTTATCTTTCCTTCCTCTGTGTACTCTGTGCCCTCTGTGGTTAATTCCTGGGGCCTCAGATCTCCTCCGGCACCGTACGGATCGCACCGCAAGGGCACTCACTGACGCACAGCCCGCAGCCCTTGCAGTAGTCGTAATTGAACTGGTAGCGCTGCCCCGGCCCGAGCTTGATCACCGCATTGTCCGGGCAGACGCCGTAGCAGTTGTCGCACTCGAAGCAGTTGCCGCAAGAGAGGCAGCGCCGCGCCTCGAACTGCGCGGTGGTCTCGTCGAAGCTGCCCACGACTTCCTCGAACGTCGACTGGCGCCGGATCGTGTCGAGCACCGGCTGCTTCGACTTGGGTGCGTCGGAGTAGTACCAGGTGTTGAGCTTGTCGAACGACGCGAGCTCGTGGCTCGGCGGGTGCACCCAGGCCTCGCTGCGCAGCCAGGCGTCGATGTTACGCGCGGCGAGTTTGCCGTGGCCGATGCCCACCGTGACCGTGCGCTCGCCCGGCACCATGTCGCCGCCGGCGAACACCCCGGCGTGTCCGGTCATCATCCCGGCGTCCACCTTGACGACACCGTCGACGATCTCGAGTCCCGGCACGTCGTCGAGCAGCGAAAGATCGACGTCCTGGCCGAGCGCCAGCACCACGGAGTCGGCCTCGAGGGTCTCGAATTCGCCGGTCGGCTGCGGATTGCCCTTGGCGTCGAGCTTCATCTTCTCGACCGTGATCGACGACTCGCCCGCCTGCTTGATCGTCGAGAGCCACTTGACGAGCACACCCTCCTGCAGCGCCTCCTCGAGTTCCGTCTCGTGCGCGGGCATGCGCTCACGCGTGCGCCGGTAGACGATGATCGATTCGGTCGCGCCGAGACGTTTCGCGGTGCGCGCCACGTCGAGCGCGGTGTTACCGCCGCCGTAGACGACCACGCGCCGACCCAGCAGTGGCTGATCTTCCCCTTCCATGCCGCGCAGCACGGAGACCGCGTCGAGCATCTTCGAAGCGCTGCCCGCCGGGATGTAGGCTCGTTTGGCGATGTGCGCGCCGACCGCAAGGAACACGGCATCGAACCGGCCCGCGCGCTGCGCTTCGAGCAGGTCCGTCACCTTCGAGTTGAGCTCGAGTGTGACGCCGAGGTCGACGATGCGCTGGATCTCCGCGTCGAGCACCTCGCGCGGCAGGCGATACTTCGGGATGCCGAAACGCATCATGCCGCCGGGCACCGGACCGGCCTCACGGATCGTCACGCTGTGGCCCAGGCGCGCGAGATGGTATGCGGCGGAGAGCCCCGACGGCCCGGCGCCCACGACCAGCACGCGCTTGCCGGTGGCCGGTGGCGGAGCGGCGAATTTCCAGCCGCGCCGCAGGGCTTCGTCGCCGAGGAAGCGCTCGATCGGGTTGATGCCGACGCTCTCGTCGAGCTGGCCTCGATTGCACGAGGTCTCGCATGGGTGATAGCAGACGCGGCCCATCACGGCCGGCAGTGGATTGTCCTGCGTGAGCAAGCGCCAGGCCTGCTCGTACTCTCCCGCCTCGGCGTGGAACAGCCAGCCCTGGATGTTCTCGCCCGCGGGGCAGGCGTGATTGCACGGCGGCAACCGATCGATGTACTCGGGGCGCACCGTGCGCCACGAGCCCGTGTGGTTGGCGAGGCTCGAGCCCGGGTCGAGCGTGATGGCAAATGGCTTGCGCTTCATCGCGTGCCCTCCGTGCCATCCAGCAGCCCGTAGCGGCGGATGTTCCGATCCGCGAGCTGCTGGAGCCGCGCGACGATGTCCGGACGCCCCGGCGGCTTGAACAGGTGGGCGAAACGCTGCTGTGGTCGCAGGTATTCCTCGACCGGCAGTTGCCGGCGGATCTTCGACACGCTCTTGACCTCGCCGTGCTCGGCTTCGAAGACCGGGAACAACCCCGTCTCGTGCGCGAGCCGCGCCATGCGGATCGTCTCCGCCGAGCCGTGGCCCCAGCCGAGCGGGCAGGGCACCAGGATGTGGATGTAGCGCGCGCCGCGGATTTCCATCGCGCGGCGCACTTTGGCTTCGAGATCCCGCAGCTCGGAAACGGTCGCTGTCGCAACGTAGGGAATCTCGTGCGCCATGGCGATCACGGGCAGATTCTTGCCCTGGCCGAACCGATTGCCCGCGGAATCACCGACCGGGAACGTCGTGTTGGTGCGCGCGGCGGGCGGCGTCGCCGACGAGCGCTGCACGCCCGTATTCATGTACGCCTCGTTGTCGTAGCAGATGTAGAGCACGTCGTCGTTGCGCTCGAACATCCCCGAGAGGCAACCGAACCCGATGTCCGTCGTGCCGCCATCACCGCCCTGTGCGACGACGCGCACGTGCTCGCGGCCTTTGACCCGCATGGCCGCCGCGATCCCGGTGGCGACCGCGGCTGCATTGCCGAACAGCGAATGTATCCAGGGAATCTGCCACGAGGTTTCCGGGTAAGGCGTCGAGAACACCTCGAGGCAACCGGTCGCGTTCGCGGCCACGAGCTGCCGGTCCGTGGCCTCCATCGCGGCATCGATCGCGTAGCGCGCGCCGAGTGCCTCGCCACAGCCCTGGCAGGCGCGGTGGCCGGAATTGAGGGAGTTGGTGCGGCGCACGTTCGCCTGCACCGAGCGTTCCTCGGTGGGCAGCAGCCGGTTGCCGACGGTGAACGTGCCGGTCTGGTAGAAGCGGATTGGTTGGTAGCTCATGTGCGTGCCCTCAACCGATCTTCGCCGCAACGACGCCCAGGTCGCGCAGGATGCCTTCGGCGATCGGCCCTGAGCGTCGGTGCTCGCGCTCGCGGGCCAGCACGCGGTCCACCAGCGAATAGTCGAGATCGAGGAACGTGACCGGCTCGAGGCTGCCCTCGGCCGCCGCAGCAAATATCCGGTGCAACGAGCCGCGCGTGATCGCGCGGCCGCCCAGTCCCGCGATCACCGTGTACACGTCGTCGGACGCACCGTGGTAGGAGGTGGAGACGTGGTTCGAGACGATGCCGCCGAGGCCGACGGCCAGGCTCTTCTCGAGCACCAGTACCCGCTTCGCACCGGCGAGCGCTTCCCTCACTGCGGCGGTCGGCCACGGCCGGAAGCACGTGATGCCGAGCACGCCGATCTTGACGCCTTGTTCGCGCATTTCGTCGACGGTGTCCTTGATCGTGCCGAGCACCGATCCCAGTGCCACGACCACGGTCTCCGCGTCGTCGAGACGGTAGCCATGGGTGAGGCCGCCGCTCGCGCGGCCGAAGATGCGCTTGAACTCGCTGGCCCAGGCCGGAATCAACTGCAGCGCCTGCTGTTGCTTGGCGTGAGCGAGGAAACGCACTTCCGTGAAGGCTTCAGGGCCGACCATCGCGCCGATCGAGACCGGGTCGGCGGGGTCGAGCACCTGCCGCGGCTCATAGGGCGGCAGGTAGGCATCGACCTGCTCCTGGGTCGGCATGTCCACGCGCTCGTAGGCGTGCGTCAGGATGAAACCGTCCATGCAGACCATGACCGGCAGCGACAGCTCCTCGGCGAGGCGGAAGGCCTGGATGTGCAGGTCGAGCGCCTCCTGGTTGTCCTCGGCGAACAGCTGGATCCAGCCGCAGTCGCGCTGGCTCAGTGCGTCCGTGTGATCGTTCCAGATGTTGATCGGTGCGCCGATCGCGCGATTCGCAACGGTCATCACGATGGGCAGGCCGAGGCCCGCCGCGTTGAAGACCGCCTCGGCCATGAACAGCAGGCCCTGGCTTGCCGTCGCGGTGTAGGCGCGTGCCCCAGCGGCCGAGGCGCCGATCGCGACCGACATCGCTGCGAACTCGGACTCGACGTTGATGAACTCGCAGGGCTTGAGCTGGCCGCCGTCGACCAGCCGGCCGAGTCCCTCGACGATGTGCGTCTGCGGCGAGATCGGGTAGGCGCAGATCACCTCGGGCCGGCACAGCGCCACGGCCTCGGCAACGGCGGCCGAGCCCTCGATTTGCTTAAGCATGTGCGGCCTCGCGAAGTGCCTGGGTGACGAATGCGTGGGCCTCGGCCGCCGCGGCGATGTTGGCTTCGGCCACCTTGGCCGGGAATTTCTCGCGAATCGCAGCGCCGACCGCCTCGAGCGAGATCTGCCCGGAGATCGCCGCGAACCCGCCGAGCAGCGCGGCGTTCGGCAGCGGCCGGCCGACGTGCTTGAGTGCGAATTCGGTCGCCGGCACCGTGCAGAGCCGCTCGGCCCGGAAGCCGGTGGCATATTCGCCGAGCCCGAGATCCTCGAAGCTGCGCGACGTGTTGATCAGGATGTAGCCATCGCGGGTCAGGCCGCCGAACACGTCCACCTGGTGCAGCAGCGTGGGGTCCTGGATGATCAGCGCGTCGGGCGCGAGGATCGGCTCGCGCAGCCGGATCGGATGCGTGTCGATGCGGCAGAATGCGACGACGGGAGCGCCGGTGCGCTCCGAGCCGAAGCTGGGAAAAGCCTGCGCGTGACGGCCCTCGCGGAATGCCGCCACCGACAAGAGCTCGGCCGCCGTGACGACCCCCTGGCCGCCGCGACCGTGGATGCGTATCTGGAACATGGTTCTCCCGCCTGATGGCACATGCGGACCATGCCTCTCCCGGGCGAAAAATGCATCCGTGACGACACGGATAATAGGGGACATTCTCCTATTTCAGAAAATAGGGGACATTCTCCGATTTTCGTGGTCCGCGATTGGGCATGGCGAAAATCAGAGAATGTCCCCTATTTTCTGAAATAGGAGAATGTCCCCTATTATCCTGTCCTCCAACCCTTCGGAAATTCCTGATGATGCGTACCAGCCCAACTGGTCCAGTTTTCCTAGCCCTGCTGCTGGCGTTCGGCGTCTCGATGGCCTCCAACGTCGCAACGACGCCTGTGCCGGCGGCTGACGCTGCAACCGCGGAATCGCGCAAGCTCGCCGACCTGGTGGACGCTTATTTCGAGGAGCAGCTGAAGCTGAACCCGCTGCTCGCGACGTCGATCGGCGACCCGCGCTACAACGACCGCTTCGAGGTCACGATCTCGCCCGAGTGGCGGGCGCGCGACGAAAAGGTCGAGAGCGAGTTTCTCGAGCGCATCCGGGCCATCGACCCGACCCTGCTCACGGGCCAGGACGCACTCACCTACGAGATCTTCAAGTCGGCGCGCGAGCGCGAGATCGAAGGATTCCGCTTCCCCGGCCACCTGATCCCGGTGAACCAGTTCGACTCGGTGCCGAACACCTTCGCGCAACTCGGCTCGGGCAACGGCTTGCACCCGTTCAAGACGGTCAAGGACTACGAGGACTTCCTGCAGCGCGTGAACGGCTTCGTCGCCTGGACCGACCAGGCGATCGTCAACATGCGTGAAGGCATCGCGAAGGGCTACACGCTGCCGAGGGTGCTGGTCGAGCGCACGCTGCCGCAGCTCGCGGCCCAGCTGGTCGAGAAGCCGGAGGACTCGCTCTATTGGGGGCCGATCGCCAACCTGCCCGCCTCGTTTACGGCGGAGGAGAAAGCGCGGCTCACCACGGCCTACCGTGCCGCGATCACGAACCAGGTCATCCCGTCCTATCGTCGCCTGCACGACTTCCTGCGCGACGAGTACCTGTCGCGGGCCCGCACCAGTGTCGGGCTCGACGCATTGCCCGATGGCCAGGCGTGGTACGAGTACAACGTCCGCAATATCACGACGACCGACTATACGCCGGCGCAGCTCCACGAGATCGGTCTGCGCGAGGTCGAGCGGATCCATGGCGAGATGCGCAAAGTGATGCAGCAGGTCGGCTTCGAGGGCGATCTCGATGAGTTCTTCCTGTTCCTGAATACCGACGAGCGATTCTTCCACCCAAGCCGCGAGGCGTTGGTGGCTGGCTACGTCGACATCAAGAATCGCGTCGACCCGCAGCTGCCGAAACTGTTCGAGATCCTGCCGAACGCCGATTACGAGGTGCGCGCGGTCGAGCCGTTCCGCGAGAAGAGCGCTGCGGGCGGGCAGTACCAGGCAGCCAGCGAAGACGGTTCGCGGCCCGGTATCTTTTACGCCAACGCCTACAACTTGAAGGCGCGACCGAAGTGGGCGATGGAATCCCTGTCGATTCACGAAGGCAGCCCGGGGCATCACTTCCAGATCTCGATCCAGCGCGAGCAGAAGGACTTGCCCCGCTTCCGGCGCTTCGGTGGCTATACCGCATACAGCGAGGGCTGGGCACTCTACGCGGAGTCCCTCGGCCCCGACCTTGGCGTATACCAGGATCCCTACCAGTACTTCGGTCGACTCGAGGGCGAGCTGTTCCGTGCGATCCGCCTGGTCGTCGATACCGGCCTGCACTCGAAGGGCTGGACGCGCGAGCAGGTGATCGAGTACATCGCTGCAAACAGCGCCCAGAGCAACGAGCGACGAATCGCGGAGACCGAGCGCTACATCGCGATTCCGGGGCAGGCCGTCGCCTACAAGATCGGCCAGATCAAGATCAGCGAGCTGCGCGCGCGTGCCGAGCGCGAGCTGGGCGACCGCTTCGACGTGCGCAAGTTCCATACCGCCGTGCTCGCCGACGGGGCGCTGCCGCTCGACCTGCTCGAGGCGAAGATCGAGCGCTGGATCGCCGCGCAGAAGGGAGGCTGAACCGTGAACGACCCGACCCGCTGGATCCTCGCGCCGCTGCTTGCTGCATTGGTGTTCGCCGCACAGGCCGCGCCCTCCTCGCTACCCGGCGCCGACCAGATCGTGGCGCGCACGTTGCCGAACGGCCTCAAGATCGTCGTCTGGCCCGACCACGACATCCCGAACGTCGCGATGTACACGTGGTACAGGGCCGGCAGCCGCAACGAGCGCCCCGGCATCACCGGGCTGTCGCATTACTTCGAGCACATGATGTTCAACGGCACGACGACGCGGCCACCGGGCGATTTCGATCGCGTCATGGAAGCCCGCGGCGGCAACAACAACGCGTACACCAGCTCGGACGTGACGGTTTACCAGAACTGGTTCCCGGTCAGCGCGACCGAGTTGATCTTCGACCTCGAGTCCGACCGGATGCGGAACCTCGACTTCGACCCGCAGGTGGTCGAGAGCGAGCGGGGCGTCGTGACTTCCGAGCGGCGTGCAGTGATCGACAACGACAATTTCGGCACGCTGGTGGAGCAGGTGCAGGCGACTGCATTCATCGCCCACCCTTACCAGATTCCGACCATCGGCTGGCCCTCGGACATCGAGGGCTGGAAGGTCGAGGACTTGAAGGCGTACTACGAGCAGTACTACGCGCCCAATAACGCGGTCATGCTGATCGCGGGCAGCGTCGATCCAGACGAGATCTTCCGTCTCGCGGACAAGTATCTCGCGGGCCTCGAGGCACAGGCGGCACCGCCCCCGGTCACGACCCGGGAGCCGCCACAGCTCGGCGAGCGGCGCCTGCGGATCGTGCGCGAGGCGCAGACGCCGTTGATCGCGATGGCCTGGCACGCCTCGGCCGCACCGGACCGGCAGTCGCGCGTCATGGAGGTGCTGCTGTCGATCCTCGGCTCCGGCGACTCGTCCCGGCTTCACCAGAGGCTCGTCGAGAAGGAGCAGGCCGCCGTGCAGGTGGGCACGTCGCTGGACCAGGGCTTCGACCCAGGGCTCGCGTGGATCTATGCGATCGTTCCACCGGGATTTGATTCAGCGAAGACCGAGCGGCTGATCGACGAGGAGATCGCGCGCATCGCGAAGGAAGGGCCGACGGTCGGCGAACTCGCGAAGGCCCGCAACCAGGCGCTCGCCGGATTCTGGCGCGGCCTCGAGACGATCAGCGGCAAGGCGCAGGCCCTGGGGGACTATGAAGTTTTCCACGGCGACTATCGCAAGCTGTTCGACGCCCCGGCCCAGTACGAAAGCATCACGGCCGACGATGTGCGGCAGGCCGCGGCGACCGTGCTGCGAGCCGGCAATCGCACGGTCGGCGTGCTGGAGCCGGCGCCGACTGCAGAGCCCGTTGCGGAGAACGCGCGATGACCGCCTTGCGCAGGATTGCGACGGTCGCGTTCGGCGTGATCGCCACGAGTGCCGTGGCTTTCGGCGCAACGGGTGGCGGCGGGCGCGACGGCGTGAAGTTGCCGCCGTTCGAACGGGTGACGCTCGACAACGGCGTCCAGCTCGTGCTGATGCCGAAGCGCGACACGCCGATGATCGCGATGACGGTGCTGGCTCGCGGTGGCTCGCTTGCTGACGCGCCGGGCCGCGAGGGGACGGCGTCGCTGCTTGCGGATCTGACCCAGAAGGGGGCCGGGTCGCGCGATGCGGTCCAGTTCGCGGAGGCGATCGAGGGTGCCGGCGGGTCACTCTCGGTCGGCGCGGGTGCCGAGAGTCTCGTCGCCAGCGCCGGCTTCCTGGCCCGCGACACGGGGCTGATGATCGAGCTGGTCAGCGATGCGTTGCTGCGTCCGCGACTCGACCCGGGTGAGTTCGAGAAAGCGCGCACGCTCGCGATCCAGTCCATTGCGGCCGCGAAAGACGCCGACCCGTATCCGCTGCTTGGCTCGTATGGCGACGCCTGGCTCTTCCGCAGCCATCCGTACGGGCGGTCGGTCGACGGCGGCGAGCAATCGCTCGCGGCCGTGACGCTGGACGACGTGCGGCGGCATTACCGCGACCAGTTGCGCGGCGACCGCCTGATCATCGCGGTGGTCGGCGACTTCGATCGGCAGGACGTCGCGGCTCGCCTCGCTGCGGCGTTCGGGTCACTGCCCAAGGCGGATGCTGCGGCGCCCGTCGTGCAGGCGGCGCCACGCGTCGAGGGTCGGCGCGTGCTGCTGGTCGACAAGCCCGGCGCCACGCAGACCTATTTCTGGCTCGGCAACGTCGGCGCGTCGCGGACCGATCCCGAGCGCACGGCGCAGTCGGTCGTCAACACGGTCTTCGGCGGGCGCTTCACGTCGATGCTGAACACCGAGTTGCGCATCAAGAGCGGGCTCACCTACGGCGCGCGGTCGAGTTTCGATCGACTGTCGCAGCCCGGCGCGTTCGGCATCACTTCGTTCACGACAACGGACACGACCACGCAGGCGATCGACCTCGCGCTGGCGACGCTCGATCGACTGCACGCCGACGGCCTCGACGACGCGACACTGCAATCCGCGCGAACCTATCTGCAGGGGCAGTTTCCGCCGACGATCGAGACGAACGGCCAGCTGGCCGGACGGCTCGTCGAGCTGCTGTTCCACGGTCTGGGCCGCGATGACGTCGACGAGTTCGCCGCGCGTGTCGCTGCGGTGGACGGGCCCGCGGTGCGTGCGGTGATCGACAGGTCCTTCCCGCGGTCCAAGGATCTTGCGGTGGTGCTGATCGGCGATGCCGCGCGCATTCGCGATGCCGCGCGCAAGCTCGGTCCGGTGACCGAGATGAAGATCACCGATCCTCGCTTCGCTCCGTTGTGAGCGGCGCATGAGCGGATTCAGGGCCATCCTCGCGGGCGCCACCGGGCTGGTCGGTGGCGAGTGCCTGAAGCGACTGCTGGCGTCGGAGCACTACTCGCAAGTGGTCGTCGTGACCCGGCGCAAGGTCGAGCTGCCGGGTCGGCACCCGAAGCTGCGCCAGGCGGTCGTCGAGTTCGACCAGCTCGGCGACGTGCGCGACCGCCTGGCCGGCGACCACGTCTTCTGCGCGCTCGGCACGACGATTCGCAAGGCTGGCTCGAAGCAGCGCTTCCGCGAGGTGGATTTCGAGTATCCACTGCGGCTCGCGCAACTCGTTCGCAAGCTGGGGGCTACGCACTACTCGATCGTGAGCGCGCTCGGCGCCAGCCAATCGTCGCCGTTCTTCTATTCGCGGGTGAAGGGCGAGGTGGAGCAGAGCCTGCAGCAGATGGGCTGGCCGAGCCTCGGTATCTTCCGGCCGTCACTGATCGCAGGTGAGCGGGGCGAGTCGCGTCCGCTCGAGCGAGTCAGCGAACACCTGCTGCGCTTTGCGCCGGCGACCTGGCGCCCGGTGCCGGCGGCCGACATCGCGGCGGCGATGGTCAACGTGGCGCTGCGTTCGTCGCTTGGGGTGACGATCGTGGAGTCGCGGGACATCCCGGAGGTGGCTGCCGGTCGGTCCGTCGACTGATCCTTCGATTTCAGTGTCGACGAGTCGTCGGAGTCCAGACGCGTAGCCCGATCAGGCGCGCGGCCTGGTGGAAATCGCGGTCGGTGGTGAGCATCAGCAGTCCGTGCCGCACGCAGAGCTGAGCAAGCAGTGCGTCGACCGTGCCGATCTGCAGTCCCTTTCGCCGGCAGGTATTGCGTAGATCCGCCGCCTCGATGTGGTCGCGGCGATCGGGAACGAGCAGTGGCAACGCGGAAAAGCGCTCGATGATCTGTTCGCGCGCGCGGGGCCCCGAGAATCCCTGCAGCAACTCCTGGAGGACCAGTCCGGTCGTCACAACTGCATCGCCTCCATTCAGAGCGTCCGCGAGTGCATTGACCTCCGGCTTTGCTTCAGGCGCATCGCGGCGCAACGCGAGCGACCAAACGCTGGTGTCGACGAAGAGAGCCATCAGCGTGAGCGTTCAGCCTTGTAGTCGTAGCCTGAGTCCCATTCGAGCTTGCCCATCAGTTCGAGCAGCCGCTTCTGTCGCCGGCGAGCGATGAACTCCTCCAGCGCCCGGGTGACCGCCGCCTTCTTGCTGCGTTCACCGCTGAGCTCCAGGGCTTCGTCGATCAACTTGGGGTCGATGGATAAATTCGTCGCCATGTGTGGTACCTCACACATTAGTCTACACATTAGTCATGTGTCCGCCAACAGTTCCAGCAGCGCAGGCCCGTAGCGCTCGAGCTTGCGCGCGCCGATGCCGGGGATCTCGGCCAGCGCGTCCAGATCTCGTGGCTGTCGGCGAGCGATCTCAGCCAGTGTCGCATCGTGCAGGATCACGTATGCGGGCAGGGCTTGGCGTCTGGCCTCCGCGAGCCGCCACGCCTTCAGTTGCCCGTAGCGGTGCGCCTCGCCGGCCGGGTCGGCCGACGTGGTTTCGGCCGTGCAGCCCGAAGCTGTCGTCACCGCGATCGCAGGCCGCGTCGCGTCTGCCGCGCTGGCGACTCGTGCGCGCTTTGGTCGCCGTTCGCGCTTGACCGTCCGGCGCATCTGCACGTTCTGCTCGCCCTTCAGCACCGCACGACTGGCGGGTGTCAGGCGCAACGCGCCGAACGCGGCGTGATCCACGTTGACGAAGCCGAGCGCGACCAGTTGGCGGAACACGTCCCGCCACGCGGTCTCGTCCAGGTCGGCCCCGATGCCGAACACGCCCAGCTGCTGGTGATCCCACCGATGCACGCGCTCGGTGTCCTTGCCGCGCAGCACGTCGATGACGTGCACGGCGCCGAAGCGCTGGCCGGTGCGATAGATCGCCGACAGCGCCTTTTGCGCGGCGATCGTGGCGTCCCAGGTCTGCGGCGGATCGAGGCAGGTGTCGCAGTTGCCGCAGGGCGCGATGACCTCGCCGAAGTAGGACAACAGGCGCACGCGGCGGCACTGGGCGGTCTCGCAGAGCCCGAGCAGCGCGTCGAGCTTGGCGGAGGAGACCCGCTTGTGGTCCTCGCTGCCTTCCGAACCCTCGATCAGCCGTCGCTGCTGCACGACGTCGCCGAGGCCGTAGACCATCCAGGCATCCGCGGGCTGGCCGTCGCGTCCCGCGCGTCCCGTTTCCTGGTAGTAGCCTTCGATGCTCTTCGGCAGGTCGAGGTGTGCGACGAAACGGACGTCGGGCTTGTCGATGCCCATGCCGAACGCGATCGTCGCGACCATCACGATGCCGTCGTCGCGCTGGAAGCGGGCCTGCCGCTCGGAGCGGGTCGCGGTGTCGAGGCCCGCATGGTAGGCGAGGGCACGCACGCCCTGGTCACGGAGCCACTCGGCGGTCTCGTCGACGCGCTTGCGCGAGAGGCAATACACGATGCCGGCGTCACCTGGATGCTCGTCGCGAATGAAGGCCAGCAGCTGCGCCCGGGCGTCGCGCTTGTCGGTGATCGTGTAACGGATGTTCGGGCGGTCGAAGCTCGAGACGAAGACGCGCGCATTCGCCAGCGAGAGCCGCTCGATGATCTCGACGCGCGTCTGCGGGTCGGCCGTCGCGGTCAGCGCAACGCGCGGCACGGTTGGGTAGCGCTCGTGCAGCACCGAGAGCTGCAGGTAGTCCGGGCGGAAGTCGTGGCCCCACTGCGAAACGCAGTGCGCCTCGTCGATCGCGAAGAGCGCGATCGGGGCCTGGTCCAGCAGGTCAAGGCAGCGCTGCGTCGTCAGTCGCTCGGGGGCGACGTACAGCAGGTCGAGTTCACCGGCGAGTACAGCGCGCTCGACCGCGCGGGCCGTCGCGGCGTCCAGGCTCGAGTTCAGGAACTCCGCCCGTACGCCAAGCTGCGCCAGCGCGGCCACCTGGTCCTGCATCAGCGCGATCAGGGGCGAGACGACGACGGCCGTGCCGGGACGCAGCAGCGCGGGGAGCTGGTAGCACAGTGACTTGCCACCGCCGGTCGGCATCAGCACCAGCGCGTCGCCGCCTTCGACGACGTGCTCGATGATTTCCTGCTGCGCGCCGTGGAACTCCTGGTGTCCGAATACGCGGCGGAGCAGGTCGAGCGGTCTGGGGTCGGGGTTCGTCAAGCAGAGAATAATAGGGGACATTCACCTATTTCCGGACGGAAATAGGTGAATGTCCCCAATTATTCTGCAACCTTGCGATGCGCTGGCACATCCCAAGCCAATGACAACCATACGCGGAAGGATGGTCATGCGAGCACTGGTCGGATTGATCTGCGGACTGCTGATTGCAGCCGAGGCCTGCGGGGACGTTGCGCCTCCGGTGCAGGTCATGGTCCTGGGCACGTACCACATGGACAACCCGGGTCTCGACCTGCACAACGCCAAGGCAGACGACGTGCTGACCCGGAAGCGACAGGCCGAGCTGGCCGCCGTCGCAGAGGCCCTGGCAGCGTGCAAACCGACGGTCATCGCGATCGAGCGAGTGACGCCCGCGCCGGCCTACGAGGATGCGACGTTTCGCGAATTCGACGGTTCGCAGCTCGCCAGCCGTCGCGACGAACGGGTGCAGGTCGGCTACCGGCTGGCTCGCGTCGCCGGCCTGAAGACCGTACACGGCATCTACGAGCAGCCAGGGCCGGGCGAGCCCGATTACTTCCCGTTCGAGCGCGTGCAGGCTGGTGTTCAGCGCCACGGCGAGGACGCGGCCCTCGCAGCGATGATGAGCCGCACCGGTCAGCTGATCGCCGACTTCGAACGAGTGCAGGCGAACAGCACGGTCGCCGAGCTGCTGATCGACGCGAACGATCCGCACACGCTGGCGGACCCATCGATGTACTACGAGATGCTGGCGTTCGACGCCGGCGAGGACCAACCCGGCGCCGAGCTACTCGGCTACTGGTTCATGCGCAACGCGAAGATCTTCGCCAAGCTGATGGACGTCGTGGAACCCGGTGACCGTGTCGTGGTGCTGTTCGGGGGCGGACACAAGCACTGGCTCGAGCACCTGGCGCGCAACACGCCGGGGTTCGAAGTCGTCGACCCGGTGCCCTACCTGCGACGCTGAACCGCGTCAGGGCCTTTCAGCGTCCGGCGCCAACTCCGCCAAAGCCACTTCGTACACGTATGCGAAGCGCTCGTTGCGCGGATCGAGATCCGTCGCTCGCTTGAGCTCGCGCAGCGCCTCGGGCCCGCGCTGCTGACGGACCAGCGACAGGCCAAGCGCGTGATGCAGCGTCGCGTCCTGCGGCGATAGCTCGAGACCCTGGCGCAGGATCGCCTCCGCCTCCGCCTCGCGACCCTGCAACCGCATCAAGTCCGCGAGATTCGCCCAGGCCGGCACGAATCGAGTGTCCAGTCGCAGCGCCGCCCGGTATTCCTCCTCGGCCATCACCATCTCACCGCGATCAGCGAAGAATCCGCCGAGGTTGGTGCGGTGCTCCGGGCGGTCGGAATTGAATCGCTCGGCGGCGATGAACTCGTCGGCCGCGCGGCGGAATGCCGCGACGGACTCCGGGGAATCGAAAGCATCGTCGGCCAGCGGCGCCAGGGTGCGCGCGGCCTGCATGCGTACCGTGCGCACCGGGTCACTGAGCAACGGCGTCACGGCTCGCCGCTGCAGCGGCGGCAGGATCTCGAATGCCGCGATCGCTGCGCGCCGCACCTGCGGGCTCGGATCCCTGAGTCCAGCCTCGGCGGCGAGGATCGTGTTCTCACTCGGGCTGCGGGCCAGCCGCTCGATGGCCGATGCGCGCGCGATGGCCGACTCGTCGAGATTGGCGATCACCTGCGTCAATGCGATGCTGGCGCCGGCATCCCGGCGGTCCGCTGCAGAAAAGGCCTCGGCAAAGCCCTGGAATCCGGGCTTCGGTTCCGGATAGCGCCTGCGGATCTCGGCTGCGGCCCAGTCGGCCTTGCGATCCGTGTGGCACTGGTTGCAGGCGTTGGGCACGCCGAGACTGGCGCTGAGGTCCGGTCGCGGGATCCGGAAGCTGTGGTCATGGCGCGGATCGACGACCATGTAGGTCTCGGTCTTCATGTGGCACGAGGCACAGGCGGCGCCCGGTGTGCCGACCGCGTGGAAATGATGGGTCACCGCGTCGTATTTCGCCGCCGAGTGGCACTGCGCGCAAACCCCGTTGCCCGGCGCGCGCAACTGCCCGCCGTGAGGTTCATGGCAATCGCCACAGGTGACGCCCTTCGCGTACATGCGGCTCGACACGAACGAGCCCCAGTTGAACACTTCGTCGCGCTGCTGCCCGTCGGGATGATAGAGGCCCTCGCTCAGCAGTGCAGGCAGATAGTGATCCTGCAGCGGTTCACCCGCGTGGTAGTCGTTCGAGAATTGGCCGCGCCGCGCGTGGCACTGCGCACACACGTCGAGTTCCTTCTCGGTCGTGCGCGGCGTGCTGCGCGCTGCATTTCCGGTCGCCGGGTCGATCACCCACGCGGCACCGCGCCGCTCGTCGAGGTCCACCGTCAGGCCGCTGTCTGTCATCGGCTGAGCGCTCGAGGCGGCGGCCCGCGCCAGCCCGACGTGCACGCTGCCCGGGCCGTGACAGGCCTCACAGCCGACGCTGATCTCCGCGAATGTCGTCGCAAACGTGTGCAACGCGGCGTCGTAGTTCTTCTGCACGCCGGTCGAGTGGCAGTCGGAGCACATGAAGTTCCAGTTCTGCTGCCGCTGCGTCCAGTGCAATTCGTCGCGGTGGTCGATGCGCTCGTTCGGGTACAGGTGAAACCATCGCTGCCCGCCCTGCTCCTTCGGGCGCGTGTCCCACGCAATCGACAGTGCCTGCACGTGACCGTCGGGGAGCTCGATCAGGTACTGCTGCAGCGGGTAGACGCCGAAGGTGTGGCGTACCTCGAAATCGGCGAGCTGGCCGTCCGGGCCGTCGGTACGAACCATGCACTTGCCGTCACGGCGGAAGAATTCGCTGGTGACGCCGAAGTGGCGGAATCGGGCACCGTCGAAGTCGCCGAGCACCGTGGTTTCGTCGGCCACCTGCATCGCGACAGCGTGTTGCGAACCGCGCCAGCGAGCGTACTCCGCCGCATGGCACTCTGCGCAGGCCACCGAACCCGTGAACCCGGCGTCGCTGGCAATCGGTGTGGCCTCGGTCGTCGCGGCGAGCGGCGGGTCGGGCGGGTCAGCCAAACCCTGGAAGATCATCCATGCGACCGCCACGGCCGCGAGGCCGAGTCCGGTGAAAACGACGGGTAGCCACCGGCGCGTCGGTCGAGGTCCACTCTCAGTCATGAGCCATTCTACCGCGAGAGGGGCGGCTGCCCTGGCTCAACCGATGGGTCGCGCGACGTAGGACACCGCGTAAAGCATGATCAGGACCAGCAACGCCGCCTGAGTCGCGTGCACTGCAGGCCGTCGGCTGACCATGCCGGGCAACAGGATGACGGCCGCAGCCGCACGGACACCGCCGGCCCCGGTGAAATCAGTTCGGCCCTCGATGAATAGCTGGGCCGCTGCACCACTCACCAGCACCGCGAGCAGCAGTCCCTGCATCCAGCGCCCATGGCGATAGTAGTACTCGCGCATGTCGTGCGTCCGGCCGTCCTCGAGTTCGGGGACTGCGAGGTGGCTGATCAGGTACAGCAGGATCGGCACGCACAGCAGCAGCAGGGCCTGCAGCACCGTCCACGGCGTGTGCTCTGCGAAGCGCCAGAGCGCAAACCAGCTGACCACGTGTGCGACGAAGACCAGCGCAATCCAGCAGCTGTGCACCCAGTAGAGCTGCACGCGATCGCGGGCCTCGATCATCTGGTCGACGCTGCGTACGAGCAGCGAGACGCCGAGACCCGCGACGATCGCATACAGCGCCATCAGGAACTCGAAGATGTTCAAGCTCCGGGTTCCCGGCTCGATCGGACCGCGGCCGGCCTAGAGCTTCTGTTTCGGCTTCAGGTCCAGTGGCACGGGCGAGTGCGCCTTCAGCTCATCGATGCCCTTTGCGCTCGTGGTCGCCCACTGCTTGAAGAGCTGCCGGAAATCCGAAAGGTTCGACACGCTGGTCGCCATCTGCATCCCCGCGGAGTCCATGGTTTCGCGCCGGTCGAGGACGCGACCGAGCAACGCACCGGTTGTAGAGTCGCGCACCTCGATCACTACGGTTGCCTCGCCGGCATTCGCCGTGAACGTGCGTGAGCGGCCAGGAGACATCGTGTCGGGCGCGTTGAGGTACAGGTTGACGACTGCGGTCGAGACCCGCAGCACATCCGGTGCCGGCGCGGTGACGACGGCGTACCCGGCCTTGGTGAAGGCCTCCTTGAAGATGTCGTCGAAGTTCGAGCGTGCCGCGGCGAGGATCTCTGCGGCCTCGTCCTGCGAGATGCGCCGCGACAGCTCGCGGCTGGGCTCGTTCATGTTCTTCATCCAGTCCTTGTGGAACGCCACCTCGGTCGGATCGATCATGACCTTGGTGTATGGACGGAAATCGGCGCCTGGCATCAGGAAGACCGCGTCCATCTTCCTGGGCTTCACCTCGATGAGCCCGTCCCAGTTGGTGGGTGCTTCGTCGGCGATTGCCGTGCCCAGCAACATTGCGAGGGCCAGCAGGGGCAGGGTCTTCAGGTTGATCATGGATAGCTCTCCGGGTTGCTGCGTGCCCGGCGGACGGCCGCCGGGCCGACGTCGTTCATTCTAGCGCTTCACTGGCGGTGGTTCCGCTCATCGACGCCTTCCCATGCCGCCGCGCTGCATGCCGCCGGAGCGCTGCTGGAACTGCTGGTTGCCGCGTTGGCGGGCGGAGTAGTCACGATTCAGCTGCGACGTGTCGCGCGTTGTGCTGGCCGGCCGATCCCAGCTCTCGGTGCGTGCGGGCTCTTGCGAGGCGGCCGTGCGCTGTTGCGCCCGCGTCCGCGACGTATCGGCTGCAGCCCACTCGCCGTTGTCATAGTGCTGCCAGCCGTCATCCGTCTTCTTGTAGACGTTGCCGTCGTGGCCGGCGTACAGGTCGCCGCTACCGCTTTGCCCGACGGTCGTGCGGCCCGGGCCCTCGCCCGAGACCGAGATCGCCTGCCCGCCGCCGCTGCCTTGGATGCTGGTCGCGCTGCGGCCGTCGTTGCGCCGGGTCTCGGTCGTCATCGAGCCCTGCTCGCCGGTGATGGTGCTCGAGCCCTGGCCGCGTGACTGCTCGCCGGACGCCGTGTAGGTGTCGCCGTCACCGGTCGTGATCGTGCGCTCGCTCTGGATCGAACCGCCCTCGCGCGACCGCTCCACCTGGCTCGAACCGCCTTGCGACGTCTCGCGCTCGATCGTCTGCGTGCCGTCGTCGAAATCCGTCTTGCGTTCGGTCTTCACATACTCGTCGCCACGCTCGACCTTGCGCTCGGTCGTCATCTTGTTCTTGTCTTCGTCATAGTAACGCTCGGTCTTGGTGCCGACGCCGGTGCGCGGGTTGTAGGTCTCGCCGAAGCTCGCCCACTCGTCGCCGTCCCACGCCGTTTCGACGTATCCATAGCGGCCGGACTTCGGGTTGTAGCCTTGCGCGTACGAGTAGCCGCCATAGGGTCCGTACCAGACGGAACGCGAGCCGTAGCCGCCGGTCGCCGGGTTGTACCAGCTGCCGTGTCCATAGGAGCCCCAGTATGGGTAATAGATGCCGCCGTACGCGTAGGGCGGGTAGTACCAGCCGGTGCCGTAGTAGGCCACGCCCATCGCGACGATGACGCCGGTCGCGTAGGCCTCGGTCGACGAGAATTCGACCTCGTCGTCGTCCGAGGCCTTGGTCGGCTTGACGTCGGTGACGGCATACGCCGGCGAGCTCGGTGGAATCGAGTAGATCGCTGCCGGCACGTCGGCAGTCGCGCCCCAGGGCCCGGTCGGTGTATCTGCGACATACCAGGCTGCGGAGTAAACGAGGTAGAAGCGGTTCTGGTACAGCAGCACGTCGTAACCGGTGTTCACCGCTCGCGCGACCGGCGTGCCCGGAATCGGCTCGAACTTCGGGTCGCCCGCGTAAGTGACCTCGACGGTCGGCGCGCTGCCCTTCTTGACCCGGGTCTTGGTCGGCAAGGATGCCTCGAGAGCCGCCGTGCGCGCCTCGATCGTTCCCGGCACGGATGCAAGGACGGCCGCCCGCGCATGATCCTTGGGGATCTTGCTGAACGCGTCGGGCAACTCCCGCGTGTACGTCCAGGAGCCGCTATCGAGACTCGCCGTCGTGAACCAGCGCCCAGCGACCAGGAAATACCAGTTCGAGCCGAGCTTGAAGAGCGGGCTCTCGGAATTCTTGACCCACTGCAGTCCGTCCGTGCCCGCAATGGTTTCGAGCGCCGGCTTGCCGTCGGTGACGATCAGCTCGGTCGGCCGGTCCGCATACAGCACTTGCGGTACGGCCCGCGTGGATTTCTGCAACGGCACGGCCTTGCGCGCAGCCTCGTATTCCGCGCTCGCGGGCAGATTCGAGAAGCTCGCGGGCAACGACGTCGCGACCTTCCAGCCTCGATCGAGCTGGCTGGCGGTCAGCCAGCGATCGCGATCGAGCAGGTAATACGTGCCGGTTCCCGCGGGATCGCGAAACGTCGGCCAGTTCGCGTTGACGATGACCTCGAGGTTGGTGCTCGGCACGGTCGAGGCCACGGGCTTGCCGTTGACGAACAGCAGGATCGTCGGCGTCGAACGCACGAAGATCGGCGGGGGCGTCGTGTTGAACCCGACGGGTGGCGGGCCTGCCAGCACCTCGTCCGCGACGTAGGCGAGGAAAAGATCGAGCGGCACCTCAAGCGACTTGCGCACGACCGCACTCTCTACGGTCTTCGTGTGCTCGGCGAGCGCTGCGGTCGCGAACCTGACGTCGGTCACCTTCGGCGAGGTCACGGCGACCTTGCGAGTCGGCAGATCGACAACGGTGTCGCCCGAAAGATTCGCGGTGCCGAACCTCGGTGACGATTCACCCGGAACCGTGAGCTCGAACGCGAACGTGGCCGTGAACCGCTCGAAGTCGGGCCAGCTGCGGATCTGTGGGGCGTGGAGCGTCAATGCGTAGTCGCCCACCGTGCGCTGTTGCGGGAAGGTGGGGGACGCTGCGTCCGCCGCAGTCGCCGGCGGCGACGCAGTTGGAGCCGCGGCGTTTACTGTACCGGCGGACATCGCGAGCAAGCAGGAGAGGACCAGTGCCCGTAACGGGGTCATGAAGTCATCCTTGAAGGGCGTGGTCGCCCGATCACAAGGATTCTACGTCGGTCGCAGACGCCCGCGTTTGCTATTGCGACACCCGGCAGTTTGTCGTTCCGCGAGCGGTTCGCAGTGGGATAATTCCGCAGATGACCGAACAGCCGAAGCCATCGGTACCGCTCCAGCCTGAAGCACCGGGGTTGCGCTTCGATATCGTCGCCGG
>Ga0316622_100000631_pt1 | contig 21039 bp, 17 predicted proteins | sample OWC_Aug_OW2_C1_D_FD_207646 | JGI IMG/M metagenome (GOLD analysis project Ga0316622, IMG submission 207646) | Wetland soil microbial communities from Old Woman Creek delta, Ohio, United States - OWC_Aug_OW2_C1_D5_C | ecosystem: Environmental > Terrestrial > Soil > Wetlands | place: USA: Ohio... | reverse complement strand
CAACATGACCGAGTGGCTGCAACGCACCGTGGGGTATTTCGCCGGGCGTTCCGACGCACAACTGGTCGTGCGTATTCACCCAGGCGAGCGCTACACCCAAGGCCCGTCAGTCGCCGATGTGGTGCGACAGGTATTACCGCAGCAGAGCGATAACATCCACCTGGTTGCAGCCGACGATCCGGTCAATACTTACGACCTGCTTGAGATCGCTGACCTGGGACTGGTCTACACCACCACCGTAGGTCTGGAGATGGCGATGAGTGGAGTCCCGGTGATAATCGCCGGGCAGACTCACTATCGGGGTAAAGGCTTTTCCCTCGATCCTACATCCTGGGATAGCTACTTTGCGCTGCTCGACCAACCAGCCCAACGCCTTTCAAAGGAACAGGTGGATCTGGCATGGGATTACGCCTACCGATTTTTCTTCGAGTACCCGCATCCCTTTCCCTGGCATCTGCTGGGCGTCTGGGATGAGCTCAAGCAGTGGCCGCTGTCTCGGGTCCTATCCGGCGAAGGGCAGGCTGCATTTGGCAATACCTTTCGCTATCTGCTCGGTGAACCCATCCAGTGGGACTCGCAGAAGGAATGGCAGTAGCATGGTTACCCCGGCAGATGTCAAGCAGCACGTGCGTGAGTTCTACGACCAGGTCGGCTGGCAGGAAGTCAGCGAGGGCATATACCAGAACGCCCGTTACGAAGACCTGCGACCGGTGGCGCGCGAGTACATCCACCGCTGCCACCTGCGCGTGGCAGGCCAGCTTCACCCCAGCGGCCGGTACTTTCTCGACGCCGGCTCCGGGCCGATTCAATACCCCGAGTACCTGGATTATTCGCGCGGCTACCAGCGCAGGGTATGCGCCGATATTTCCATCCAGGCCTTGCAGGAAGCGCACAGGCGCATCGGGGTGCACGGCTTGTTCGTGGTGGCAGACATCGCCTGCCTGCCATTCAAAGCCGACGCCTTTGACGGCGTGATCTCGCTGCATACTATCCATCACCTGCCGGAAGACGAGCACCTGCGCGCCTACCAGGAGCTGCACCGGGTGCTGGCGCAAGGCTGTTTGGCGGTAGTGGTCAACGGCTGGCCGGAAAGCCGGCTGATGAATTTCTTTGAGCCACTGATCCGCCTGAGCAACCGCCTGCGGAACCTCTGGCGACGCCTTGCCGCGAGACAGGCCTCGCCTGATAAGGGCAGCGCTACCCCCTGCTCCGAAGAACAACGCCCGCCCAAAGGCACCTTCATCAACCGCAATGGCGTGGGATGGGTGAAAACCGAAGTGGGCAGCCGGATGCCGGTGGAGATACTCGTCTGGCGCAGCGCCAGCGTACGATTTCTACGCAGCCTGATCCATCCCTGGCTGGCCGGGCGTTACTGGCTGCGCCTGCTGTTCTGGCTGGAGCAGCGCTACCCGCGCTGGCTTGGAGAGAATGGGCAGTATCCATTGATTGTGATTCGGAAAGGGCATTAATGTATCATGTGTCATTCCTCACTTCGTTCGGAATGACATCTCCTGGGCGATTACATCGAAGGTCGGAATGACGGAAATTAGGATGAAGATATGGACTGGACAGACAAATCTGTATTAGTCACCGGTGGGACGGGATCGTTCGGTAAGAAATTTATCAAGGTCATGCTGGGCGAGTTCCACCCCGCTAAGCTGATCGTCTTCAGCCGCGACGAGCTCAAGCAGCACGAGATGCGCGTGGCCGGTTTTGACCACCCCACCTTGCGCTATTTCATCGGCGACGTGCGCGACCCGGAGCGCCTGCGCCGCGCCATGCACAGCGTGGATATCGTCATCCATGCCGCAGCGTTGAAGCAGGTGCCCGCCTGCGAGTACAACCCCATGGAGGCCATCAAGACCAACATCCTGGGCAGCAGCAATGTCATCGAAGCCGCCCTGGATGCCGGTGTCAAGAAGGTGGTGGCGTTGAGCACGGATAAAGCGGTCAACCCCATCAACCTGTACGGCACTACCAAGCTGGCGGCGGAGAAGCTCTTCGTGCAAAGCAACGCTTACGCTGCCGGGACAGAGACGCGTTTTAGCTGCGTGCGTTATGGCAACGTGGTTGGCAGCCGGGGCAGCGTCCTCCCCATCTTCATGCAGCAACGCAAGAACGGTAAGCTGACCATCACCGACCCGCGCATGACGCGTTTCTGGCTCACACTGGAAAAGGGCGTGCGCTTTGTCATTCATTGCACCGACTTAATGCGCGGTGGCGAGGTGTTTGTGCCCAAGATCCCCAGCACGCGCATCCTCGACCTGGCTAAGGCCATCGCCCCCCAGGCGGAGATCGAAATCATCGGCATCCGCCCGGGCGAAAAGTTGCACGAGGTATTGATCCACGAAGACGAAGCCCGCATGGCTGTTGAGCTGGAAGAAATGTTCGTGATCCAACCCACTATCGAGCTGTGGTTTGGCCGGGAATGGCAAAACCAGGGAGTCCCCCTGCGCGATGGATTCCGCTATGCCAGCGACAACAATCCCGATTGGATGACCGTGGAGCAGATCGACCACATGGTTCAGGAATTTGAAAAAGAAGGAGGGTGGGAAGCAGTCACATAGGCGGCGGGAGGCCAATAGACCGTAGAACGCGCCTTCCATTGTCCTTGACCTGTTCGCAGCAACGCGATGCGAATATTGGTTACCGGAGCTAGCGGCCTGTTGGGCTTGAACCTGGCCCTGGAGGCCGCAAAAGACAACCTTGTCTTTGGAACGGTTAACAAACATGCCATAAAAACCGATGCGTTCAGCGTCGTGCAGGCGGACTTGCTCTTAGAGGGCGTCTTGGAGCGCCTGCTGGATCAGACTCAGCCCGATTGGGTGATCCACTGCGCCGCCCTGGCAAACCTGGACGATTGCGAAATGCAGCCGGCCCTGGCAGAACAACTGAATACCCAGCTACCCGCAAAACTGGCAAGCTATGTCGCCAGGGGCGGAGCGCGCCTGGTGTATGTATCTACCGATGCGGTCTTCGATGGACAGCGTGGGGATTACAGTGAAGACGACACCCCGAACCCGCTGAGCGCCTACGCCCGCACCAAGCTGGAGGGGGAACGCGCCGTGGCAGCCGCCGATCCGCTGGCGATCATCGCCCGGGTCAATCTATTCGGCTGGAGTCTGACCGGTTCGCGCAGCCTGGCAGAGTTCTTTTATTACAATTTGAAGCAGGGCAGGCAGGTGATGGGCTTCACCGATGTCTATTTCTGCCCGTTGCTGGCCAACGACCTGGCAGTGGTGTTCCAAGCGATGCTAAAAAAGGGGCTCAGCGGGCTTTACCACGTAGTGAGCCGGGAATGCATCAGTAAATACGAATTCGGCGCCCGCCTGGCGCACAGGTTTGACCTGGACTCGAGCCTTATCCAGCCCACATCCGTTGAGCAGGGGGGATTGAACGCCAGGCGCTCGCCACGCCTCAGCTTGCGCACCGACCGTTTAGCCCATGCGCTAAGCGAACCGCCCCCCGATGTCACCAGCGGCCTGGAGAGGCTTTACCTGCTTCACCAGCAAGGTTATCCCCAATTCGTGCAAAATCTGGCGCACTAGGCATATCCAGGGACAAGCTGAAAGCTTGTCCAATATTTTCTGAGGAGGTCTCATGGAGATCCAGATTGGCGCTCATACCCTGGGTCTGAATCACCCAACCTACTTCATTGCTGACATCGCTGCCAACCACGACGGCGACCTGGACCGCGCCCGGTTGCTCATCCGCCTGGCTAAACAGGCCGGGGCAGACGCAGCCAAGTTTCAAAACTTCCGCGCCCTGCAGATCGTCTCGGATTACGGTTTCAAGGCGATGGGGGGACAGCTATCCCACCAATCCTCCTGGAAGAAATCCGTCTTCCAGGTCTACCAGGATGCGTCAATCCCCTTCGAGTGGACGCCGGTGCTTAAAGATGAATGCGACAGGGCGGGGATCGATTATTTCTCCTCTCCGTACGACTTCGACGCAATCGACATGTTGGACCCCTACGTGCCGGCTTACAAGATCGGCTCGGGTGACATCACCTGGCCGGAAGCTCTTGAGCGCATGGCGCGCAAGGGCAAGCCGGTGCTCCTGGCGACCGGCGCATCGGATGTCGGCGAGGTGCAACGCGCCGTGCACCTGATCCTCTCGATCAATCCACAGCTTGTGCTGATGCAGTGCAATACCAATTACACCGCCAGCGCAGAGAACTTCGACCACATCCACCTGAACGTGCTGAAAACCTACACCACCCTGTACCCGGAGGTTATCCTGGGCCTATCCGACCACACCCACGGGCATGCCACCGCGCTGGGTGCAGTCGCCCTGGGAGCACGTGTCATCGAAAAGCACTTCACCGATGACAACAACCGGGTCGGTCCTGACCATAAATTTGCCATGAACCCGCAGAGCTGGGCTGAGATGGTAGAGAACACCCGCCAGCTCGAGCGCGCCCTGGGCTCCCCAGATAAATTCGTCGCCAGCAACGAGCAAGAGACCGTGGTCTTGCAACGCCGTTGCCTGCGCACTGCTCGTGACATCCACCTTGGAGAAATTTTTACCCGGGAGATGATCGCAGCACTCAGGCCAGCCACGCAGGGAGCCATCTTGCCCTACCAGGTTGATGATGTGATCGGCACTCGGGCTTTGCACGACATCCCTGCCGGCAAGGAGCTGCGCTGGACTGACCTGGGATCGTGAGCGATCTATGTCTCGTATCCTGTATTTCACCCGCGACTACACCACCCATGACCACCGCTTCCTCACCGCCATGGCTAAGTCTGGAGATCAGATCTATTATCTGCGGCTGGAACGGCAGGGACAGGTCTATGAGGACCGTCCTCTCCCGCCTGAGATCGAGCAAGTGCAGTGGGCAGGAGGCCGGGCAGCGGCGCACTGGCAGGAAGGGCTACGCTTGCTCGCCAGCCTCAAACGGGTCATCCGCAAGGTTAAGCCGGACCTGATTCAGGCTGGCCCGCTGCAACGCTCCGCTTTCCTGGCAGCCTTGAGTGGGTTTCAACCGCTGGTCAGCATGTCGTGGGGTTACGATCTGATCCAGGATGCTGAGCGCAATGCCTTGTGGCGCTGGGCGACCCACTATACCCTGCGCCATAGCGCGGCTATGGTAGGGGACTGCGAGACCATCCGCCAGTTGGCGATCTCCTACGGTATGCCGGATAAGCGCATTGTCACCTTCCCGTGGGGCGTGGACTTGCAACACTTCTCGCCTGCGGCCAAGGGGAGCTCGCTGGACACAATTGGTCTTGCCGGTGCAGACGCCCCATTCACCCTGCTCTCCACGCGCGGTTGGGAGCCGGTGTACGGCGTGGAGGTCATCGCCCGTGGATTCGTCGCCGCGGCCCGGGTCAATCCCAACCTCCACTTGATTATGCTGGGCAACGGCTCGCAGGCCGGCGTAGTACACCAGATTTTCGAGCGCGGCGGCGTCCTGGAGCGGGTACACCTGGCTGGCCAGGTGAGCCAGGCAGACCTGCCGCGTTTTTACCGCTCGAGTGACCTGTATGTGAGCGCTTCTCTCTCCGACGGCACCTCGATATCTCTCTTAGAAGCGCTGGCCTGCGGCCGCCCGGTGCTCATTTCAGACATCCCCGGTAACCGGGAGTGGATAATCCCCGGCGAGCAGGGCTGGCTCTTCCCCGGCGACGCGGAGACCTTTGCACAAACCGTCTTGCAGGCTGCCAGCGACCGGCGACAGCTGCAGGAGATGGGCCAGGCTGCCCGCCGCCTGGCTGAACAGCGCGCCGATTGGGATAAGAATTTTCCCCAGTTGTCCAGGGCGTACGAGTTGGCTCTGCAGACGAACCGGGACAAGAGACATCCCCAGTGAACAATCCAGATTACTCCAACTTTAGAATTATCGCCATCATCCAGGCGCGGCGAGCGGCATCCCGCCTTCCCGACAAGGTATTACTCGATATCGGTGGCGAGCCGATGCTGGCGCGCGTGGTAGAGCGCACGCGGCGGGGGCGCACGCTGAGCGAGGTAGTGGTCGCTACCACGATAGATCCCAGCGACGATGCAGTGGAAGCGTTCTGCCAGAGGCGCGGTTACCCCTGTTTCCGGGGCAGCGCCCTGGATGTGCTCGACCGCTATTACCAGGCTGCCAGCGCCTCCCAGGCAGATGCCGTGGTGCGCATCACTGCCGATTGCCCGGTGATTGATCCCGGGGTGATCGACGAGGTAGTCACCCGCTTCCTCACTCCGGCGGAGAGCAGCGTACAACCAGAGGCAGCCCGCTTCCCCTGGGATTTCGCCGCCAACCGCCTGCCGCCGCCGTGGGGAAGAAGCTATCCTATCGGATTGGACACAGAGATATGCACGTTTGACGGTCTTAAAACCGCCTGGGAGGAGGCCACCCTGCCTCACCAGAGGGAACATGTCATGCCGTTTTTCTACGATCACCCGGAGCGCTTTCGCATCTTGCTGGTCGACTACCCGGTGAACCTGGGCAGCCTGCGCTGGACGGTGGACACCCCCGAAGACCTGGAGCTGCTGCGACAGGTTTACTCCCGCTTCGCCGGGCGGGACGATTTCTCCTGGCTGGATGTGCTCGCCTTATTCGAGCGCGAGCCGGATCTGGCCAAGATCAATGCTGCGGTGCGACACAAGCACTACCAGCAGGTTGACAACCGGCGCTGAACCCGACTGTATTTCAGCGATCCCTTTGGCCAAAATCACCCTATTCACCGCTCCCAAGCCATTCACAGATGGGCATATCGCCATCATCCAACACAATGCCATCCTTTCCTGGTTGAGCCTGGGTGAACAGGTGGAAGTGCTGCTGGTTGGCAACGAGGCTGGCATGGCTGAAGTTGCCAGCCAATATGGTATCCGCCAGCTGTCCGGTGTGGCGTGCAACGAAAATGGCACACCGCTGGTGAGCTCGATCTTTGCCCTGGCTCGCCAGGCGAGCCAGGGCCCATTGCTCGTCTATGTTAATGCCGACATGATCCTGCTACCCGACCTAGTTGCTGCGGCTCATGCCGTTGCCAGCCAGGTGGAGCGTTTTTTAATCATCGGCCAGCGCTGGGATATGGAGATCACCCAGCTGCTGGACTTTTCGCCGGGATGGGAAACCAACCTGCGTGCAGAGGCTAACGCCAGTGCAAAGCTGCACCCCCCTGCGGGCAGCGATTATTTTGTCTTCCCCCGGCAGGTGTTCTCAGACATCCCGTCTTTTGCTATCGGTCGTGCTGGATGGGATAACTGGATGATCTACCACGCTCGACAGCAGGGTTGGCCGGTCATCGATGGAACGCCCTCCATTCAGGCAATCCATCAGAACCACGATTACAGCCACCTGCCGGACAGCCAGCCGCACTACAACCTGCCGGAATCGCGCCAGAACGAAGCCCTGGCCGGTGGGGCAACTCACCTTTTCATGGTGCTGGATAGCGACCGCCAGCTCGTAGATGGTCGCATCCGCCCTCCCCGACTCACCCTCCCCCGCCTGCTGCGTCGCATCGAGCTGTTCTTCACCCCGCCGGGGACGGAACGCACGGGTTGGCGCTGGTTCATCGCCCGGCGCTTCCGCCGCCTGCGCCGCAGGATAACCGGTTCTCTGTAACCTCAGTCGATTATGCGTCTCGGACAGAATCCCGCCAAAGCTATCGATCATGTCGCCAAACCCGCTCGCGTCACCGTGGCGGTCGTCAGCTACATCCCCTTCCTGGGTGGCTATTACAGCCAAAGCCTGGACGTGCTCAAAGCCTGCCTGGAGAGCATCTGGAGCAACACCGACCAGCCATACGACCTGCTGGTCTTCGACAATGCCAGCTGCGCTGAGGTGCGCACCTATTTAGCTGCTCAGCAGCAGGAGGGGCGCATCCAATTCCTGCTGCTCTCTGAGAAAAACATCGGTAAAGGAGGGGCTTGGAACTTCATCTTCGCCGGCGCTCCAGGTGAGATCATCGCCTATGCAGACAGCGATATCTACTTTTTGCCCGGCTGGCTGCCCGCCCAGCTCAAAGTGCTGGAAACCTTCCCCAACCCTGGCATGATCACCGGCATGCCCATGTGGAGCCCAGCGGAATATTCCACCAGCACCGTGCGGTGGGCCGAGAGCCAGCCAGAGGCGCGCCTGGAGCGGGGCAAATTGCTGGCCTGGGAAGATTACTGGCGGCACGCGCGCAGCCTGGGTCAGAGTGAGGCAGAAGCCCAATCCCACTTCGACGCCCAGGTGGATATCTGCCTGCAATACCAGGGGGGACGTTACTATATCGGTGCCGGGCATTTCCAGTTTGTCGCCCGGCGGGACGTGCTGCAACGCGCCCTACCCATCCCTTCAGAGCGCCCAATGGGGCAGGTGCGCTCTTTGGACAAAGCATTGAACGATGCCGGTTACCTGCGCCTATCCACCTCGGACTGGTGGATCCAGCACCTGGGGAACACCACCCAAGGAATAGCTGAGCTGCAGGGGACAAGCCCTGAACAGAATGGCAGGACCACCGGGAAGAAACCTGGCGGATTATTTAGCTGGAAACCCGTGCGCCGCCTGCTGCTCTGGACGCACAACAAAACCTTTAACCTGCTCTACCGGAGCTAAGCACACAACCCTGATGACCACCAAGCGAATTTTTATCAGCGCTGACCACGGCCTGGCTATCGTGTACTTTTTACAAAGCGAACTGGTGCCAACCCTGCTCGACGCCGGGGTGGAAGTGGTATTGCTAACCGGTGATGCCTTGCTGGAGCAAATCCGCTCCCGCTTTGGCCGTCCAGGCCTTACCATCGAGGGTTTGCGCATCAAACAGGCGCGCCGCTATTTCCAGAGCCAACACAACAGCGTGCAGTGGTGGTTGGATTTCCTGCGCCGGGCTGGTGCTTCCAATCAGATCAATCTTGAAGCAATCGATAGCTTCATCAATCAGGTGCAGGCAGAAGCCCACGCCCGGCGGCGCATGCTCTTCCCTTTGATGAGAGGCGTCGTGTTCGCCATGCGCCGCTCACGTCTAGCCCGCCAGGCGCTGGTGCGCAGCCAGATGTCTTACATCCCAAACCTGTACACCGACTTGTTGGAGCACCACCGTCCAGACCTGGTCATCGCCAGCACGCATGGCTGGCGTTGGGACCGCTACTTGCTACGTGAGGCCAAGCGGCGCGGCATGCTCACTGGAGCGGTGATTGTCGGCTGGGATAACCCCAGCAGCTATGGCTTGCGCGGCGCCCCCGTGGATTGGATCACTTGCTGGTCTGAGATTCAGAAGGAGGAGCTGGTACTGGGGTCGGACTGGGATCCACAGCGGGTGAATATCAGCGGCATCCCGTCCTATGACGGCTACTTCCGCAAAGAATGGTTGATGCCGCGCCAGGAATATTTTCAGCTTCACCAGCTGGACCCGCAGCGCAAAGTGATCTCCTACGCCTGCAGCTTCATCAGTTTCTCGCCCAATATCCAGAACATCGAGGCACTGGCGCGCCTGGTGAACTCGCCCGACCTGGCAAAGCCATCCCAGCTCCTGGTGCGCTTGCATCCCAACCACTTCATGGACGTGCCGCGTTTCGCTACAGAGAGAGAGCAAATCCGCGCTCTTGCGGGACAGCTGCCCCACGTCCACGTGATCGAACCGGTGCCCCTGGGCGGCGAGCTTGGCTATTATTCCGGGGAAGATATGCCGGAAAAATCTTCTATGATGGCCTATTCCGATGTCTTCACCACAGTCTATTCGACGATGGTGGTGGAGGCTTCGATCCACGAGCGCCCGGTTGTCAGCGCGTGCATCGACTCACCGGTGGGCTGGCCGGGCAAGTACACCCTGCCGCTCTCCCGGATTGGCGGTTGGCCGACGCACTCCCGCTTCCGCAACTCCGGCGCGGGACGCGAAACGCTCAGCGAAGAGGAGCTAAAGTCCGCCATCAACCTGTACCTGGAAAACCCGCAGGCTGACCAGGATGCTCGCCGGCAATTCATCCAACGGGAGTGTACTTACACAGATGGCAGCGCAGGGCGACGCACAGCGGATTTCTGGCTATCCATCCTGGAGAAACAAGCTCATGCCCATTAGTCTCAAGAAGCGTTTTTCTTTGGCCTGGCGCGCCTTTATTGAGGGCCAGGCTCCTGCCTCCAATCGCCAGTTCATCCCCGCTATCTCCGATGAAGAGGTGGCTGAGATTAAAGCCTTCTTCCCGCGGGAAAAGTTCTTCATCTTCGGCCACGCCCGCTCGGGGACTACCTTGCTGGTGCGCCTGCTGCGCCTGCACCCGGAGGTGCATTGCAACTACCAGGCGCATTTTTTCACCCGCCCACCCTTACTTGAGTCTTTGGTTGCAGATGAAAAGGTGGAGGCCTGGCTTACCCGGCGTAGCAACCGCTGGAACCGCGGCGGTGACCTCTCGCCGGTTGTCCTGCGGGCGATGAGCGACATAATCCTGGAGCGTGATGCCCGTTTGGCAGATAAGCGCATCGTAGGCGATAAAAGCCCAAACAGCCTGTTGAACGGAGAAGCGGTGCACCTGCTTTGCAAGGTGTACCCGGATGCTCGCTTGATCTTCATCGTCCGCGACGGGCGCGATGCAGCGGTCTCACACCGCTTCCAGACCTTCATAGACTCACCCCAACATCTTAATTCAGAAGACCTGAGCATCCGCCGGGATTTCTCCCGCGATCCGGAGCCATTCCTGAATGGAAAGCGCTCGATTTTTACCCACAACGGCATCCACAATGCTGCCCGGGGGTGGGTTGACAATGTGGAGGGTACCGATACCAACGGGCAGGCGCTGTTTGCACAGCGCTATATCTCCCTGCGTTTCGAGGATCTGCTCAGGCAGCCCTGGGAAGAGGTCAGCCGCCTGTGGGGCTTCCTGGGCGCTGACCTGTCTCTGCCAGGGTTGCAAGCTGCCGTACAAACCGAGATGACAGAGAATCCGGACGCGGACTGGCAACAGCAAAAAGCCGGCTCGCTGGTCAAGCCAGTGAAAAAGGGGGTGAGGGGCACCTGGCAAGAGCTGTTCACCGAGCGCGACCGCCAGACCTTCAAGCGCATTGCCGGGCCAACCCTGGTTGACTGGAAATACGAGAACGATCTGGATTGGTGAGGCAAGTTCATGAGAGTGCTCATCGCCGGGCTGGGCTCGATCGGGCGGCGCCACTTGAGAAACCTGACCACCCTCGGGGTGAGCCAGATTATGCTATTGCGCAGCCACCACAGCACCCTGCCGGATGACGAATTGTTACAGCTGCCCGTCGTAACTGACGTGCAATCCGCCCTGGATTACCAGCCAGATGCCGTGATCGTCTCCAACCCAACCGCGCTTCACCTGGATGTCGCCATCCCGGCAGCCGAACGCGGCATCCATCTTTTCCTGGAGAAGCCCATCTCCCACTCCATGCAGCGTGTAAATGCACTCCGCCGCGCTGTCGAGCGTGGGGGTGGCCAGGTATATGTCGGGTTCCAGTTCCGCTTCCACCCCGGCTTACAGCAGGTAAAACGGCTGCTAGATGAAGGGGCGATTGGCAAGCCGTTATCGGCACACGCCCACTGGGGAGAATATTTACCCTCCTGGCATCCCTGGGAAGATTACCGCCAGGGATACAGCGCCCGTCCGGAATTGGGCGGCGGCGTAATCCTGACCCTGTGCCATCCCTTCGACTACCTGCGCTGGTTGTTCGGCGAGGTCGCCGCTTTATGGGCATTTGCCGGGCATCTAAGCGATCTAGAAATAGCTGTGGAAGACACAGCCGAGATCGGCCTGCGTTTTGAAAGCGACCTGCTGGCAGGGGTGCACCTGGACTACGTCCAACGCCCTCCTGCTCACCGGCTGGAGATCATCGGTGCAGGTGGATCCATCCACTGGGATAATGCCAGCGGGGCGGCACATCTCTTCCGCGCTTCTGCCGGTGAATGGGAGCTATTCCCCGCCCCTCCGGGCTTCGAGCGCAACGACCTGTTCCTGGAACAAATGCGTCATTTTCTGGCCGTGGTGCGCAACGAAGCGCAGCCGGCCTGCACATTGGAGGATGGCGTGCGCGCCCTGGAGCTGGCTCTGGCAGCGCATGAATCAGCACAATCGGGGTCGGCCATCTACCCGCAAGGCAAAGCTGACCTGCCCCCTGGCAGTTGATTCCAGGTTATGGAGCGGGTGTATAGGGTTGCACCTTATCCCACAGGATCTTGGGCGAAGCGGTGCGCAGCGAATAGGTGAGCTCTCCCCCAGCGCTGCCTATGGTGTAGTACTGGTCGATATACGCCCGGGCGACCTCTTTCTCACCGAATATCTGGGCGATGACGTCTGGCTTTAGCTGACCGATCGAGTAATCGTAATCGTATTTGACGTGACCCGGGCGGAAATTCTTGATGCCGTACAGGCTGGCAGCGGCATGCGCCGGCTGGCGGGCGATTTTCCGGTCCACCTTACCCAACAGGTCAATTGCCGGACGATCAACAAAGTAGGGCAGGGCGCCGGCAGCCACCACGGCAACCGTGGCATCCGGGCGGGTGATCTCAGCCAGGTCCAGAGCGATGCGCACTGTTTCTTTGTTGCCTTCCACGAAGGTCGGCTGGCGCAGCAACAACCAGCGCTCCAGGTCCCTCACCTCTCCCAGCAGGGTATTGGACTGCAGCATGCTGGCTAACACGAAGATAGTCAATGCCACCTGGGCGAGATTCCGCGCTCCGTGGGAATCTGCCCGCACGTGGGCTGCCAGCGCTTTGAACAAGCAATCAGCGGCATAGCCGAAGAGCATAAAGAATACCGGCATGACGATCGAAAAATAGCGGTTGCTGCCGCCCTTATGCTCCCAGGCGTCACCGCCAACGTAGACGCTGTAAGCTAGCTGACCAAGGAAGAGCAGAAAGAGCAGCCCCACATACCGGTCTCGCCGGAAAAACAAAAGGGTGAGTGGAAACAAGAACAATAGCCAGTTGAACTGCCAGGCGAACTGGAATAACACGAATAGTCCCCGGCCGATACGGAAGAGAGCTGGATAGCCAGTCATCTTGAGGTAGTACGTGTTCGGCAACAGGTCGCCGTAATAGACCCAGCGCAGTAGGGTCTGTCCGCCGATGAACAGGGCGAACAGGCCTACACCCCAGGCCAGATGGCGCCGGCGATGGGCAGGGTCAAAGATGACGAAAAACGCCAGGATGATCAGATACGGCACTGCAGCGTCCAGGCGGATCAGGGTGCCGGCACCCAACAGCAGGTACAGCCAGGGGGTAAAGCGTTTCAAGCGCAGGTTCTCCAGGCTAAGCCACAACGCGGCGCTGACGATGAGGGTCAATGCGCTGACCTCCATCCCCTGCAATCCCCAGTTATTTAATGGGCTGTAGAATGCGGTGAGCAGCATAGCAAACACCGCCGCCAGCAAGCTGTTAGAGAGTGCTAAGGTGATCCTGTTGACAAAATACAGGTTAGCCCCCAGCAGGATCGCTCCGCTGGCCTGGACGAACAGGCTGGTTTTTGAGAGCGGGATGGGAAACAGGTGGAATAGCGCCATGAAGACCACCCATAATGGGTTGGTATAACCTTCAATCCGCTCTCCACCCGGATTCCACACTAAACCGTACCCCTGCGCCAGGTTTTTCGCGAAGCGCATCGAGATCATCGCATCGTCGAATAAGACGAAGTACCGCTCACCATCTACTACAAAGCTGGTGCGGTAGATATACACCACCGCATACAGGGTGTAGATCAAGGCGATGACTAAGAAGGCAATGGTTCCCTTTTTGGCTGTGCTCATCACAATAAAACGGGAATTTTATCTAATCCGTGGCAGCAAGCAATCGTTCGCATTATACCCTCACAAACCGACCCTCAGAAAACTGCTATAATAGCGGCTTGTGTTTGGGGTCATGCGCAATTCTAGCAAATATTGAGGTCAAGTAAACATGTCAAAGAAGATCACCAACCAGAGATTAATCGAGCCGTACGGTGGCAAACTAGTCAACTTGATCGTGTCTGGCGAAGAGCGGGAGGAGCTGATGGAGCGCTCACGCCGTCTGCCATCGGTGCAGATTTCGGCGCGCTCCCTGTGCGACCTGGAGCTGCTGGCTACCGGGGCTTTCTCCCCGCTGGACCGCTTCATGGGAAAGAAAGACTACGAGCGCGTGCTCACCGAAATGCGTTTGGATGATGGGATGCTGTTCCCCATTCCAGTCACGCTGCCCGTCGAGGAGAGCGCCCTGCCTACCTGGGGAGAACAGGTCATCCTGAGCGACGCCCGCAACAACACCATCGCCATCATGCAGATTGAAGAGGTTTATCATTGGGACCCACAGCGGGAAGCCCGCCTGGTGCTCGGCACTACCGATCCACGTCACCCGCTCATCTCAGAGATGGTGCGCTGGGGGAAGGTTTACGTCTCCGGCGCGCTTAAAGTGCTCAATTTGCCATACTACTATGATTTTATCGATCTGCGCCGCACCCCGGCCCAGGTGCGAGGCTCGCTGGAGGAGATGGGCCAGGGTAACGTCGTGGCATTCCAGACGCGCAACCCGATGCACCGCATCCACGAGGAGCTCACCAAGCGAGCGGCGGAAGATGTGGATGGGAGCCTTCTGATCCACCCGGTGGTGGGGATGACTAAGCCCGGTGATGTCGACCACTACACCCGCGTGCGCGGCTACCGGGCGCTGGTCGAAAATTATTATGACCCCAAGCGCACCTTGCTCAGCTTGCTGCCGCTGGCCATGCGTATGGCAGGTCCGCGCGAGGCGCTCTGGCACGCAATTATCCGCCGCAACCACGGCGCCAACCATTTCATCATCGGCCGCGACCATGCCGGGCCAGGAAACGACAGCCACGGTCGCCCATTTTACGGACCCTACGAGGCCCAATTGATGATGGCACAATATGGCGACGAGCTGGGGGTAAAACCCATCGAATTTAAAGAACTGGTCTTCCTCCCTGATGATGAGCGTTACGAGGAGATCAACAAAATTCAGGAGGGGCAGCGGGTCTTCTCGATCTCCGGCACACAGGTGCGCGAAGATTACCTTGCTAGGGGCAGGCTCCTGCCGGAGTGGTTCACCCGCAACGAGGTCGCCGACATCCTGCAGCAGATGTACCCGCCGCGCCACAAGCAGGGAGTGTGCCTGTGGTTCACCGGCCTGAGCGGATCGGGCAAATCCACAACCGCAGAAGTGCTCACTTCGCTGCTTCTGGAGCGCGGGCGGCAGATCACCCTGCTGGACGGGGACGTGGTACGCACCCACCTCTCCAAAGGCCTGGGCTTCTCTCCGGAGGACCGCGATACCAACATCCTGCGTATCGGGTTCGTAGCCGGCGAGATCGCCCGCCATGGCGGCACAGTGATCACCGCGGCGATCAGCCCCTACCGCGCCACGCGCAACGAGGCGCGCAAGATGGTCGGCGAGGAGCGCTTCATTGAAATTTTTGTCGATACGCCGATCGAAGAATGCGAACGCCGCGACATAAAAGGACTGTACGCGCGCGCCCGCCGTGGGCAGATCACCGGCTTCACCGGTGTGGACGATCCCTACGAAGTGCCCATGAACGCTGAGATCACCCTGGATACCATCCAGTTTTCTGCCGAAGAGAACGCCCGCAAGATCGTCGCCTACCTGGAGGAGCGCGGCTTTCTCCTACCGGATGGCCCCGGCATTAGCAAGAGCCAGCCGCAAGATGCTGTTGTTGAGGCGAGCTAAAGTTCACCCCGACGAGGCCAGCCAACATGTCCAACGTGCTTGAGCTGTTCAACCTGAAAGGGCGGGCGGCGGTGATTACTGGGGGAGCCGGGTTGCTGGGCGCTGGTTTCTGCCGCGCCCTGGCAGAAGCCGGCGCGGCGGTAGCCATCGCCGATTTGGATGCCTCAGCCACATCCCGCCTGGCAGATGAGCTCACCCAGGAAGGTCTGCAGGCCGTTGCGATAGAGACCGACGTCACCTCACCTGCCTCCACCAGCCAGATGGTGCAGCGCACATTGAGCGCTTTCGGGCGGCTGGATATCCTGGTTAACAGCGCCGCCCTAGACCCGAAATTTGACCCACAGCACAGCGGAGCGCACGTTAACGCCTTCGAGGAGTACCCGTTGGAAAACTGGAACCAGGCGCTGAACGTCAACCTGACCGGAATGTTCCTCTGCTGCCAGGCCGCCGTACACCCTATGCTGGAGCAAGGCAGTGGGGTGATCGTCAACCTGTGCTCGACTTATGGCCTGGTCGGCCCTGACCAACGCATCTACCAACGGGAAGGCCAGCCAGCGCAGTATAAGCCGGTGTACTACTCGGTGACCAAGGCCGGAGTTCTCGGCCTGACGCGCTATCTGGCGACCTACTACGCCGGGAAGAATATCCGGGTTAACGCGCTCACCCCAGGCGGCGTCTACAACCAGCATGAAGAAGAATTTGTACAGGCCTACTCGTCCCGGGCGGTGCTCGGACGCATGGCACAGAAAAATGAAATGACCGGCGCGCTGCTCTTCCTAGCGTCGGATGCATCCTCTTACATGACCGGCGCGAACCTGGTAGTGGATGGTGGCTGGACGGCCTGGTAATGGGTCGCATCCAAGTTATATATAAGCCATCCAAACTCCGCTTTACACCATGCCTGATATCGAAATCCTCGCCCTCGTCCCCGCCCGCGGTGGATCGAAAAGCATCCCGCGGAAGAATATCCGCCTCTTTGCCGGGCACCCCCTGATCTCATACAGCATCGCTGCCGCCCTGGCAGCTGAGACGGTCACCCGCGTGGTCGTGTCCACCGACGATAGGGAGATCGCGGCAATTGCCCGCCGCTACGGCGCCGAGACGCCTTTCCTGCGGCCAGAAGAGTTTTCGCAGGATAGCACCCCCGACCTGCCTGTCTTCCAGCACGCCTTACACTGGTTAGCCGAGAATGAGGGTTACCGGCCGGAGATCGTGGTGCAGCTCCGCCCTACCTCTCCGCTGCGGCGAGTATGGCACATCGACCAGGCAGTAACCAGCCTGATCGAGCGCCCGCAGGCAGATGCAATCCGCACGGTTTGCGTCCCTTTCCAGAACCCATTCAAGATGTGGCGCATCGCAGTGGATGGCTTCATGCAGCCACTGGTGCAAACTGAATTTCGCGAGCCGTATAACCTGCCCCGCCAGGTTTTACCCGAGGTCTATTGGCAAACCGGTTACGTAGACGCGGCGCGAGTGGATACCATCAAGACCAAAAATTCGATGACCGGAGAGCGTATCCTGCCACTGGTAATCGATGCCAGCGAATGGATCGATATCGACACCCCCGACGATTGGCGTCGCGCCGAGCGGCTGCTGGAAAGCGGCGAGTTGAGCCTGGATGACCTGGGGTTCGACATCCCGATAAACCACCCATAGAGTCCCCTGGAGGTTTGAATGCCCATAATCAAGATTGGTGACCGGTGGGTTGGCGACAGCCATCCACCTTATATCATCGCTGAAATCGGTGTCAACCACAACGGTTTGATCGACCTGGCCATTGAGCTGATCGACATCGCGGTTAGCGCCGGGGCGGATGCCGTCAAGTTCCAAAAACGGCAGCTGGACAAGCTATATGCCAAGAAATACCTGGAGAACGCAAACGCCGGCGAGAAGACCCTGCGTTACCTGCTGCCCATCTTGCAGCAGGTGGAGCTTACCGATAGCGAATACCACAAAATCGTGGATTACTGCCGGGCCAAGCAAATCACTTTCATGTGTTCGGCGTTTGACATTGAGAGCGCCGATTTCCTGGAGGGGCTGGGCGTGCCGGCCTATAAAGTGGCATCTGCCGACCTGACCAACCTCCCATTGCTGGACCACCTGGCAGCGAAAGGCAAGCCCTTGATCCTCTCCACAGGCATGTCCCGCATGGACGAGGTGGAAACGACGGTGAACTTCTTGAAAAAGCGCTCTGCGCAGTTTGCCTTGTTGCACTGCAACAGCACTTACCCAGCTGCCTTCGAAGATATCAATCTGCGCTTCATGGACCAGCTCCGCCGTTTTGGAGTGCCAGTCGGATATTCCGGGCACGAACGCGGCATTGCAGTCTCCACCGTGGCGGCCGCCATGGGCGCTAGCATCATCGAGCGCCATGTCACCCTCGACCGCACCATGGATGGACCCGATCACGCATCCAGCCTCGAGCCACATGGCTTCAAGAAGCTGGTGCGTGACATCCGCCAGGTGAGCATGTCCCTGGGGACCGGCGAGGAGAAATTCATGTCCCGCGGTGAAATCCTCAACCGGGAAGTGCTGGGGAAGAGCCTGGTTGCAGCCCGCACCATCATACCCGGTGAGACGATCACTGCCAACCTGGTGACGGTCAAAGGGCCTGCCCTGGGTATCTCGCCCCAGCGTTATGAAGAGCTGGTAGGACGCCTGGCCGAGCGCACGATCGAAGAAGATGAGCCCTTCTTAGAGCGAGACCTGGGGGTCAGGATCGAGCTGGATATGGAGCACCTCCTGCCCATGGAATATGGCTTCACCGTCCGCTTCCGCGATTTCGAGGAGCTGCTGGTCTACAAGCCACGCATGCTGGAATATCACTTCACCGACCAGGACCTGGATGAACACTACCCGGGAGGAGATTACAACCTCAAGCTGGTGTCGCATGCTCCCGAGTTCTGGGACCGCACCCTGGTTGACCTGTGCAGCCTGGATGAGCAACAGCGCGCCGACTCGGTGATGCTAATGCAAAAAACCATCAACCTGACCCGGGAGATGGCGCCGCATTTCATCGGCACACCCAAGGTGGTGATCCATCCCGGAGCGATGAGCCTGGACCATCCCATCACCCAGAGAGATAAGCTTTACGAGAACCTGCGACGGTCTGTGGGCGAGCTGGATTACGAGGGCGTGGAGCTGCTGCTGGAGAATCTCCCTCCCCACCCGTGGTATTTTGGCGGGCAATGGTTGACGAATGCCTTCATGGATGCCCACGAGATCCGTAATTTCATCACTTCCCTGGGCTTGAACATGTGCTTTGACACCTCGCACGCCAAGCTCTACTGCAACTGGGCGCATATTGATTTCTATGAGCAGGTCCAGGCGCTGCTGCCTTACATCGGTCACCTGCACCTTTCGGACGGTTCCGGCCTGGATGGCGAAGGCCTCCAAATTGGCGAAGGCACAATCGATTGGGTGCATTTCTTCCGGGTGATCGGTGATTACCATGGCACCATGATCCCTGAGATCTGGCGCGGTCACCAACGCCAGGGGGAGGGGTTCCTGATCGCTATCCAACGTTTGTCCGACGCCTATTTTCAAGCGAAGAGCGGGTGAACACCATCCCCAGCTCCCTACCTCGCAGGGGTTCCCTATAATCCACCCGCTGTAGCGATGGCTGCCTCTCCAAACATCTTCTCCCGCGCACGCCGCAGAATTGCCAGCTGGCAAAGCCGGAATGAAATCGCCCGCCTGGCGCGCCAGGTGGCAGACCACGTCCAACCAGACCCAGGAGGACCGCCGGTGGTGATCTTTAACGCCTCCACCCGCCTGGCGGATTTGAGCCAGAACGCGGCATTTGCCTTGCTGGTGGGCTGGAGCCTGCGGCTGAGCGGTGTACCAGTGATCCATTTCGTCTGCCAGAAGGGGATGAGCTGCTGCGTCCTGGGCATCAACCGGGAGGACCTCACCCGGCCTATGCCGTGCGCAGCTTGTACCGCTCAATCGGAGCGGCTATTTGCGCATCAGGATGTGCATCCTTTTACTTATCAGGAGGACGCCGAGCTTTCCCGCCGCTTGCAGGGGCTCAACGTGGAGCAGCTCAGCGTATTTGAATACTCCATGTGGCTGCCTGAGGACCAAAACGCAGCCTCCCTACCGCTGGGGCCACTTGTGATCGCCTCAGCCCGCTGGGCATTGCGCCGCCATACACTGCCCGATGATGAGCCCACGCGTTATTTGCTGCGCCAGTACATCCTATCGGCATATCACGTTGCCCAGGAGTTCGCCGTCTTGCTCGAGCACGCCCAACCCCAGGCAGTGATCCTCTTCAATGGTCTGCTCTTCCCCGAAGCCGCGGCAATGTGGGTAGCCCGCCAGATGGGTGTGCGGACGGTTGCCCATGAGGTCGGATTTCAGCGTTTTTCGACATTCTTTACCGAAGGCAACCCTACCGCCTATCCAATACGCATACCCGAGGACCTGGTCCTGTCTGCGGAGCAAAATGCTCGCCTGGATCAGTACCTGGAACAGCGTTTCCAGGGGAAGTTCAGCATGGCGGGTATCCAGTTCTGGCCTGAGATGCGTGGTCTGGATGAGACGTTCCTGAAGAAAGCCAGCAGTTTTCGCCAGATCGTCCCGGTTCTCACCAACGTGATCTATGACACCAGCCAGGCGCATGCTAACCTGGTCTTCCCACACATGTTTGCCTGGCTGGAGACAGTGCTGGAAGCAATCCGCAGCCACCCGGAGTCCCTGTTCGTCATCCGCGCCCATCCTGATGAAATGCGGCCTGGCACCGCCAAGCAAAGCCGAGAGAGCGTGCAAGATTGGGTGAAGCAGAGCGGAGCGGCGGAGTTGCCCAACGTGGTTTTCATCGATTCGCTGGAATACATCAGCTCATACGAGCTAATCCAGCGCGCCAAGTTCGTGATGGTCTACAGCTCATCGATAGGACTTGAGGCATCCCTGATGGGTAAACCGGTGTTGTGCGGAGGCAAGGCACGCTACACCCAGTATCCGATTGTTTTCTTCCCCTCAAGCCCCCAGGCTTACCGTAGAGCTGTTGAGGAATTTCTCAACACTGAGCAGATCCGGGTACCCGCGGAATTCCAGGCTAACGCCCGCAAATTCCTGTATTACCAGCTCTACCGGGCTTCCCTACCACTCGACGATTATATGCAGCCCGGGTATCGCATGGGATACGTCCAGCTGCGTCCGGTGAGCTGGGAAAAGCTGCTGCCTGAACAATCCCCCACTCTGCGCGTGATCCTAGATGGCATCCTGCACAGCACTCCCTTCCTGTTGCCCGAAAACTAAAACAGAAACCGTCCATGCAGCCGAACCATTCCCTCCCAACCGCCCTCCAAGAGAGCATCGAGATCCTGCCAGTAGAACTGCTGGATCAAAACCGCCCGACGGTAACCGCGCTGAAGAACCTGGCGCGCACGCTTGGCGTGGAGTTTGGCTGGCATTACCTGCTGGATATCACTTGGATCGTCCA
>Ga0316622_100000630_pt1 | contig 21093 bp, 7 predicted proteins | sample OWC_Aug_OW2_C1_D_FD_207646 | JGI IMG/M metagenome (GOLD analysis project Ga0316622, IMG submission 207646) | Wetland soil microbial communities from Old Woman Creek delta, Ohio, United States - OWC_Aug_OW2_C1_D5_C | ecosystem: Environmental > Terrestrial > Soil > Wetlands | place: USA: Ohio... | reverse complement strand
TACAGGTCGGTCGAGCGGCGAGCTCGATCGGTGGCGGTGGCGGTGGCGGCGGTGGCGGCGCGTCGGATCGGCCGCTGGCCAGCGGCGGCGCCGGTGCGGCGCGCACGGACGAGGAAATCCAGATCGTCTTCGACCGTTACAAGGCGGCGCTGTACCGCCTCTACAACCGCGAGCTGCGCAAGGATCCGAGCCTGCGCGGCCAGATGGTGCTGCGCCTGACGATCGAGCCGGACGGCAGCGTGTCGATGTGCGCGCTGCAGGCTTCCGACATGAACGCACCCGAGCTCTCGGCGCAGGTCGTCGATCGCGTGCGTGGCATCAACTTCGGCGCGAAGGACGTGGCGTCGATCACGATCCTCTACCCGATCGATTTCCTGCCGGCCGCATGATCGCGCTTGGGCTCGAGCATGGGGCCTTCATGAAAGCTGGAGACGACACACAGTGAGGTAACCAGGCGAGACGCAGGCGAACGTTGATCGATAGTTGAGACGCGATTCAGACAAAGGCAAAGCCATCGAAAGGTGGCGACGCAAAGTCACCGGTCTAAAGGGCTCAGGCCCCACGACAGCGGGACCGCCGGAATCCAGCCCGATGCGCGGGCTGCCTCGGTCCCTTTGGCGATGAGATCGCTCGGTGAGTGGAACGAGGGCACAAATGACTGCTAGCGACACAATTAGCGTGGGGACGGGCGGCGGCCGGATCGTGAGCTGGCTGCTCGCGCTCGTGTTGCTGCTGGGCGCGTCGTTCACCGTGCAGGCGGAAGATTGTTCCGACTACCCGGGTGGCGTGCTCGACGGTGCTGCGGGCACGCCGGCGCCGTCGCAGCTCAACATCGACCAGAACTGCACGATCCGGAACTACCCGGCGTCCAATCCGCTCCCCACCAATTTCAGCTTCTTCACGCAGCCCGGCCAGAACCCTGCCCGCTGGCTCGTCGTGTTCGACAACGTCGTGCACACCGGCCAGATGTCCTGCAACGCCGTGCAGGAGCACCGGATCTGGTTCGTCAACGGTTCGTCGACCGCGATCAAGGACGGCTGCCAGAACCTGCTGATCCCGGTCGAGAAGATCGACAAGCAGACTCCGGCGGGCCAGACGACCGCGACGGTCGGCGTGCCGTTCACGTACCGGCTCACGATGCCGGTGCTGTTCGCGCCGGCCACGAACGTTGTGATCGACTACGAGGGGTCGCCGAACGACCTGCACAGCGTCACGCTGACCGACGACCTCAACGCGACCGGCGCGGTGCTGCGCTACGTGAGCCACGTAGCCTACTGGAAGGACACCGGCCAGGCCGTCCCGCATGATTTCTCGAACGCCGGCGGGCTGCTGACGTTCACGGGCTTTCCCGTCCTCCCGGCGGGCGAGCAGATCATCATCGAGCTCACGGTCGTGCTCGAGGACACGCCGGCCAATGCGCTCGGCACGCAGTTCATCAACACCGCGAAATGGAACTTCGGCCGACTGATCGACGGCGTGTTCTACGAGCCTCTGCCGGGTGAGTGGGGCATCTCGCCGCCGCTGACGATCGCGGCGCCCAATCTCGTGGTCACGAAAACGGGCCCGGCCACGCTGAACCTCGGGCAGCTCGGGTCGTTCTCGGTCGACGTCGAGAACGCCGGGCTCAGCGACGCGTGGAACGTCACGATCCTCGACCGGTTCCCGGACGGGCCGACCGCGGGCATGTGCGAGCTCGCGCCCGAGCTGCAGGGCGTGACGCTGGCGGGCAACCCGCTGGTCGAAGGGACGCATTATTCATTCGGCTTTGCTGGCTCGCCCGCCTGCGAGCTCACGCTGACGCTGCTCGACGCAGCCGGTCCGATCCGGCCCGGTCAGCGCCTGGTCATCGCATACGGCAGCAAGCTCGACCCCGATACGCAGAACGGCGCCACGCTGACCAATGTCGCGGGCGCCACGCAGTGGTTCAACGGCGACAGCAGCGTGGCCGGTCGGCTGCCTTACCAGCGTACGCTGACCAACGGCACGGTCGGCACGGCAGACCACGAGGACGCCCATACCGTCGGAGTCCTCTTTTCGGGTTACTTCTTCGAAAAGACCGTCGCGAACCGGACCACCGGCGCGACCCCGACGACGACGGCGGCCCCGGGTCACACGCTGCGCTACACGTTGAGCCTGCGGTCCGCGGAAGCGATGAGCAATGTGCGGATCTACGACGAGCTCGATGCGCTGAACGCGATGGCCTCATTCGTGCCGGGCTCGCTGGCGCTCGTCTCCTACCCGGTCGGCGCTGACGCGAGCAACACGAGTGCCACGGCCGGCGCCAAGGGCACCGGTGTCGTCGACATCCGCAACCTGAACATTCCAGCCGGCGGGCAGGTGCAGATCCAGTTCGACGTGCAGGTGGCCCCGACCGTGCCGATCGGCACGATCGTTGCCAACCAATCGGGCCTGCGCCTGGCCGACGGCACGCCGTTCGGGCTCAGCGACGATCCTGCCGTCAACGGGCAGGCGGATCCGGACGTCGCGGGTGACGAGGATCCGACGCGCGTCGCGATCGTGCCGACGACGCTGGTCTTCGAGAAGACCGTGGCCAACGTCACCAGCGGCGCGAACCCGGCAGCCGAGGCGCGGCCCGGCGACCGGCTGCGGTATCGCCTGCGCATCGAGAACCTCGCCGACTTCCCGCTGAGCGGCCTGACGCTGCGTGACGAGATCGACCGCCTCAATTCGGAGCCGGCCTTCCTGCCGGGATCCCTGGCAGTGGTCACGGTCCCGGCCGGTGCCGACGCGGGAGGCACGAGCGCGACCGGCGGGGCCAGTGGCACGGGCCTGCTCGAGGTGCGCAACCTGGCGCTCGCTGCCGCGGGTGGCAGTGCGTTGATCGAGTTCGAGGTCACGCTCGCGCCGGTCATCGACAACGGCACCAACGTGCTGAACCAGTCGCAGCTGCTGATCGGTCCGGCCATCGTGCTGGCGCTCAGCGATGATCCGAACGTCAACGGAGCCGCGGACCCGAACGTCCCGGGTGACGACGATCCGACGCAGATTCGCATCGTGTCCGCGCCCGTGTTCCAGGTCCTCAAGACGTCTGCGGACCTGACCGGCGATCCGGCCATACTGCGCGCCGGCGAAACGCTGCGCTACACGATCACCGTCAAGAACGTCGGCACGGCGGACGCGGTCGACGCGTCGTTGCGTGACCAGATTCCCGTGAACACCACCTACGTGGCCGGCAGCACGACGCTGAACGGCACGCCGGTGCCCGACGTCGGCGGTATTTCGCCGCTCGTTGCGGGCCTGCCGATCAATGCGCCATTGGACGCGACTCCGGGATCGATGCCCGCCGATGCGTCGAGTACTCTGGACAACGTCGCCACGATCGTCTTCGACGTGGTCGTCGATCCGAGTGCCATCGACGGCACCGTGATCTCGAACCAGGGCTTCGTCAGTGCGCTCGACGGTGGCGTCGTGGACGTGCCGTCCGACGACCCGGCGACGCCAATCCTGAACGACCCGACGCGCGACATCGTCGGCAACCTGCCGCTGCTGTACGCGGACAAGCGGGCGGTGCTGTTCGCTGACCAGGGTTCCCCCGGCGTCGTCGATCCGGGCGACGTGCTGCGCTACACGATCACGGTGCAGAACACGGGTACGACGGCCGCGACCGGCGTCGTCCTGACCGATCCCGTGCCTGCCAACACGAGCTACGTCGCGAACTCCACGCGGTTGAACGGGCTGCCCGTCGGCCAACCGGATGGCGGCGTGTCGCCGCTTGCCAGCGGCATCGACCTGGGCTCGTCCGACCTGACGCCGCCGCTGCCGGCATCGGGTGCCGGGACGATCTCGTCGGGCGCGGCAGCGACCCTGCAGTTCGACCTGCGCGTCAACGACGGCGTGCCGGCCGGCACGCTGATCAGCAACCAGGCGGTGGTCTACAGCGAGGGTCGGCCGAACCTGCTGACCGACGGCGACGGCAATCCCGCGACCGGACCCGAGCCTACGGTCGTCGTGGTCGGTGATGGCCAGCAGCTCGCGATCACCAAGCAGGTTGCGGTCGTGGGCGGCGGCCCGGCGGTGCCGGGCGCGGCACTCGAATACGTCGTCACGGTCACCAACATCGCGGCGACTCCGGCCTACAACGTGTTCATCACGGACGATCTCGACGCGGCGCAGCCCGGCTATCTCGCGTACGTCGACCAGTCCGCGACGATGAACGGTACCGCGACCGGCGTGAGCTTCACTGGCACCACGATCACGGCCAACTACTCGCTGGTGAACGGCCCGTTGCCGGCCGGTGCCACCGTCGTGCTGCGCTTCCGGGCCGTCATCGCCGCAGGTCTTGCGATGGGCACACGCATCACCAACACCGGTGTCGTCTACTGGAACGATCCGGTCCAGAACGCCAGCGCCAGCGTCGCGATCGACGTCGGCGGCGTGCCGGGCGCGGGCATCCTGAACGGCACCGCGTGGCACGACGCCGACTTCGACGACAGCCTCGACAGCGGCGAGCGCCTGCTCGAGGGCTGGACCGTCGACCTGTATCGCGACGGCCAGCTCGTGCACTCGACGCTGACGAATGCCAGCGGCGTCTACCGGATCAGCGGGCTGGCGCCGAACTACGCGACCGCGGCAGCCTACGAGTTGCGCTTTGTCGCGCCCGGCGCCGTCGCGACGACCGCGGCGCTCGGTCGCGCTGCGTCCGACTTCACGAACTATCCGCAGCGGATCACCGACATCGTCGTGCAGTCCGGCGCCAACCTGCAGGGCCTCGACCTGCCGATCGAGCCGAATGGCGTCGTCTACAACTCCGTCACCCGCGCGCCGATTGCAGGAGCCATCGTCACGTTGCTCGATGCCGGCAACGGCACGGCCGTGCCGGCGAGTTGCCTCGACGATCCGGCGCAACAGAACCAGGTCACGCTCGCCGGTGGCTTCTACAAGTTCGACCTCAACTTCAGCGACCCGGGCTGCCCGAGCGGCCGGTCGTACCTGATCGGCCTGACGGCGCCCGGGACGGGTTACGTCGTCGGGTACTCGCAGCTGATTCCGCCGGCCTCGGGTCCCGCGACCGCCGCGTTTGCAGTGCCATCGTGCCCGGGCAGTGCCAATGACGCGGTCCCGGCCACGGTGCAGTACTGCGAGGCCCAGCCGTCCGAGCTGGCGCCACCGGTCTCAGTCGCGGCGCGCAGCGCGGGGACGATTCACCACGTTCACCTGACCCTGGATGAAAGCCAGTCGCCGGGCTCGAGCCAGCTGTTCAACAACCACCTGCCGCTCGACCCCGTCCTCGACGGCGCGATCGGCATCAGCAAGACGACGCCGATGCTCAACGTCACGCGCGGCCAGCTGGTGCCGTACGTGATCACGGTCAATAACCAGTTCGGCGTGGCGCTGGCCGACCTGACCATCGTCGACCGCTACCCGGCCGGCTTCACCTATGTCGAAGGATCGGCGCAGTTCGACGGCGTGCCGGCCGAACCGACCGTGAACGGCCTCGAGCTCACCTGGAATTCACTCACGCTGTCGAGTTCCAGCCAGCACACGATCAAGCTGCTGCTGGCCGTGGGCGCCGGCGTGACCGAGGGCGAGTACGTGAACCGCGCCCAGGTGATCAACGGCCTCACTGGAAATACGATGTCGGGCGAAGCCACGGCCACCGTGCGCGTCACGCCGGATCCGACGTTCGACTGCACCGACGTGACCGGCAAGGTCTTCGACGACGCCAACCGCAACGGGCTCCAGGACGAGGGCGAGCGGGGACTCGGCGGCGTGCGAGTCGCCACGGCGCGCGGCCTGACGTCGACCACGGACGCGCACGGTCGATTCCACATCACCTGCGCCGTGACGCCGGTCGAGGGCCGCGGCAGCAACTTCGTGCTCAAGCTCGACGATCGCACGTTGCCAAGCGGCTACCGACCGTCCACCAAGCCGCTGCTCGTGCAGCGGGCGACGCGGGGCAAGGCCCTCAAGTTCAACTTCGGCGCGTCGATCCATCGCGTCGTCGGCATGGACATCGCCGACGCCGTGTTCGAGCCCGGCAGCACGGCGATGCGTGCCCAGTGGCGGCCGCGGCTGGACCTGCTGCTCGACGAGCTGAAGAAAGCGCCGGCGGTGCTGCGCCTGTCGTACCTCGCCGACGTCGAGGACGCCGATCTCGTCGAGCGCCGCGTGCAGGCACTGCGCGAGCAGATCACCCAGTCGTGGGTGGCGCTCAACTGCTGCTACGAACTCACGATCGAGAACGAGGTCTTCTGGCGGCTCGGGGCGCCGCCCGGGCAGCCGGTCGTCCGCGAGTCATCCAGCAGGGGGTCGCAATGATCAAGCGCATCCCGCTTTTGTTGATGTCGTGCGGCGTCGTCGTGCTGTCGGCCGCACAGGCCGAGTCGGTCGTCGAGAAACCGATCGGCGAGCCGGCCGAGCGGCACCTGTCGGACTACCAGCCGGTCGGACAATGGCTCCACGACCCCGCCGCGTTCGATCGCGAGGCGGGTGACCGGCTCGAGACGCAGCAGGTGGTCGGCGAGGAACTCGAGATCGTCAAGCTGACGGGCCTGGTCGCGCCGATCCGCTTCGAGTCGGGCGTCGCGGACATTCCGCGCGGGCACGTCGAGAAGCTCGAGCAGGTTCTCGAGAGCGTGCGCGGCCGCCGGAACGTGCGGGTGCACTTCGTCGGGCACGCCGATTCGCAGCCGCTGTCGGAGTCGCTGGCGCGCGTCTACGAGGACAACCAGGGACTGTCGCGGGAGCGCGCCGGCGAGGTGGCCGAGTTCTTCAAGCTCGCGCTCGGCCTGCCGCCGGAGGCGATTTCGTTCGAGTGGGCGGGCGACTCCCGGCCGGTCGCGAGCAACGCGACCGCGGATGGCCGGGCGCTCAATCGACGCGTCGAGGTCGAGGTCTGGTACGACCAGCCGACCGAGAAGCTGCGCGACCAGCAGGTGCTCGTCACCGAGGACTTCAAGCGCGTCAAGGTCTGCCGCGTGGAGACCGTCTGCAAGCTGAGCTACCAGGAAGGCCACGCCCGGCGGGCCCGCGTCAGGAACCTGGTTGCGCCACTGCACTACGAAAGCGACACGATCGGCCTGACGGAGGAGTTCAAGCGGCAGGTCGGCCAGGCGCTCGACAACCTGCGCGACAAGAGCGGCGTGCGCGTCAGGTTCATTGGCTTCACGGACGACGCGCCGCTCACGGGTCGCGCCGAAACCATCTATGGCAACCACGTCGCCATGTCCAAGGCACGGGCGCACCGGGTGGCGTTGTCGATGCAGGAAGCGCTGGACCTGCCGAGCGCGATGATCGAGAGCGATGGCCGGGGCGCGTCGCTGCCGATCGCGTCGAACGACACGGCCCAGGGGCGGGCGCTCAATCGACGCGTCGAGGTCGAGTTCTGGCACGACGATCCGCTGCAGCAATTGCCCGACGAGCCGCAACTGTGCCCGGCTGACGTCGGCGATGAGCTGGTCACGAAGGTCTACGATCCACCGTGGGGGCGGATCGAGCCGTTGCAGCTCGAGGCCGGTCGCGCCGTGGTCCCGCCCGGATACACGGAGACCTTGCGGCGCGCGATGGGCGATCTCGACGGCCGCAAGAACGTCCGGCTGCGCTTCATCGGCTACACCGCCAACGAGCGTCTGGACCGCCGCACCGCGCTGGTCTACGGCGACGACATCGGGCTGTCGGCGGCCCGAGCACGGCGCGCCATGGAGACGATCTCCACACAGATGAACCTCGCGGCGTCGCAGGCCGAGCACGAAGGCCGCGGCTTCGTGCACTCCGACGACGTCGTGAACGCGGGCTTCACGCAGGGCGAGACGTCGTATGTGCGGGTGCAGGTCGTCTACGACGAGCTCGCGCCGCTCGACGACTACGAGGGCGTCGACATCACGCGCCTCACCCGGGAACTGAAGCCGAAGAGCCCCTACGAGCTCAACCTGATGCGCATCACCGTCGACGGCCAGCCGATCGACGACCCGGGCCGCAGCTCGGCGGACATCCAGCGCTGCACGGACGTCGCACTGGACAAGGCGAGCATCGAGTTGCAGTTCGACAACCTCGAATCGCGGCCGCGCCTCAGCGTCGCCGCGTCGCCGGCCACGGTCGAAGTGATCGACGCGGGCGATGAAGGTCTCACGGCGACTCCGGTGCGCTTCCAGGCCTACGCCAACTACGGGCACTTCATCGCGCGCTCCGAGGTGCGCATCTTCGCGCTCGGCCAGTCGGTGCAGTCAGCACCGCTGCAGGTGCTCGAGGTCGACCGTGCCGGCTTCGCCGAGTGGCAGCCGACGCTGGACCCGTTCGCGGCGCCGATCCGGGAGCTCAGGTACGTGCTGCGGGCTTACGACGCCAAGGGCAATTTCGACGAGACCGGCCCGCAGTCGCTCTGGGTCGTCCACCGCGAGCCGGACGAGACTGAACCGCTGCAGGCGCAGGAGGCCGCGCCGCAGCCGGAGGCCCCGGCACCGGACCGCCAGTTGCTCGCCGCCTACGGCGAGAGCAGCCTGGCGATCCGCAACATCCCGCTCGGCAGCGGCACGATCAACGTGCGCGGCAGCGGCGTGCCGGCCGGGCACGCGGTGTGGGTTGCTGGCCAACCGGTACCCGTCGACGCGCAGGGACAATTCGTCGCCCAGACGATCCTGCCGACGGGCGCGCAGTCGGTCGAAGTCGCGGTGCTCGATGCGGACGGCAACGGGACGCTGTTCCTTCGCGACCTCGAGTTCAAGCGCAATGACTGGTTCTACGTGGGCCTTGCGGACCTCACGGCGTCCGAGAACAGCACGAGCGGTCCCGCCAAGCTGCTGCAGGGCGCCAATGCCCCGCAGGACTTCGATTCGCCGCTCGACGGTCGCCTCGCGTTCTTCGTGCGCGGCAAGTTCGGCGAGAACTGGCACTTGACGGCGAGCGCGGACACGCGCGAAGCCCCGATCGAGGACCTGTTCAGCAACCTGCTCGACAAGTCGCCGGAATCGCTGTTCCGCCGCATCGACCCCGACTATCACTATCCGACGTTCGGCGATGACTCGATCGTCGACGAGATGGCGCCGACCATGGGCAAGTTCTTCGTCAAGCTGAGCCAGCAGGAGAACTATGGCCTGTGGGGCAACTTCAAGGTCGGGTATGCGCAGAACGAGCTGGCGCAGGTCGATCGTGGCCTGTACGGCGCCAACGTGCACTACGAGTCGGACACCTCGACCAGTTTCGGCGAGCAGCGCTACGCGATCAACGGCTTCGCCGCAGAGCCGGGCACCGTGGCGAGCTATGAGGAGTTCCGCGGCACGGGCGGCTCGCTCTACTTCCTGCGACGGCAGGACCTGCTGACGGGCTCCGAGAGCGTGCGCATCGAGCTGCGCGACAAGGACTCGCAGATCGTGACCGGCACGGTGAACCTGCGTCCCGGCCGCGACTACGACATCGACTACCTGCAGGGTCGCCTTCTGCTGACGGAGCCTCTGTCGTCGACCGCGGTCGACAACCAACTCGTGCGCAGCGGCGGCCTGAGCGGCGACGAGGCGTTCCTGGTCGTGCGCTACGAGTACACGCCCGGCTTCGACGAGCTCGATGCCATGGCGGTCGGCGGACAGGCCCACGTCTGGGTCAACGAACGCGTCAAGGTCGGCCTCACCTCGAGTTCGAGCGACGACGGGGACCAGGACAGCAGCCTGCACGCAGCGGACGTGACCGTGAGGATGAGCGCGGAGTCCTGGCTCAAGGTGCAGGCCGGCCGCAGCGACGGGCTGGTGACGACGGCGCTGCGCTCGAACGACGGTGGTTTCGAGTTCAGCGGCTACGACGAACAGGGCTTCGCCGACGCCGATGCCGACGCTTACCGAGCCGACCTCAGCGTGGCGATCGGCGACCTGTTCGCAGGCCGCAATGGCCGCCTGACCCTCTATGCACAGACGCTCGGCGAGGGCTACTCGGCACCGGGGCTCGCGACGATCACGGAGACCGACAACTTCGGCGGCACCTTCGAATTGCCGCTGACGGACCGGATGCAGCTGCGCGCCAAGGCCGACCAGCGCACCCAGCAGGATGGCCTCGAGACGACGGCGCAGGAGATTGATTTCGCCTACCAGGTCACCAAGGCCTGGAGCGTCAGCACGGGCGTTCGCAACGACCTGCGCGAGGACCGCTCGCCGGTCGTGCCGCTGACCCAGGAGCAGGGCGAACGCACCGACGCCGTCGTGCAGGTGAACTACGACTCCGGTTCCGCGTGGAGCGCCTATGGCTTCGTGCAGGAGACGCTGTCGGCGGACGGGAACCGGCAGGACAACGGGCGCGTCGGCAGCGGCGGCACCTACCGGTTCGGTGAACGGATGCGGCTCGATGCCGAGGTCTCCGACGGCGATCTCGGCTTCGGCGGCCGGCTCGGTACCAATTACCTGCTGTCCGAGCGCACGAGCATGTACCTCAATTACTCGCTCGAGAACGAGCGTACCGACAACGGCCTGTACTCGCGCCGCGGCGACCTCGTGTCCGGCGTCAAGCGGCGCCTGTCCGATTCCACGAGCGTCTACGTCGAGGAGCGCTACCAGGACACCGAGGTGCTCGAGGGCCTGACGCACGCGACGGGATTCAGCCTGGTCGCGAACGAGCGGTGGAACCTGGGCGCCAACGCCGACTTCGGCACGTTGCAGGACGTGCAGACGGGCGCGGAGACCGACCGCAAGTCGGGCGGGCTGCGTGTCGGTTACGGCCGCGATTCGATCCAGTTCTCCAGCGCGATCGAGTACCGGCTGGACGAGACCGAGCAGCTCGACACGAGCGTGCAGGACCGCACGACCTGGTTGTTCCGCAACAGCGTCAAGTACCAGGTCACGCCGGACTGGCGCGTGATCGGCAAGCTGAACCACGCGGTCAGTGACAGCTCGCAGGGCGACTTCTACGACGGCGGCTATACGGAGGCCGTGATCGGTTACGCATACCGGCCGGTGATGAACGACCGGATCAATGCGCTCGCCAAGTACACGTACTTCTTCAACGTACCCACGACGGACCAGGTGACGTTGCAGGACACGGCGGCGGAATTCATCCAGAAGAGCCACGTCGCGGCCGTCGACGTCACGTACGACTTGAACGCCGCCTGGTCGGTCGGCGGCAAGTATGCCTACCGGCTGGGCCAGATCAGCCTGGAGCGCGAGGATCCCCAGTACTTCGACAATTCCGCGCAACTCATGATCGTGCGGACCGACTGGCGGTTCCGGCAGGGCTGGGAGGGGGTGCTGGAGGCCCGGTTGCTCGACCTTTCCGACGTCGACCAGCGCCGCTCCGGTGCACTGGCCACGGTCTACCGCCAGCTCGGCGAACATTTCAAGCTCGGTGTCGGCTACAACTTCACCGACTTCTCGGATGACCTGACCGACCTGAGCTACGATCACCAGGGCGTCTTCATCAACATGATCGGCTCGATGTAAGCCGAGCCGTGACATGAGGACATAACTACCCGGCCTTTCCGCCGCAGGGGTCCGGTTCCCTAGCATCTGCTCCTGGCCCATGCCGGGCCCGGGGCGATGCAATGAGTGCGACGACAGTCTTCCCCACGCCCATCGGCACGTTGGATGCCGAGCGTGGCGAACTGCTGCGGCGCGTGGTCGACGGCCTCGATCCAGGCGCGTTGCAGTGGATATCCGGCTTCACGGCCGGAATGGCCCATGCGCGCGCCGGAGGCACAGTCGCGGCCAACGAGGCGCTGCCGGGCCCGGTAGCCGCCACGGCTGTCCGCGCCGAGGCGGCGGCGCGGCTCGCAATCATCTACGGCTCACAGACCGGCAATGGCAAGCGGATCGCCGAGAGGCTCGGTCGCGCAGCGGAGGCGGCGGGCCATGCGGCGCGCGTGTACTCGACCCGCGACTACCCGCTCAAGGACCTCTCGAAGGAGCGCCTGCTCACCGTCGTGGTCAGCACCCACGGTGATGGCGATCCGCCCGACGATGCCCGCGGTTTCCTCGAGCACCTGCTGGGCAAGCGTGCGCCGCGCCTCGAGCAGCTGACCTACGCCGTGCTCGCGCTGGGCGATTCGAGCTATCCGAAATTCTGCGAGACCGGCCGCCAGGTGGACGAACGGTTGGCCGCGCTCGGTGCGCGCCGGCTCGTCGATCGGGTCGACTGCGACGTCGATTACGAGCGAAGTGTCGCGCCGTGGCTCGAGCAGGTGCTCGGTGGTGCGCGCGAGGCGCTCGGTGGATCGCAGGGTGCCACCGTGACCCGCCTGCGCACGGTTCCGGCCGCGCCACTGCACAGCCGCGAGCAGCCGTTTGTGGCTGCCGTGCTCGCGAACGATCGCATCACGGGCCGCGGTGCCTCGAAGGACGTGCGCCACATCGAACTGTCGCTCGAGGGCTCCGGCCTGCGCTACGAACCGGGCGACGCGCTCGGCGTCTGGCACGAAAATCCACCCGAGGTCGTCGACGGCGTGCTCTCGGTGCTGGGGGCGCCCGCCGACCAACCGGTGACGATCGAGGGTCGCACGCTGCCGCTCGGCGTTTGGCTCGCTCGCGAGCGGGAGCTCACGCGGCTGACGCGGCCGTTCCTCGTGCAGCATGCGGAGCGCTCCGGCGACACGGCACTCGTGAATATCCTGGCTCCCGGCGGTGAGGATCGATTACGCGGAACGCTCAAGGACCTGCAGTTGGTCGATGTGCTGCGCCGCCACCCGACCCGCTGGGAACCCGAGGCGCTCGTGCAGGCACTGCGCCCGCTGGCGCCACGGCTGTACTCGATCGCCTCGAGCCAGCACGCTGTCGGCGACGAGGTGCACCTCACGGTGGCCGTGGTCGACTACCAGCACGACGGCGAGCGGCGGCTTGGCGCCGCGTCCGCGCATCTCGCCAGCTTGACGGGCGAGGAGGCGCGGGCCCGCGTGTTCGTCGAGCCCAACGACCGGTTCCGGCTGCCGGCCGATTCGGCCCGTGACCTGATCATGATCGGCCCCGGCACGGGCGTCGCGCCGTATCGCGGTTTCCTGCAGCAGCGGGAGGCGCAGGGCGCGCGCGGTCGGCACTGGCTCTTCTTCGGCGCCCGCCAGTTCGCCAACGAGTTCCTCTACCAGGTCGAGTGGCAGGACGCTGTCCGCAAGGGCCTGCTGCAGCGGCTGGACCTCGCGTTCTCCCGCGACCGCGCACCGCGTGCCTATGTGCAGGACCGGATGCGCGAGGCCGGCCAGGACCTCTACGCCTGGCTCGAGGGCGGTGCGTACCTCTACGTGTGCGGCGACGCCGAGCGCATGGCGCCGGATGTCCACGAGGCGTTGATCGATATCCTGGGCAAGCACGGCGGCCATGGCCGGGACGCGGCCGAGGCCTACGTGCGCCGGCTGGCCGACGAGCGGCGCTACCTGAGGGACGTGTACTGACATGGCCGAGTTCTCACCCGTCGAACGCATAAAGGCCGGCAGCCGCCTGCTGCGCGGCACGCTGGCCGACAGCCTCGGCGACACGATCACCGGCGGCCTGCGCGAGGACGACCTCACGCTGATCAAGTTCCACGGCAGCTACCAGCAGGATGATCGCGACGTGCGCGAGGAGCGGCGTCGCCAGAAGCTCGAGCCCGCCTACAGCTTCATGATCCGCACGCGGCTGCCCGGCGGCATCTGCACGCCGGCGCAATGGCTCGCGCTCGACGAGATCGCCCGCCGCTATGCCAACCGGACGCTGCGCATCACGACGCGCCAGGCATTCCAGTTCCACGGCGTCGTCAAGACCGAGCTCAAGGCGACGATTGCGGCGATCAACGCCTCGCTGATCGATACCATCGCAGCCTGCGGCGACGTCAATCGCAACGTGCTCGCGAGTGCGAACCCGGTCGAGTCGCGAGCGCACGCGCTCGCGTACGAGTGGGCGAAGCGGCTGTCCGAGTTCCTGCTGCCCCGCACCCGCGCGTACCACGAGATCTGGCTCGACGGCGAGCAGATCGCGGGCACCGAGGAAGTCGAGCCGATCTACGGCCCGACCTACCTGCCACGCAAGTTCAAGGCGGCGATCGCGGTGCCGCCGATCAACGACGTCGACGTCTTCGCGCAGGATCTCGGCTTCATCGCGATCGTCGAGGCGGGCGAGCTGGTCGGCTTCAACCTGACGGTCGGCGGCGGGCTCGGCGCGAGCCACGGCGATCCGACGACCTATCCGCGGATCGCCGACGTCGTCGGCTTCCTGCGGCCGGAGCAGTTGCTCGCAGTCGCCGAGGCCGTCGTCACGACGCAGCGCGATTTCGGCAATCGCGAGACGCGCAAGCACGCGCGCCTGAAGTATACGATCGACACTCACGGCCTCGACTGGTTCGTCGGCGAGATCACGCGTCGCATGGGTTTCGCGCTCGAAGCGGCCCGCCCGTTCGAGTTCACCTCGAGCGGTGACCGCTTCGGCTGGATCGAAGGCCACGACGGCCGCTGGCACCTCACGCTGCGCGTCAGCGCGGGGCGCGTCGCAGACGGCCCGCAGGGCACGCACTTGACGGGGTTGCGCGAGATCGCGCGTTTGCATCGCGGCGACTTCCGGCTGACGCCGAACCAGAACCTGATCATCGCCAACGTGGCGCCCTCCGAACGCCAGTTCATCGACGCGCTGGTCGTCCGGCACGGCCTCGACGCGCATGTTCGCGCCACCCCGGTGCGCCGCGACGCGCTCGCCTGCGTCGCGCTGCCGACCTGCCCGCTGGCGATGGCGGAGGCGGAGCGCTATTTGCCGGACTTCTCGGCCAAGGTCGAGGGCGTGCTGGCCAGGCATGGACTGCGCGACCAACCGCTGGTGCTGCGCATCACGGGCTGCCCGAACGGTTGCGCACGACCGTACCTCGCGGAGGTTGCACTGATCGGCAAGGCGCCCGGACGCTACAACCTGTATTTCGGCGGCGATGCGCGCGGCCAGCGCCTGAACGCGCTCTACCTCGAGAACGTCGACGAGGCCGGGATCCTTGCGGCGCTCGACGATGCCTTCGGGCGCTTTGCGGCGGGTCGCGAGCCGGGCGAGCGATTCGGCGACTACGCGTGGCGCGCTGGGCTGGTCGCGGCCGCCACGACTTCGGGGGCGGGCGTCGCATGAGAGCGCTCGCCTGGAATCCGGACATGGCGGCCCGCGAGGCGCCGATGCGCGACGAAGTCAATGCCGATCTCGAGCGCATGCCCGCCGAGCAGCGAGTGCGCTGGGCGCTCGACCACCTGCCGGGGGCGTTCGCGCTCTCGTCGAGCTTCGGCGCGCAGGCCGCCGTCTCGCTGCACATGGTGACGCGCGCGTTGCCGTCCATTCCGGTGATCCTGATCGATACCGGCTACCTGTTCCCCGAGACCTACCGCTTCATCGACGACCTGGTCGAGCGGCTCGACCTGAACCTCAAGGTGTACCAGCCGACGATTTCGCCGGCGTGGCTCGAGGCGCGCCACGGGCGACTCTGGGAGAAGGGCATCGAGGGCATCGAGCGTTACAACTCATTGCGCAAGAGCGAGCCGATGCGCCGCGCGATGGCGGAGCTCGGGGTCTGCACCTGGTTTGCCGGCCTGCGCCGCCAGCAGGCCCGGTCGCGGAGCCAGATCGCACCGCTCGAACACCGCGAGGGGCGCTGGAAGGTGCATCCGATCTTCGACTGGTCCGACCGGCAGGTCTTCGATTACCTGCGCCGGCACGACTTGCCCTACCACCCGCTCTGGCACGAGGGCTACGTCTCGATCGGCGACTGGCACACGACGCGCTCTCTCGCCGAGGCCGGCGACGTCGAGGCGACGCGTTTCTTCGGCCTGAAGCGCGAATGCGGCCTGCACGGGCTCGAAGGGTAGGGGTCGTGCGCTATTTCCCATTGTTTGCGGACCTGCGCGGCCAGCGCGTGCTCGTCGTCGGCGGCGGAGAAGTCGCCGAGCGCAAGGTGCGGTTGCTGCTCGAGGCGGGTGCGCGCGTCGAGCTGGTCGCCCCGGATCTGACCGAGTGGCTCCAGCAACGCCTGCCCGCTGCGATAGAGGTCTTTCGGCGTCACGACGGCGAGGGCACGCTCGACTGGCTCGCACCCGCTTTCGATCCCGCGCAGCTCGCCGGCACGATGCTGGTCGTCGCTGCAACCAGCGACCCCGCAGTCAATGCCCGGGTCGCCGCGACGGCGCGTGAGCGGCGCGTCCTCGTCAACGTCGTCGACGACGCCGAGCTCTCCAGCTTCATCGTGCCCGCGATCGTCGATCGCTCGCCGCTGGTGATCGCGATCTCGAGCGGCGGCGTGGCTCCCGTGCTCGCCCGGCACGTTCGCGAACGGCTGGAAAGCCTGCTCGACGAATCGCTCGGCACGCTGGCGGGCCTGCTGCAGCGCTGGCGCGAGCGCATCAAGCTCGCGCTCCCGGATCTTGCCGCGAGACGACGTTTCTACACGGCCGTCGTGCGCGGGCCGGTCGCTGCGAGGCTCCGGCGCCGCCAGGCCGACGCGGCCGAACAGGCGCTCGAGCAGTTGCTGGATCAGTCCCAGCACGACGCTCGCGGCTCCGTCGTGCTGGTCGGTGCAGGCCCGGGCGATCCGGGCTTGCTGACGCTGAACGCATTGCGAGCGCTGCAGGATGCGGACGTGATCCTGCACGATCGGCTCGTCTCCGACGGGGTGCTCGCGCTCACGCGCCGGGATGCCCAAAAGATTGCCGTGGGGAAGGCCGCCCGTGCGCAGTCCGTGCCGCAGGGACGCATTCACCAGTTGATGCTCGAGCACGCCCGCGCCGGTCGCCGCGTCGTGCGACTGAAGGGCGGCGACCCGTTCGTCTTCGGGCGGGGTGGCGAGGAACTCGAGTTCCTGGCCGCCCACGGCATTCCTTTCGAGGTGGTGCCCGGCATCACCGCGGCGCTGGCCTGCGGCGCGTACGCGGGCGTGCCGCTGACGCATCGTGATCACGCGCAGTCGCTGCGGTTGGTGACTGCGCACTGTGGCGAATCGATCGATTCGCTCGACTGGGTTGCACTCGCCCAGGAGCGGCAGACCGTCGCGTTCTACATGGGCGTCGCGGGACTGGCGACGATCGGCGATCGGCTGCGGCGGCACGGGCGCGACGCGACGACGCCAGTCGCGATCATCGAGAACGGCTCCCGCCCAGACCAGCGCGTCACGCTTGCGACGCTCGACGCGCTCGAGGACCTCGCGGCCTGCGGCGGGATCCAGTCCCCGGCGCTGCTGGTCGTGGGCGAGGTGGCTGCACTCGCCGGCCGCCTGCATTGGTTCGGCAACGCGCCGCGCCACTGGGAGACGCTACGCAAGGTCGCCTGAGGCCATCAGGGTCGGGCCCAGGCAATCTCGGCGAACAACGCTCGGCCGCGGCCCGGAAAATATCGATAAGTGCCGAACGCGAAATCGGCACGATCCGCGTAGTCGCGATCGAGCGCGTTGTTGAGGCGCAGCGTCAGCGCCCAGCCCGGCGCCATGCTCCAGCGGCCACGCAGGTTCAGCAACTCGTGCCCCGGATAACGGTGCGCATTCGACGCGTCGAGCCAATATTCGCCGACGGCGAGCCATTCCGCTTCGAGCGCGAGCCGCGTGTCGGGACTCCAGTTCACGGCGGCCCGGTGGATATCGCGCGGCGCCGTATCGACGTCGTTGCCCTTGACGATGCTCTCGCCGCCCTCGACCGCCCGCGAGAACTCGTACTGATGCCGCGCAAACGTCCCGACCGCCGCGAACTCGAGCTTGTCGATCGGCCGCCAGCGCAGGTCGTACTCGGCGCCGCGATGCGAAGTCCGGCCATTGCTCACGTTGAAGCCGTTCGATTCGCGGAAGATGACGTCTTCCTTGCGCATCTCGAACAGCGCGATCGCGACGTCGGCCAGCGCCGAGGAAGCCTTCAGGCCGATCTCGAGCGCGTCGAGCCGCTCGGAGTCGAGGTCCGCGGTGCGCTGGTTGCGCTGCAGCCGGTACAACTCGGTGATCTCGGGTGGGCGGAATCCGACCGAGGCGGTCGTATACGCTACGAGTCCCGCGCGGAGATCGACCGCGAGGCTGAGCTTGGGCGCCACGTTGAAGAACTCGTCGGTACGGTCGGCGGGGCGGCTGAACAGGCAGCCGCTCGCACCGCACGGCACGCCATTCTCATCGGTGTTGCCGGCCAGCATCCGGTTGTCGTAGTCGTAGCTGACGTACTCCGCGCGCAGTCCGGCCGTCGCGCGCCAGCGCTCGAGGAAGCGCTGCTCGCCATGCGCATAGAGCGCTGCGACGTAGGAGCGAACTTCATAGTCGTAGTGAAGCCCCGCGGGCCGGATCGCGTTGGCCGGCGGACTGCCGTCAGTCGCGGGCCCGGCCTGGTCCTCGACCAGGAACGAGTCTGCGGCTTCGACGTCGAGTCCTGCGGTCAGCGTGCGGTCGGGATCCTCGTCCCAGACGAGCGTGCTCATCAGTCCGGCACTTTCCTGGCCGTTGCGTTCGAGCGGCTTGCCGATCAGGAAGTGCTGCAGGAACTCCATGCGCGAGGTGCGCAGGTACGGACGCAGCTCCAGCCGCGCAGCACCATTCGTGGGCGGTTGCAGCAGACCCGTCAGCCGGACCGCGTGCGCTTCCCGGTAGGCTTCCGGGTTCGCGTTCTGGCGGCTCAGCTGATCGCTGCGATACGCGCCCTGGCCGGTGATGAAGCCGGCGGTGTCCTGGTCGAGCGTGGTGGCGGCCAGGTCGACCCGGATCGGCGTGTCGCGCCAGCGACTGGCGGCTGCAGCGTTCAGCTTGGCTTCGTCGAAGCCGGAATCGTCACGCCAGCCGCCATCGTGCGTGTAGAGCGCAGCCACGCCGTAGTCGATCGCGTCCGTCCCGAACCGGCCGGCCAGCTTGATGCGGCCGTAATCGGCAGGCCCGGCCTCCACGCCGACACCGCGGGCCGGGCGCTCGGCGGGCGAGGCCTGCAGCACGTTGACCGTGCCGTGCATCGCGTTCGAGCCGTACAAAGCCGTGCCGGGGCCGCGCAGCACCTCGATCGAATGAGCCTGCTCGGTGTTGATCTCGAACAGCTCGTTGACGTTGCAGAAGCCGACGGGTCGGATCGGAATGCCGTTCTCGAGGATCAGGAAGGCGCCGCACGAGCCTGCACCCGTCAGCACCGGCGAGCGGATCGCGGTGAGGCTCTCCTGGCCGCTGCCGCGCTGGATCATCACGCCGGCGACGCGGTTCATGACCTCCGAGTGGTGAGTGGCCCCGGCCAGCGCGATGGCGTCGCGGCCGACGGAGCCGAGACTGAGCGGCGTCTCGAGCGCGAGCGCGGGTCGCCGCGACGCGGTGACGACGATCTCCTCCAGTTCCCCTGCTGCCGCCGTGGCCAGCCCCGGCAACAGGTGTGTCTGCGCCAGCATCAAGAACGCGAGACGCAGGGAAATGCGCGGGAGGGAGAGGGACTTGCGAGCGCTCATCGGCAACGGCATCGGTCGTGACGCTCGATTATCCAACATCGTGGCGTCGGCCGTCCTGCAACGGGCGTTTGCTAGTATCGCGGCCACTCGACCGGGAGCGATGATCATGTTGAGCCGAATCCTGTTGCTGGCCGCCTGTGCGCTCGCCCCGCCGCATCTGTTGGCCGCGCCAACGACCCACGACGCGCCCGCGGCAGCCCCTGATCGACCGCGCGTCGGTCTCGTGCTGAGCGGCGGCGGGGCGCGTGGCGCTGCGCACGTCGGTGTCATTCGTGCGCTGGAGGAGATGCGGATTCCGATCGATGCGATCGCTGGCACCAGCATGGGCGCGGTCGTGGGCGGTCTGTACGCCGCCGGACTGAGCGGCACGGAGATTACCGAGGTCTTCAACGCCCTCGACTGGCAGGACCTGCTGCGCGACCGCGCGCCGCGCCGTGATCTGGTGTTCCGGCGCAAGCAGGACGACCGCAGCTTGCTCGCCCGGGGTGCGCTCGGGTTCCGACCGGGGGAGGGCGTCGTGCTGCCGCTCGGTCTGGTGCAGGGCCAGAAGATCACGCAGGTGCTGCGCAGCGCGACGCTGCGCGTCGGCGATGTGACTGACTTCGACCAGTTGCCGACGCCGTTCCGCGCGTTGGCCACCGACCTCGAGACCGGTGAGCCCGTGGTGCTCGCTTCGGGCGACCTCGCGACGGTACTGCGCGCGAGCATGTCGGCTCCGGGTGTGCTCGCCCCCGTCGAGATCGGCGGGCGCCTGCTGGTGGATGGCGGCCTGGTCGACAACCTGCCGGTGAGCCTCGCGCGCGCGATGAACGTGGACGTGATCATCGCGGTGGACGTCAGCTTTCCGCTGGCCCAGCGCGACGGACTCGAATCCGCGCTCGACGTGACGAACCAGATGATCGGCATCATGGTACGGCGCGGCACGCGCGAGTCGCGCGCGGCGCTCGCGCCGACCGACGTGCTGATCCAGCCGGACCTCGGGCGCATGACGGCCGTGGACTTCGATCGCGTGCCGCAGGTGATGGCCGTCGGCGGGTCGGCGATGTACGAGGTGCACGGCCGGCTCGCTGAGCTCTCGCAACCTGCAGAGCAATACGCGACGTATCTCGCAGAGCGACGCCGCGTCCACGATCCGTCGGAGGCACTCGCGTTCGTTCGCGCGGGTCCGAAATCGCAGGAGGATGCGGCGCGGATCGACGCCGTCTTCGGCGGACTGGCTGGCGAGCCGCTCGACACGGCCGCGCTGCAGCGCAAGCTCGGGCGGCAGTACGGGCTCGATCGCTTCGAGTCGGTCGATTACCGGCTCGTGCGGGAAGACGAGGCGCTCGGGCTCGAGATCGACGCCCGCCGCAAGTCGTGGGGCCCCAACTTCCTGCGGCTGGGCGTCAGCATCGAGCAGGATTTCGATGGCGGCGCCGCGGCGAATGCCGGCGTGCGAGTGCTGATGACCGGGCTCAACAGCCTCGATGCCGAGTGGTTGAGCGACCTGCAACTCGGCGAGGAGCCGCGCCTGTTCACGGAGTTCTTCCAGCCGTTGTCATTGACCAGCGACCTGTTCGTGGCACCCAGCCTCCGCTATGAACTGAAGACGCTGCAGGTCGTCGAGGACGGCCGCCGCGTGGCTCGCTATCGCGTGCGCGACACAGAGGCCGCGCTCGCCCTGGGGGCCGAGTTGTCGAATTGGGGCGAGGTGCGTGCCGGACTCAGTCGCGGCGATGGCAGTGCCGACGTGATGGTGGGCGACCCGGGCCTGCCGCGCAGCGAGTTCGATCTCGGTGCGGGTTTCCTGCAGTTCGCCTAC
>Ga0316622_100000629_pt1 | contig 21099 bp, 19 predicted proteins | sample OWC_Aug_OW2_C1_D_FD_207646 | JGI IMG/M metagenome (GOLD analysis project Ga0316622, IMG submission 207646) | Wetland soil microbial communities from Old Woman Creek delta, Ohio, United States - OWC_Aug_OW2_C1_D5_C | ecosystem: Environmental > Terrestrial > Soil > Wetlands | place: USA: Ohio... | reverse complement strand
GCAAAGGAAATCGGCCTCACATTTCTTTGCGCCGTGTGAGGGAGACGATCAAGAAGCAGTGGATCTCCGACTTCTACTCCGGCAGGGCGCCGGTGGCGCGGAGGATTTTCGCGCGTTCGTCCTGCAGTTCTTTGAACTGCTTGCTGAGCTTCTCCACCGCGTCGGCGTCTTGGTTGCGGCGCGCCACGGCGAGTTGCCGCTGGACCTCGATCACCTCTGATTCCACCTGATTGAGACGATCTTCCCGCTCCGAAGGCCACTCCGGCACGTCCGCACCATTCGCCGTTGGGACTGTCGATAAACTGTAGCCGCGGCCCTTGTGGCCGCTTAGGACACTCCGCCCGGCGGGCACAAGGCCCGCGACTACAGCCCCACTCCACGTGGCACGCAGATCGCGCACGAGAAGATCGACAGTCGCCGTTGGGGGGACGGGGCACGCGACGGTCAAGACCACGGCGAGCATCGCCGCCACAACGACACGCATCACATGACCTCCTGCCACGAGACGACAGCCATGGGGCGCGGAATGTTGGCGGTCGTGGTGCTCGTCTGGTCTGCGAGCCGCAGGCACGCATCGCAGTAATCGATGACCGCACTCCCGCCAACCTTGATGTCAAGGTGTCCCGTCCACAGCGATCCTTGGATGGTCGCATTCCCGAGCACGACCGTGTCATCGTGCTCATGATGGCTGGAGTTGATGACCGTCGCGCCTCTCACGATGATCCAGCCGACGAAGTCGAATGTGCCGTTGATCTCGATCGAACCGTCGGCGATCAGAATCCCCGCGCCGCTGGCGTTGCCGTTCATTCTCACATTCGGGTTCGTCAAGCGGGTGATCTTCGGAGCAGCGACGGTACCCAACGTCTCGCTGCTGCCGTTGAAGTCACCTTGATTCGTGCTGACCACACCGGGCAGGGCCAGCAGGTTGGCGACGATCCGCTCCAGGTCGGCAACGCTCGGGCCACTGGTCGTCTGCACGCTCGGGGTGAGCGGGTTCAGGCTGAATCCCGCTCCTTGCACGTTGTCCTTCTGCAGATCGGACAAGCTGCTGATCACCCCATTCGTGACCCCGTCATTGCGGGTCGCGATACCCGGCTTCGAGATACCGCCCGCGACGATCTGGCCGTTCAGACCGTGATCGTTGCCATTGACCTCGAAGGCGTTGCCGCTGAAGGTGCTGGTCACGTCTTCCGCAGCGAGGTAGATTGCCCCGGGAACCCCGACGAAGCCCCCTTTCTGCACCGTCACCGTGAGGACCCGCTGCGCCTGCAATGGGGCGAAGCCGGTGACCGTGATGCTTCCCGCGTCGGCGGGTTTTGTCGGGTCCGCGGCCACGGCGACCTGATAGCTGACCTTCGAACTACTCGGCATGGTCTTCGAGCCGGTCCCGTAGAGCTGGCCCCAGCGCTGAACGACGTCGTTCTGAAAATTCGAGACGCCGGCCGAGTTCATGGTACTGAGGGCATGCAAAACACCCGACTCGGCGGCGGAAAGCGCCTGATTGCCGGTGTCGTAGTGTGTCGTCGATTTGATGTCGATGACGCTGTAGACGAGACCGGCGCTGCCGAGCGTGAGCAGCAGCACGAAGACCAGAAGGACCGTGATGAGGGCCAGCCCCCGCTCGTTGTGGAGAATGGATCGCGAGACGTTCATGACGGTTTACGGACACCCCGTCTTGGCAACAAAGAAGCGGTTGCGCAGATCGACGTCAGTCGAAACCTGCGTCTGCAGAGGGGCGGACCTGCCATACCTGGTCGCGCCGCTTCGCACGGTCAACTCCAAGCGCACGCGCCGGACGCTGTTCCGTTGCGCCTGCGTCAACGCCCATACGGGAATCAGCTCGCTGCCGGCGGCGTCAAAGTAGCGCAACCGAGATCCAGTTGGATCGATGCCGGACACGAGCTCATCGGTGACTCCGTCTGCGAGACGGGTGATGGCGCGCGAGTAGGTATTGAAACCGTAGGTGATGTCCTCGTTGTGACCATCGATCGTACCGCTGCCGTTGAGGTCCGATTGGATGCGCAGCCGGTAGGAGGTCGCCTCGGCGATGGCCGCGAACGTTCCGGCGCAGGTTGGATTCCTGCCGGCGCGGCGCACCTCGCGAGCGAACAGGTCCACGATGCTGCGGCCGGCCGTCTGCATGTCGAGCTGGTCGGCCTGATTCCGCAGGGCGGCGAGCTGGAAGTTGCTGAAGGAGAGGAAGGTGGCACATGCGGCCAAGCTGATGGCGGTCGTAATCATGATCTCGGGGAGCGAGAAGCCGGCGCTATCGGAGCGCAGGCGTCTCAGGGCTGCCATCAACCACATGTTGCCGTCCGGCATACGTAGGTCACCGCGGTGAGCCGGCGTGGGAGCGGATCACTCCACGTGACCGTCACCACCACCTCGGAGAGGCCGACCTTGGGGCTGTTGGCAGCGACCATCCAGCTCCGATTCATGTTGCCCCCGCGATGGCCCAGCGGGGTCATCGGGTTGTTCGGGTCAGCGTGGTATCCAGCCGTCAGGTCCGCAGGATTGGTGGCCGGATCCATCGCCCGGAACTGCTCGATCTTGTCATTCAGAAGGGCGGCGGCAGCGGTCGCACCTCGGCTCATCCCGTTGGATCTCATCGTCGCCACCGTGTTCGTGGTAAGCCCCGCGGCGACGACGGAGAAGAGCGTCATGGCCGCAAGGAGTTCCGCGTAGCTGAATCCGCTTTGGTTCCGCATCATGAAACCGTCACCCGTCCGACGACGCTCGTCTGAACGGTCTTCCGCCCGCGGCTGTTGCTGACGGTGATTGCCGTTCTCGCGGAGGCCAACCCGTTACGGTCGAAGCTCGGCGCGCCGCTGGCGCCCGCGGTCGCCGTGACTTTGCCTGGAAGGCCGATGGCGGCGCCATCCTGCACGTAGAGGACGCCGTTCGCGCTTCGCTCGCGCACCAAGTTTCCGCTGACGATACGAAGACGGACGAAGACGTTCTGCCCGATGGCCTGCATCCGGGCGCGACTGATTTCAAACGCCAACTGGCTGGTTGCGCTCGCCAGTTCGTACTGACCGCGCAACGCGCCGATGACGGGGTTGGCTGTGACGGTGAGTATGCCTGCCAAGCTGAGGGCCGTGATCATCTCGGCAATCGTCGACCCACGCTGGTTGGTCATCCGCCTCATGCCCCACGGGCTTACGCAACGAGCGCGCCAACCCCGCGGGCCGCACTGTGTCTCGCTACAGCCCGGTCGCACGGATTTCGGCGGTGACGCGGCAGAGGCAATTCTCTCGGCATTCAGCGAGGAACTGCCGCGCGTCATTGGGCTGAACGCAACGGCTGTACTCTTCTTCAGACCTTGCCATGGCAGACGCACACTGCGGAGGGCAGCAGACCACCCGGTCGGTGACGACGGCCCGCGAGGGGTGACCGCTTGCGCCGCGGTCGCAGCCGCTAATCGAGCTTAGCGACGCCAAGCTGCGACAGCACAGAGGATCGAAAGCTTCTCACTGCAGGCTGCCTATTTTGCGTGGCACCACGCCACCTCGCATACCGGGAATGCTGTGCTCAGAGGTACCTCTGGCTCGCTGGCAAAGAGATTGCTGCGTCTCTCGGTAGTGCGCGCCCTCACCCTCCTCCGTTGCCAGAATCGGCAACGGAGGAGGGATCAAGGGAGGGGGCCAAATGGATGAAGGGAGGTCGACAAGATGATGGTATTAGACATGACTGCACAGCTGGCGCCGATTCTGTGGGGCACTGAGGTTCTTCTCCTGGTTTCGGTCGGGTGGCTGGTCGCAGCGTATGTCCTGCAGGAATGGCAGCGCCATCGAGAACGGTTGCTGAGACGGAACGAACGGGTGACCCGTACCCAGAACGCGAAGCTCACTGACCGTCGGGTGTCCGGAGCCGACCTCGGTTTCCCGACAGGTTCCCAGCCAGCAACGCCATTTTGACGGGCCAACGGGGGGTCCAGCGCCCGAGCCCAAAGCGCAAGGCCCCTTGTCCCGGAGAGCCGCGGACACCCCCAGCTCCCGCGGCTCTCCCCCCTTCCCCTCAATTCACCACGGATGACACGGATAGGGCCAATGCAGTTGGCCTAAGATCCGTGCCATCAGTGTAATCCGTGGTCATCCTGCCTTGGGTTGCTGGGCAGGTCCGTGCTAGGAAATGCAGGTCAGAACCGCGCCCACCAGGGCTCGCCGCCGGTGGAGACGCGTTCGACGACGACGTTGCGCGCCTCCAGCAACGTGCCCTCCACGCGGCGCATCTCGGCAAGGTCGGTGTTGTACTTGATGAGCGCCCTGATCTCCTGGAGGCGGGCGAGCGTCACCCGGTTCTGGAAATCGAGGAGGTCCTTGGTGGTGGCGAGGCCGACGTCGTAGCGCGCCTGCTGGTTGCGCAGGTTTTCCTCGGCCAGCTCGCGCGCAAGGCGCGTGGCATCGATGCTCTTGAGATCCGAGTCGAGGTTACTGACGGACCGCTTGATCTCCAGGGTCACCCCCTCTTCGAGCCTGCGCATTGAGAGACGGGACGAGTCGAGGTCGATGTTGGCCTTGGCGTAGTCCGCCTTCGCCTGGGCGTTGCCGAGCGGGATCTCAATGGTGGCGCCGGCCGAGTAGTTGTAGTAGCGCCCGTCGGTCAGCAACTGGAGCGCGTCGCCGTAGCCCCCTTGCAAGGATTCAGGCGCCTGCGGCCCTGGAAGGTCGCCCGTAATGCCCTGGACATCCGGCCGCCCGCCCGACATGCCGTTGACGCCAATGGCGCCGACGAAGTTGAGCCTGGGGAGGAGCTGGTTCTCGGCGATCTTGCGCTGCAGACCCTTGCCGCGGATGTCGAGCCGGGCCGCCATCAACTCCGGCCGTCGCTCCAGGGCGGTTTGCAGGCTGCGCCCGAGGTCGACCTGATAGGGAATCACGGTTGGATGGTCCTGGGGCTCGATCATCAGCAAGGCGGCCGCGTCCGGCTTCCGATAGTTGATGATGGCGCGCAGGTTGTCTCTCGCATTGGCCTGCTTGTTGCGCGCATCGATCAGGCGGGCCTCGCGTCGCGCCACTTCGCTCTTGGCCTCCAACACGGCCGTCTGCGGCAGGGTGCCGACCTTGAACTTCCCTTCGTTCTGGCGCAACAGCTCCTGGGCCAGGGCGAGTCCCTGCTCCTGCACGCGCACGTTCTCGATCGCCGCCACCAGCGCCCAATAGGACCGTTCCACCTGGGTGATGACGGTCGCGATGCCTGCGGCATACTGGTAATAGACGCTTTCCGCCGTCGTCTCCGCAACGTTCACGATGAGCAGCGAGTAGTTCCAGCCAAAGTCACGCAGCAGCGGTTGGTTCAGTGACAGCCCGAGCCCGGTCGTGTTTCTCGGCACCAGCGGGTTGGCGATCGATGGGTTGGTCTTGTAGCGATTGTTGGTCCACTTCAGCTCGACCTGGCTGCCGGAGCGGAACAGCTTGCGCAGGCCGGCGTTGGCGTTGAGGTTCTGCGTGAAGAGGGTCGGTGGAATGGGGGACTCGCGGGCGGGATCACCGGAGGTGAGGAAGGTGGTTGCTGGGGTGTTCAGGCGGTCGCGCGAGACGTCCGCGAAGAGCCGCGGGTCGAATTGCGAACGGGCGCGCCGTACCCCGGTCACGGCGCTGAGCGGCCCGAGGCGCTGGATCTGGAGCTCCGTGTTGTTCTGCAGCGCCAAGGCGATGCAGTCCCCCAGCGTCGTCGCCTGCAGCTCGGTCTCGAGCAGGCGCCCATAGTACTCCACCGAGCGCTCTGCCGCGGTCACATCGGGCGGCACCCCCACGCTCCACTGGTGCCGCAGGATCTCGGCGTAGTTGGGCACCTCGTCGAGCAGCACGACACTGCTCGTCTGCGCCCCTGGCGTGGCCGGGCCGGACCCGGCCTCCTCCGCCCAGACGGCGATCGACGCACACAGCACCCCCAAGGCGACGAGCCCACGTCCCACCATCTTGTTCCTCCTCACTGACAGTCGATGCTGGCTGTACCACGCCGCCGCGCCAGCGTCACGCCGGCGTGCGTCCGTTGACGGCGGCGGGGCGAGTCCGGCGGAGCCGCAGCCAGCCGGCGACGCGCGCGACGGGGCGCATACTGCCGAGGTCGTCGAAGAGCGAGTACGCCACCGGCGTCATCAACAGCGTCAGCAACAGGCACAAGGCCTGCCCCCCGATGATCACCTTGGCCATGGAGGCCCGGACGGCCGATCCGGGACCCCGGCCGAGCGCAATCGGAACCATGCCGGCAACGAGCATGACCGTCGTCATCAGGATCGGCCGCAACCGCACGTGGTTGGCCCGCACGATGGCCTCGTCGCGGGGCATGCCCTGGGCCCGCAGCGTGTTGGTGTAGTCGATCTGCAGGATGCCGTTCTTCTTCACGATGCCGAAGAGCATGAACAGGCCGAGGATGCTGTACATGTTCAACGTCTCGTCGAGCACCACCAGCGAGACCAGCGCGAACGGGATCGAGAGCGGCAGCGCCAACAGGATGGTGATGGGGTGGATGAAGCTTTCGAACTGCGCCGCCAGAATCATGTACATGAAGATGATGCTGAGCAGGAAGGCGACGAGGAAGTTGTGGGCCGTGTCGGCCATCGACTTGTCGCGCCCGGCGAACCCGTACTGGTAGGTCGGCGGCAGATCCAGCCCGGCGACGATCTCGCGCACCCGGTCCACGGCGAGGCTCAGGGTGAGGCCCGACAGGTTGGCGACGACCGTGACCTTCCGCTGGCGATTCTTGTGATCGATGGCCGCCGGGCCGCGTGCCTCCTCGAGCGTCGCGAGGTTGGCGAGTTGCACCACCTCTCCCCGCGGGGTGGCGATCGGCAGGTCACCGATGGCGACGGCGTCCTCGCGGTTCAAATGCTGGGCGCGCAGCCAGACGTCGTACTGATCCTGACCCTCGCGGTACTTGCTGATCGGCTCGCCGCCCACGAGCGTGCGCAGCGTGCCGGCAATGTCCTGCGCCTTGATGCCGAAGTCGGCCGCCTTCTGGCGCAGGATGTTCACCCGCAACTCCGGCTGGCGGACGGACAGGGTCGTGTCGACGTCGACGAAGCCGGGCGTTTGCCGCATGCCGGCCATGACGGCGTCAGCGTACTGCCCAAGCTTGTCGATGCTCGGGCCGGTGAGGTCGAGCTGGATGTCGGTGTAGCGCTGGCTGCTGCTCATGAAGAGGTTGACGTTCTGCACGCTCAATCGCAGATCGGAGAAATCACTGAGCACCGCGCGGGCGCGATCCATGAGTGCGAACTGCGAGACCGTCCGGTCCTCCAGCTCGGCGAGCCGGACGTAGATCGAGCCGGTGGTCACCGGGCCCTCGCCGGCGCGCAGGCGCCCGGTGGCGTCGCCGATGGTGCTGAGCAGGTGGGTCACCTCGGGCATCGTCCGCAGCCGCGTTTCGATGGCCTGGAACGTATCGTCGGTCCGGCGCAGGCTGTACCCTTCCGGCGTCTGGATGATGATGTCGAACTCGCTCTGGTCGTCGTGCGGGACGAAGTCCTTGCCGACGACGCGGAACAACGGCACCGAGGTGGCGATCGTCAGCAGCGAGAGCAACACGATCGCCCAGCGGTGGCGGAGGGACCAGCGCAGGATGGCGCCATACGCCCGGTCGATGACGGTGTAGAAGCCGCGCTCCTTCGAACGCGCCGCCCCGCCGCGGTGGACGCGGAGGAAGCGCGAGCACAGCATCGGCGTCAGCGTAAACGACACGAGCAGGGAGACCATGATGGCCACGGCGACGGTCACCCCGTAGCTGTACAGGTAGCGGCCGGCGTATCCTTGCATGAACGCCACGGGCAGGAAGATCACGACCAGGGAGAGCGTGGTCGCCATGACCGCGAGGCTGATCTCGCGGGTCGCCTCCCCCGCTGCCTGCATGGCGCTCACGCCGCGCTCTTCCATGTAGCGGAAGATGTTCTCGAGCACGACGACGGCGTCGTCGATGACGATCCCAGTCGCCAGCACGAGGCCGAGCATGGTGAGGTTGTTGAGGGTGAACCCCAGGTACTGCATCACGGTGAACGTCGAGATGAGCGACGTCGGAATGGCGATGGCCGCGATCAGGGTGGCGCGCAGGTTGGCGATGAAGAGCAGCACGGTCAGGCTGACCAGGATGCCGGCCAGGATGAGGTGGAACTGGACCTCATGGATGGACCGCTTGATGAAGCGGGAGTGATCGCGCACGACCTCGAAGCGGATGTCGCGGGGCAAGGTGGGGCGCAGCTCCTCGAGGCGGCTCTTCACCGTATCGATGACCTCGACGGTATTCATGCCGCTCTGCTTGCGCACCTGCAGCGACACAGCGGGCTGCCCGTCGAGACGGGTCAGGCCGCGCGGTTCGACGAAGCTGTCGGCCACCACCGCCACATCGCCGATGGTGATCGGCCGTCCCTGCACGCTGCCGATGATCAGATCCGCGAAGTCCCCGGCGTGCTCGAAGCGGCCCATGGTCCGCAGCACGAGCTCCTGGTTCCCCTGATCGACGTGGCCGCCCGGGATCTCCAGGTTCTGCGCGCGGACCGCGGCCTTGACCTGCTGGATCGACAGCCCGTAGGCGGTCAGCCGGTCGGTGTCGAGGACGATGTTGATCGCCCGTTCGAGACCGCCGATGAGCGTGACCGATCCGACGCCGCGCAGGGTCTCGATGTCCTCCTTGATCTGCTTGCGCGCGATCTCCGTGAGCTCGCGCAGGTCGCGGCTGCCGGAGACGGCGAGGGTCAGGATGGGCGTCGCATCGAAGGCGAACTTCTCGACCACTGGCGGATCGGTGCCCTCCGGCAGGCGCGAGACGATCGCCGCCACCTTGTCGCGCACGTCTTGCGCCGCCGCTTCGCGGTTCCGCTCGAGAACGAAGAAGACGATCACGCGCGACACGCCCTCGTGGGTGGTTGACTGGAGCGTCTCGATGCCCTCGATGGTGTTGATCGCTTCCTCGATCGTTTTGGTGACGCTGCTTTCCATCTCCTCGACGCTGGCGCCGGCGAGGGTGGTGGTGACGGTCACGATCGGGAAGTCGGCGTTGGGAAACAGGTCAACCGCGAGGTTGCGGTAGGAAAACAGGCCGAGCACGACCAGGAACCCGATCAGCATCGTGGCGGAGACCGGACGGCGGATGCAGATGTCGACGATGCGCATACGCGTTGCTCAACCGTCGGACGCCTTGATCGTGACCGGCGTGCCATCCTCCAGCTTGGTCAGGCCGGAGGTGACCACGACATCGCCCTTCTCGATGCCGTCGACGATCTCGATGAGGCCCTGCAGGCCGCGGGTTCCGGTGGTGACCTCGCGCTGGCGGGCCACGTTGTCGCGCACGACGAACAGTCGGGACACGCCGGCAAACCGCAGCACGGCCGTTTCCGGGATCATCAGCGCTTCGTCGTCAGCGCGGGTGACGATGCTGGCGTTGGCGAAGAACCCCGGCTTCAACCGCCGCGCCTGGTTGGGCACAAGGGCCTCGACGGCGATCGAACGGTTGTCGCGATTGGCGGTCGGGCTGATGCGCGTCAAGCGACCGGGGAACACGTTGTCCGGGTGCGCGTCGACCTTGATCTGAACCACCTGGCCCACCGACAACTCCGGGGCAAAGCGCTCGGGAACGTCACCGCGAAGCTTGAGGTGATCGTCGGCGACGAGATGGTACAGCGGCATGCCCGGACGCACGTATTCACCGGCCGACACCAGGCGCTTGGCAACGGAGCCGGACAGCGGCGCGCGCACGACCGCGTTGCCGATCATGACGTTCAGCGTGTCGCGTTGCGCTTCGGCCACGGCGACGCGGGTCTGCATGGTTTCGAACTCCTGCGGCGAGATCACGTGCTGGCCCGACAGTTGCCGGCCACGGGCTTCGTCCGCGCGCGCCTTGGCCAGATTTGCCTCGATTTCGCGCAACTGGGCCCGCAGGCGGTCGTCGTTGATCTCGGCCAACACCTGGCCGGCCTCGATGTGGTCGCCGAGGTCGACGCGCATGGTCTTGACCTGGCCCTCCACGAGGGCCGAGAGGGTGACTTCCTCGTCGCCGAAGAGGGTGCCGACGAACTTCAGCAGTCGTTCGGTGCGCTGGACGGTGACGCGAGCCACGGCGACCGGAACCGCTGCCGGCTGGGATGCGGTCGTGTCGGCCTGGGCCGCCGCCGGGTCGTCGCCGCGCGCGCAGCCACCGACCGTCACCGCGCTGCCCAGCAGCAGGAGGGCCGCGAGCGTGGTCCGGTTCATCATGGTCATCCTCTGCCGTTTCCGGTTGCTCGGGGAGTTGCCGACGGATGCCGAAGAGTCGCGAGACCGTCGGGGGATCCGACGCCGGTGAGGAAGACGCGGGTCACGAGCCGCGCCAGATCGTCGCGCCGATCCGACTCGTCGCGATACAGGCACACCGTGCGGATCATACCGAAGAGCATTTCCACCGCGAGGCGGTAGTTGATCCGCCCGCTGGCGCGCCGCCCGGTTTCCTTGGCCAACCGGCGGGCGATCAGGTCGACGGCCTCCTCGCGGCGCTTCTGCCACTCGGCGCGCTCGCCGGGGTCGAGGTTCGGCTCATGCCGGTGGAGCAGCACGAAGAAGTCGCGCCGTTCCCAAAAGTAGTCGATGAGCGTCCGCACCAGGGTCTCGATGATGCGGTCCAATGGCAGGTCCTGGTGCACGACGTCGGCGATGGCCTCGTTCATGCCCTGCAGGCCGTGCACGATCGTGGCGAAGTAGAGCTCTTCCTTCGACCGGAAGTACCGGTAGAGCGTGCCCTTGCCAACCTTCAGGCGGCCGCTGATGTCATCCGTGAGCACCTCGTGATACGGGCGCTCGGAAAACACCGCCGTGGCGCAGTCCAGGATCGCCAGCCGCGTCTCCTCGCTCTTTTTCCGTCCGCGCATAGTGGGGGGATTGAATTCCGATACTGACCAGTCCGTTTTACCATCATGACGCAGAGAGTCAAGAAGGATCTTTTCGCTCGTCCGCCCCATATCTTCCCGACGGAGCGCGGCCGCGAGCCACACTACGCGATCGACGAGTGACGAGTCACGAGGGACAAGGGACGCAGACGTGAAAGCGCCATGTGCATCGGGAGAATCTCCCGGGTCAGTGGATTGAGCATCAAGCCGAGTGTCTCGAGTGTTACGGCTCCCAGCAGCGCGCCGTCGTGCCCTTCGCCCAGGACGACTGGCGACGTGGCGGCGTGTTCTCGAATCTCGAAACGACATTCGGAAACCCCGCGCTCGATTGGCGTGCCGTCCGCCAACGTGAACTCTACTTTTCGCTCGGGTCTGAGGCGGAGCGCGCGCCAGGTTTTCTCCGGGAGAACAGAATAGATTGCACCCGAATCAACCAGAAACCGCACGTCATGAGGTCGTCCGCGCCCGTCGGACCTTCGCAGTCGCGCATGCACGTACGTGATGCCCATGCAAGCGAGCGTAGAGCAGGCAATCCGCGGGGTCAACCGAGTCAGACCCGACCAGCCGAGCTCCTACCTTCCATCCCCCGACTACCTCTTCGAAGAACCGCGGTGGCCAGCCGGCGGTGACATCTCGGCGCACGATCTCCGCGACGTATCGTGGCACGCTCAGCCCAAGCTTCTCAGCTCGCTCGCGCCGTTTCGTCGCGATCGTCGGGAATCTCAAGCTCAACGTGCGTCATCCCGCTCCCAACATTGCTACCGTGGCTGAGGTCGGATCGAGTTCGGAAGACCTCGCGATCTCACCCGACGACGCCTGGTTGTATGTAGCCGGAGGCTTCGATCCCCATGTCACCGTAATTCGCACTCAAACGAACACGGTCACGGACCACCTAGCCAGAGATGTCGGCTTCAAGCCGGGTGACCTGACGGCGGATGGCGGCGGCTATCTGCCCGGCGACACGGTCACCCTGACGGCAACTCTGCGAAACCTCGGCGACCTGCCCGTTGAGAACGTTGAGGTCGCCTTCTGCGACGGCGATCCGGTCGGCGGTGGAACCGAGATCCTCCCGCGGCAGACCGTAACCGGGATCCTCGACGGTGGGGCGACCGCAACGGTGACGACAACCTGGGTCATCCCGGAGCCGGCAAGGACGCACGCGGTGTACGTCGTGGCCGACCCCGATGGTCTTCTCGGCGAGGCCGATCGTTCGAACAACCAGCTTTCGCTCAGCGTCGGGGGAAGCGACCTCGAAGTTAGCCTGGCTTCAAAAAACGTCGCATCTGACGGCTCGGCCCGGGTGATCGTGCAGGTCGCGAATCGTGGCGCACCGGCAGCCCCGGCATCAATCACAGCTATTCGGTACGCAGGCACGCCGGAAAGCGCGCCACTGGGCACAGTTGCCACGCCATGGCTCGATCCGGGGACCCTCGCACAGATCGCGCTGGACCTGCCCGCGGGATCTGTGACTGCAGAGCGGCTCTTCACGGTGACGGCTGACGACGGGTCGGCGGTGAGGGACATCGACCGCGAGAACAACACCGTGACCTTTGCCATGAGCGAACCGGCTCCCCCGTGCCTCGGCGACTGCGATGGCAGCGACAACGTCGGGGTCAACGAGTTGATCAGGGGCGTGAACATTTCTCTGGGCAAAGAGCCGATTGGCTCATGCCCGGAGTTTGACGGGAACCACCACGGCGGCAAAGTGACCATCGACGAGCTGGTCGGGGCGGTGAATCGGGCACTGAACGGGTGCCCCTGAGACTCCGGGCAGCGGCGCGCGATTGGCTGTTGAAGGTGATCTTCAGACCGCAGGCCAGCTCAGCACCTCGAGCGCGAAGAGCAAGCCGATCAAGGCTCCGCCGGCGCCGCCTTCAAGCCGACGGTCGCCGCAAGGGCTAGTTGGCGTGCGTCGAAGGAAAGGAACTGCGCCGAACGCAGAGTCCTGGCCGACGCAACATGCAGAATGTCGAGACTGCGAGTCCCGGTGGTCATCGAATGGCGCTCGCTCAGGCGCGCCGCAACGCGGAACACGACCGGCCACTTCACGATCATCCGCACAAGCCGCCCGCGCCGCAGATCCGTTTGCAGGTTCGCCCATGCGCCCGTGGCTTCGGCCACCGAAAGGAGCCCGCGAAAGACACCGAGCTGGAAGGCATTCCGTACCTCCAAGGCGTGTAACGCCGTGAAGACCAGTGGCGTATGAATCCTCGCGAGAATCACCTTCGTTTGCGCCGTATGCGCATCCACAACATCGCAGGAGGCTAGGAAGCTGCTGTCTGCGTAGTGACTCATCCGCTTCAGGCTGGCTCTTCCTCCCGTTCAAGCAGAACCAAGTTTGGCAGGACCCGATCCCCGAATATGCGCTTGGCGCGTTCGTGCACGTCCGGCCACTCGACGCGCTTACTCCTCTTGGCAGCAGGAGTTGGGATCTCTTTCTCCAGCCTGCGCACCGCCGCGAGAAACCTTTGTCGCTCGCGCGGCGGGAGGGCTCTCACTTGATCCAGCAGTTTGGCAGCGTTCATGCTTTATACGAATACCTCATCCGTTGTGGCTAGCAAACAACGGCTGCATCGGCTCGCCGGCTTCGACGGATGACGAGTCACGAGCGACGGGCGACGAGGGACCGCACCTGCTCCAGCGAGGGGATGGCGGCGCGGCCGCCGAGGCGGGTGCATTCGAGCGCGGCGGCGGCGGCGGCAAAGCGGAACGCGTGCGGGACCGACCAGCCTTGCAGCAGGCCGTAGATGCAGCCGGCATGGAAGAGGTCGCCGGCGCTGGTGGTGTCGGCCACTGGAACGGCGAACGCCGGCACATAGTGAAGCTGTCCGCGCTCTGCCGCCAAGGCCCCGCCACGGCCGAGCGTGACGGCAGCCAGCGTCGGACCCAGGCGCAACATCTGCTGCAATGCCGGGCGGACCTCGGTGGCACCGGTCAGGCGGGCGGCGAACTCCCAGGCCGCGACGAGCACGTCGGTCAGCGCGAGCAGCTCGCGGATGCGCGGACCGGGGCGGTCGACGTCGAGTACCACCACGACGTCTTCCGCCTTCGCCCACGCCGCCGCCTGCAACGCCGTCTCCTCGTCGTCCGCATCCATCAGCAAGACGCGGCCAGCGGTGAGCTGCTTGCGGTCGAGCTCGTCTGCCTGCAGGCCGAGGCCGTCGGGCCGCTGCCAGAGGACGGTGCGCTCGCCGGAGACCGCGTCGACGAGGATGATCGAGGTGTGGCTCCCGATGCCGGCGCGGACGCGAGTCCCACGCAGGTCGATGCCCTCTGCCGCCAACGACGCGCGCTGCGCGCGGCCGCCGTCATCGTCACCGAACGGACCGACGTACGCCGTCCTCAGCCCCCACCGCTGCAGCGCCACCAGGGCGGTCGGCACCTGCCCGCCCGGTTGCTGCGTGTACGCCGACAGGCGCTGCTTCGAATCGAAGCCGGGCGGACGCGCGACGACGCAGAGGTGATCGGACGTGTTAAAGCCGAAGCCGACAACGTCAAAAGGCTTGGCACCGGGAAAGCGGATTGCGGATCCATCGCCGCGTCGCCGCGCCTGTCCCGAGCCCAGTCGAAGGGCTGCCGCGTCCCCGCGTCGCTTTGCCTGCAACTGCGGTGGTCCCGTCATGGTCACCGCTGCTCCGGAGCTGCGGCGACGACTTCGCCAGAAACCGGCACGCGAATGATCGGCTGCTCAGGGTGGTCGGTTTTCAGGACCACAGCGCTCTCCAGCACTCCAACGGGGAGGCGCGGTGACAACGTGAGACCGACGCGGTAGCGTGCGCCGGGGTCGAGCGGGTCCACATCCGCCTGCCCGAGCGGCGGCTCCCATTCGGCCCCGGTGATGCGGACGGGACCCGAGCCGTGGTTGCGCACCAGAAGATGCCGCACGGCGCCATGCGCGGCGTCGATCTTCCCGAACTCCACCCGCGCCGGCGAGACCGTCACGTCGCGATCGACCTCGCCGATCACCGGCACCTGGAGCAGCGGCCGCGTCCCGGTCGTTCGAATCCGGATGGCCCGCGCGAACGGTCCGAACGGCGCATCGTCGGCGATGAGGAGCTGAAACCGTTTCGTTGCTTCGTCATGGTCTTGATCCACCCGTTCGAGGGCGAACAGCTTGCCTTCCCCGTCGATCGCCTCGACCGTGACGCCGGCCGTGGGGCCGCGGACCGTCAACTCGCGCTGCACCCGCTCACCGCGGTGGACGTGTCCGACGTAGAGTTCTGCCGGTTCGCTCACGACATCGCCCGTCACCTCGCCCGTGAGAATGAGAACCGTCACCTGCCGGCTCGGATCGTTGGCGTGGACGGTGATGGTGCGACGCTGTTCACCGGAGACGTTGGTGGTTTCGCAGCTGGCGCGGATGCCGCCCGTCGCCCCGGGGCGGATGGGTCCCGCCGTAATCAGCGTCGCGGCGCAATTACACCCGCCGCGCAGGTGATCGACGGTCAGGTCGAGCCCGCCGGCATTGGTGAAGAGGAAATCGTGCACGACGGTCGTTCCCTGTTGGACCGCACCGAAATGGTGCGCCGTCTCTTGGAACGTAATTCGAGGGGGCTCGGGCGCGACCTCACCGGTCTCACTGCACCCGATCAGCGCCAAGAGGAACACGGCCGCGGTGAGACGTGAAACGTCGCGATTCACCGCAACACGGCGAGCGCCCGCATCCTTCTTCATGTCGCGCCCTCGTCCTGTCGATCACGTACCATGCATCACGGCTCGCGATCCACGAGTCACGAGCGATGCTGCTTCGCTTCCCGCCGCCGCTTGGCCTTCGTGGTGGGCTTCGGCACCCGGGAAGATGCGGCCGTCGCGGCCTCCGCGGCACTGCCGCTGGCGATGGACCGAAGGGGTGCGAGCAACTGGCGGAAGTGGATGCCGGCCCAGATGGCGAACGGGAAGAGCTGGGTGTCGAAGCTTTGGAAGAACGCGTCGAGAAACTGATACAGCTTTCGTTGGAGCCACCCATAGTGCAGAGCGCTGAAGCTGCCGAGCTGGCTCGCCCAGGTGCTCTTGATGGTCACCACCAGGCCGAGGACCTGCAGCATGAGGGCGAGGGCGAGTGCCAAGCCGAGCCGGAGCAAACGCGCGCGGAGGCTCGGCGCCGGTGTGGCCAGCATGAGCGGAATCAGCAGGACCATGTTGGCTTGCACCCAATCGGCGGGGATGCCGGGTGGCCGGGCTCCGGGGAAAAGGCGGTGCGTATAAAAAATTCCATTGCCGCGGACCAGGACCGTCGTCGCCGCTCGGGTGGCGTCGGTCCCGAACAGCTCCGTGAAACGGATGGTCGCCTGGGTGAGCGCGCCGAGCAGGTGGGTGTAGGCGGGCGCGAGATTTTCCCAGAAAAGGTAGGTCAGCGCGAACACCACCAGCAACCGCGCCAGGAAGACGAGGGGCCTAACGCCCAGGAGCATGCGCGTATCGTCCGGCCCAGAAGAGCCATAGCGCGACCGCCGCCGCCACCACCAGCGCCTGGGCAACGTACACATGCGTCTCGTGGAACAGCTGCCGGTAGTAGAGCCCAATCAGAAACAAGGCGGACACGCGAAAGACATTGATGAAGTGAATGGTGGCGATGCCGAGCAGGGCGCCAATCAGCTTGGCTCGCCAGGTGGCGGGATAGGCGAGAACCGCCGACAGGTAGATCGTCGTCGGCACCGCGCCAGAGCAGGCTGGGCTCACGTCGACCTCAAAGGCGCCGGCGCCCATGATCGTGCCTGACAGATGCACGTCGATGCCGAGGAACAGACCGAGGACGCGCAGCAGACCCCAGCTCATCCACGCCGCCAGCAGCGCCAGCCCGTGCCCGATGTTGACCCGGTCGACGATCGGCCCCCAGTCGAGCACGAAGTAAAAGGCGACGATCAGAGCCAGAAAAGTTCCGATGACTCGGATGCTCTGTCGATGCGTCTTCAGAACGCCGAGGAACTTCGCAAACATGCGGACCACTGACCCTCGATTGGCCCGCGGATTCTACGGGGCAAGGGGGGCAAGTCAAGCAGGCTTGGTTTCCCGCGTGCGCTGGCGCTTGACTCTTACCCCCGTGCCATTGATGGAGTTGTTGTCGGGTAATCGGATGCGGTCACCCGGACCGGCAGTGACGGTGGAGACGATGCGGAGCGAGGACGCGTCGGCCGTGAGGCTTGCACAACGACGTCCTGGCCTCACTGGCATTGAGGCTAGCCCGCCGCCCTCTGGTTGCTGCTATACTGCCTGGAGATGCGCCCGCGTGATCTGACTGCTCTCGAGTTCCCGCGCGTGTGCGCGCGTCTGGCGGAGTTCGCGGTCTCGGCGCCGGGGAAGGAAGCCTGCCTCGGTCGCACCCCGACCGCCGATCGCGCCACGGCCGAACGGGAGATCGAGCGCACCGCGCAGGCGTTGCGCCTGCTCGAAACGCACGGCGATGCGCCGCTGACCGGCTTTCCCGATGTGCGGCCACACCTACGCACGGCGGCGCACGAGGGGTTCGTGCTCGACGGCAAGGCCCTGGTCGAGGTCGGCACGGTGCTCACGGTGGCACGGGAGCTGAGCGTGTTCTTTCGGCGCCATCTCGCCACGGCACCGGCGTTGGCGGATGTGCCGAACCGCGTGCGAGCGTTTCCGTCACTGGAGAACTCGCTGGCGCGCGCGCTCGACGACCACGGCAACGTGCTCGACCAGGCGAGCGACGAGCTGGCGGCCGTGCGACACACCATCCGCACGCTGCGCGACACGCTCGCGCGGCGTCTCGAGGAGCTCGTCGGCCGCGCCAGCATGGCGGAGCTCGTCAGCGACACCTACGTGACCGTCCGCAACAACCGCTTCGTCATTCCCATTCGTGCCGGCGCCGTGGGGCGAATCCAAGGAGTCGTTCAGGACCGGTCGATCTCCGGGGAAACCGTTTTCATCGAACCGCTGTTCGCGGTCGAACTGAACAACCAACTGCTGATCGCGGTGCGGGAGGAAGAGGCGGTCGTGCGCCGCATTCTGGCGGATTTGACCGCTCTGATCCGTGCCGACCACGACGAGCTTGCCGCCGCCTTCGCGGCGCTGGTTGGTGTCGACGAGCTGCTGGCGGCGGCCAAGTTCGCGCGCGCCTATCGCTGCACGCCGGCGACGTTCACGACGGACGGAATCCACCTTCGCGCGGCCCGCCACGCGGGGCTCCTGTTCACGGGGCGACCGGTGACCCCAATCGATCTGCAGTTGCCCGCGGGGAAGCGGGTGCTGGTCATCACCGGACCGAATACGGGCGGGAAGACGGTGGCGCTGAAGACCCTCGGGCTCAGCGCGCTGATGGCGCAGAGCGGTCTGCTGATTCCTGCCGCCGATGGCGCCGGTCTCCCGTGTTTCTCGGCGATCTTCGCCGACGTCGGTGACGAGCAGAACATCGATCGTAATCTCTCCACGTTTTCCGCGCACATCGCCAACCTGTGCGAGATTCTTGCCACCGAGGCAAGCGCACCGTTGGTGCTGCTCGACGAACCGGGGGTGGGGACGGATCCGGAAGAGGGGGCGGCGCTGGCGATCGGGCTCCTCCAGAGTCTCGCGGGCATGAACGCGCGGGTCGCGATCACGACCCACTACAATCCGGTGAAGCTCTTCGCCCTGGGTGAGGCGCGCTGTGTGCTGGCGGCGGTCGATTTCGACGTGGACACGCTGACGCCGCGCTACCGGCTCAGCTATCACTCATTGGGACGGAGTCTGGCCCTTCCCATCGCGCGACGACTGGGGCTGCCGGAAGCGGTTCTCAGTGCGGCACGCGCCGCCCAATCGGACGAGTCGCGCGCACTGGGGACGGCGCTCGAGCGATTGGAGACGGCGCGCCGCGGCTTCGAGGAGCAGCTCGAGGAGGTGACGCGGCGCGCACAGACCGTCACGGCACGCGACGCGGAGTCGCAGCGGCTGCTCGAGGAGCTGCGCCAGCGGCGGCGCACGGTCTGGAACGAGGAGCTGCGCGAGGCGCGCGAGTTCGTGCGCCGCATCAAGGACGAGGGGCGTGAGCTGCTCTCGCATCTCCAGCGTGGCGCGGACCGCGCCACGCTGCATCGCTTCGTCCGCCAACAGGAGGACGCGATCGCCGCGCACGCCACTGAGACGGTTGAGGAAATCGTGTCGTCACCCGGGCCGCTGCGGACAGGCGACACGGTCGAGGTGGGTGATCGCGGCATCCGTGGCGAGCTGCTCTCCGTCGACGGCGGGCGCGCCTGGATCCAGCGCGGCACCCTGCGCTTCGAGGTGCCGGCCGCGCAGCTGCGCCGGGTCGGCCGTCAGGCCGCGGCGCCGGTGCAGGTTCACGTCGCGGGCGGGACGGACGACGCGAGCACCGAGATCTCGCTGATCGGTTTGCGAGCGCGCGAGGCGGTGGACCAGCTGCACCGCTTTCTCGACCACGCCGTGCAGGCCCAGCACCAGAGCGTGCGCATCATCCACGGCATCGGCAGCGGCGCCCTGCGACGCGCCGTGCACGACTACCTCTCCACGTCGCCCTACTGCAGCAGCTATCGCGGCGCCGAAGCGGAAGAAGGCGGCGCCGGGGTCACGGTGGCGGTGCTGGACAGCTGATCAGGGCCGCACTCGACGGTGACGGATGCGCACGAGAAGCCCGGCCGAAAGGTCATGGCGCGCTGCAATTCAACAAAATCCCCTCTCCCGGATCAGCGGCGCGGGGTCACGTGGACCTTTAGCTCACCGGGGCACCTTCCCGCTACTGAGCTTCGTCAGCATGTTCTGGATCAGGCGTATATGCTTGGATTCCTCGTCCTTGAGTTGCTCCAGAAGCTCCCTGACGAAGTCGACGCGGCAACTTCTCGCCAAGTTGCCATAGAAGTCGCGAGCTGCCTTCTCCCTTGCCAAAGCTGCTTTCAAGATCTCGGCCGGCGTTCTCGGCTCACTCTGTTCCGTCATTGGCCCCTCCTCTGCACGCTGGCTGCCTGCGAACACCGTCCCCCTAGAACCAGCCGGAGGGCGAAAATGCAACCTCGATAAGGCAACCGAACCGCAGTGGGTGCGCGTCACTGATGCGGGTGAAGATCGAGCAACCGTTCGCGGACTCCCGTGTCCGCGAAGTGGCATGTTGGCGGGGGTCCGCGTAGACTGACGCATGCGACGCGCGATCCCCCTGGACCGGCTACGCGGGCTACTGCCCGGCCAGCGAGGGCTGAGCACGGCCGAGGTGGCGGAGCGCCGGCAGCGCTTCGGTCCGAACGACATCATCGAGACCGCGGGCCGCCCGTATTGGGACCTGGCGCGCGACACGGCGCGCGACCCCATGATCTGGTTCCTGGTCGGCACCAGCGTGCTCTACGGCTTCCTCGGCGAACGGGCGGAATCGATCACGTTGCTCGCGGCCTCGCTGCCGCTGGTCGGCATGGACGCCTTTCTGCACCGCCGCACGCGTGCATCCACCGAAGGGTTGAGCACGCGGCTCGCTTCCGGGGCCACGGTCATCCGCAACGGTGCCGAGATCGACCTGCCGGCGGTGGAGGCGGTGCCAGGCGACCTCGCCGTGGTCAGAGCGGGGGAGCCGTTTCCCGCGGACGGGATCATCGTTGCGGGAGATAAGCTCCAGGTCGACGAATCAGCGCTCACGGGAGAGGCGTACCCGGTCTCCAAGCGGTCGCTCGACGCGCTATCGAACGGCGGAGCGGAACCGATCGTGGACAGCGAACACTGGGGCTTTGCCGGAACGCGCCTCCTCACCGGGCGCGCCCTGCTTCGCATCGCGTTCACCGGCTCGGAAACCGTCTACGGCGAGATCGTTCGCTCGGCCGTTGGCGGCGCGCGGGCGCGCACCCCGCTGCAGGCGGCCATCGCAAGCCTGGTCTCGGTGTTGATCGGCGCGGCGGTCGTCATCTGCCTGATTCTGTCCTTCGTGCGCCTGCGTCAGGGCTACGGATGGGTCGATGCGTTGGTCAGTGCGGTCACGCTCGCCGTCGCCGCTCTGCCGGAGGAGTTCCCGGTCGTCTTCACCTTCTTCCTCGGCGTCGGGGTCTATCGACTGGCGCGGCGGCAGGCGCTCGTGCGACGCGCGGTGTCGGTCGAGAACATCGGGCGGGTGTCCTGTATCTGCTCCGACAAGACCGGCACCATCACCGAGGGGCAGCTCCAACTCACCCACCTCCTCCCGGCGAAGGACACATCGGACGAACGGCTGCTCGCACTCGCCGCGATGGCCTCACGTCACGACAGCAACGACCCGCTCGACGTGGCGATCCTGCACGAGGCGCGGGCGCGGAGCGCCGAGGCTTCGCCCGCCGCGGACATGGAGA
>Ga0316622_100000628_pt1 | contig 21128 bp, 16 predicted proteins | sample OWC_Aug_OW2_C1_D_FD_207646 | JGI IMG/M metagenome (GOLD analysis project Ga0316622, IMG submission 207646) | Wetland soil microbial communities from Old Woman Creek delta, Ohio, United States - OWC_Aug_OW2_C1_D5_C | ecosystem: Environmental > Terrestrial > Soil > Wetlands | place: USA: Ohio... | reverse complement strand
GCGACTCGCCAGTCGCTCGCGCAGGGCCGGCAGATCGGGGGGAACGCGAGGCTCCGCGGCCTGCAACTCGGGCAGTCCGAGCACACGGCAGACGAACGCAAGGGCGGCGATCCTGGGGGACATGGGTGCTCTTCATTCCCACCGAGAGCGAAACAGGGAACTGAGTGGAAGTGATTGTAGCGGACTTGGACGTCAGTGCCCAGGCTTGCCTGAAAGAGGCCGTTCGCGCGGGGAATCTCGATCAGTCCTTCGAGAGGCGTGCAAGGAGCCCTAGGCCATAGAAGCGGCCGCCGCCAAGGCATATTGGCCCGGGCACCGCGATCGGTTCTCCCCGCTCATCACGCCACCGTAGTCTCACATGGCACCGGGGCAAGCGACGAAGATGACCCGGCACGCCATAATCCCCCGCAGGATCCACGCCCGGCCAGAAGCCGACCCGGTTCCATTCGAACTCCGCGTAGTCGGCCAGCCAAGCGGAGTAGTCGGCGTGGCGGATCGCTTTGCGTAGCAGACCGTCGAGTCGCCCAGACAAGCGGGCGAGCAGTTCCTTCTGCTTCGGTGCTCGGACTCCTTCTTGAGGCTGTTCAGGATCCGGATCTGATCGATCGAAATGCGCGCGCCCGCGGCGGCTCCGTTGTTGACGGCCCAGAGCAGATGGCCCGCGCTTGCTCCCGCTCTCATGGTCACGCGGCTTCCTCGGCAACCACACCGGAGAAGGCCGACACGAAGGCCTTCAGAGACTGACCGCCTCTTTCCCGGCCCGTGGGCAGAAGAAGTGCGGGCATGCCTTTCGACTTTGCTCGTGGATCGGGCCGGTTACAATACCCTGGTCCGCCGCCGGCCAGTCATTCCTGGTGGATCGCCCGGGCAAGAAGGGGAACGAGCGCATGGCCGCAGATCATCTCATCCTCTACACGACCCTGCCTTCCGAGCAATCCGCTCACGAACTCGCCCTCGCGCTGGTCAGCGAACGACTCGCGGCTTGCGCTCACATCCATGCGATCGCCTCGATCTACCGCTGGAAAGGCGAGGTGACTCGCGACGCCGAGTGGGCCGTTCTTCTCAAGACTCGGGAGGATCTGTACGATCGCGCGGCCGCGCGCATCCGCGAGCTGCACACCTATGAGGTGCCCGAGATCATCGCGGTGCCGATCACGCGGGGACTGCCGGAGTACCTCGCCTGGATCGACGCCGCGACGGCGCCTGAAGACGGGCCCCCGCGATGATGGGAGGCCTCGACGGGACCCTCATGGTCGCTGCCTTCGCCCGCCTGGCCGCGCGTTCGGGTGCCGCGCGCGCGGAAGCCGCCGGAACGTGGGTGGGCGATCTGCGCCGCCGCATGCGTCCCCGCGAAATGGATGCCGTGCGCGGTAACCTGGCCCTGCTCGGGATCGCCGCGCCCGCGCGCGATGCCCGCGCGCGCGAGGTCTTTCACGCCTTCGGGCTCTTCGCCGTCGAGTTCTTCCGCGGTCTCGAAGCGACGCCGGACGAGCTCGCCGCCGGTTGGTCGATCGAGGGATGGGAGCACCTGGCCGCCCTCGCGCGCGAACCCGCCGGCTTCATCCTCGCGGGCGCGCACACGGGCAACTGGGAGCACCTCGCCGCGCTCGGGCCCCTGTGCGGCCGGCGCATTCTCGTGCCGACCGGCACGCAGTTCCATGCCGCCCTCTCGGCCGCCGTGAAGGCGCGCAAGGAGCGTGCGGGCATCGTCTCGGTCTCGACGCGCCATGGGTTGCGCCGCCTCGCGGCCGGCCTCGCGCAGGGCGATCTCGTGGGTCTGCCGATCGACGGGGGTTCCTTTCTCCAAGGCCTTGCCGTTCCGTTTCTGGGGCGGCAAGTCGTGTTTCCCGCGGGCGCCGCGCGTCTGGCTCTCCTGAGCGGGCGCCCGATCGTGCCCGCCTTCTCGCGCCGCACGAGCTTCATGCGCCAGGAAGTGCGCATCGAAGCGCCGATCTGGCCCCCGCGGGCGGGCGAGGGCGAATCGGCAAGAACCCGGGGCGCGACGGAACTGACGGCGCAGTTGGCCGAGCACCTGTCGAAGTTTCTGCGAACCGCGACCGGCCAGTGGTGCATCTTCCGGCCGCTCGGCAGGCCGGGGGACGATTGAGCAACGGCGGCCGTCTCTCCGCGGAGTGGCGGCCGCCGCTTATCGACCTGTGCGCGCGAGCGACACGGTCCGATCGCGCGGTCGGATTACGTCACTTCAGGAACAGCAGCCTCCGCGTGACCGTCTCTCCGCCGGCCGAGAGCCGGTAGAAGTACATGCCCGCTTCGCAGGCCCGGCCGCCATCGTTGGCGCCGTCCCAGACGGCTTCGTGCGGACCCGCGGGCAGCGGACCATCGAGCAGCGTGCGCACCAGGCGCCCGCTCGCATCGTAGATACCCAGGCGCGCCGAAACAGCGGAGAGCGCAGGCGGCATCTCGAACCCGATGCGTGTGCTCGACCAGAAGGGACTGGGGGCCGCTTCGCGGAGCAGGAGCGAGCTGGCAGCCGCCCGGTCATCTCCGATGGCCATCGCGCAGGGATCCGGCTCGCAGGCGGCGGTGCCCGGCAGCCAGGTGCCGGCGGCCGCCAGACACTCGGTTTCGCTGAGCATCTGGCAACTGCCCTGGACGCAGCACGCGGACGGCTGTCCAGCCGGGTGGCAATCGACGCCGGCGGTGAGCAAGCCGAGCGCGCCGTAGCAATCGACCGGGAAGTCCATCCCGTCGCAGTTGCTGAACCCGCTCGCCTGCTGTATCTGGTAGGCGGTCAGAGGCACTTGCCCGGCCGCGTAGACGTAGCTCATCAGCCAGCAGACCGGTTCGAGGTCGCCGGACCATTGGTCCGCGTGGATGATCGTCAGCCCCTCCCCCGGACCCGGCCATCCCGCGGATGTCAGGCTCGGGCCGCCGCTGTTGCACAGCGCCCAATCGCCGATCGCCTGAATGCCCGCATCGTAGGTTCCCAAGCCGAACGTCGTCTGGCACCACACCTTCGGCTGCGACCAGGCCGCGAGCACGTACCAGACGTTCGGGACTTCGGAACTGGCGGGATCGATGCGGCTCACCTGCTCGTAACTGCTCGTGATCCGCACACTCTCATAAACGGCGCAGAAGTCGATCCCATCGCTGTATTCAATGCCGGCGGGCGCGTGCACGATCATCGCGCCGCCCGAGAGGTTGACCGAGTCGGGCAGGCAGACGTAGTCGTTGCAGACCTCGACCTCCGCGAACCAGGTGCCTCCCATCGTCGCGCACACCGGATAGCTGCGCAGCGTGCAGGTGTTGTTCAGGCAGCAGGCGCGCTCCACGCACGGGTTCGGATCGCAGCTTTCGGTGCCTTCCCGGAATACGCCGCCGGCCGCGGTGCAATCCTCGAGGAACATGACGGCGCATGCTTCGCCGATGCAGCAGGCCGCCTCCACGCAGGGGCTGGGACTGCATCCGGAAGCGTGCCATGCGCCCCCCAGCTGGTCGCAGTTGAACTCGGTCATCAGCTGGCAGGACCCGTCGGCCAGGCAGCACGCGCCCGTCTCGCAGGGAAGCGGATCGCAGCTGCCGAGGCCCTGCAGGAACTCGCCTCCGGCGACCAGGCAGTCGACGCCGCGCGTCATGGTGCAGGAGCCGTAGTTGCAGCACGCCCAGACCTCGCACGGATCGGGATCGCAGGAGGTGACGAGGCCGAACCACTCGCCGCCGGCGGCGGCGCAGTCGGTGATGTCGAGCAGCGTGCAGGATCCGCCGATGCAGCAGGCGGCGAGCCCGCCCTCCGCCGGCCGGATGCTGCGAATGATGTGCTCGAGCATCGGATCGTAGGTGTGGTAGATCTCGTCGACCGTGTACCAACCGGTGTACGAGCCGCCCCAGCCGTAGTTGATGTGATACTGGTTCAGGCCCTCCGAAATCCGCCACCCGTCGCACACCACCGCATGCCCCGAGCCGGCGTCGTAACGGAAGGCGTAATAGGTCGGCTGGCCGGCATCGATCTCGGCTTGGATGAGGTTGAACCACGTCTGCGCGGTATAGGAAGAGCGATAGGCCATACGGATGGAGCTGTCGTAATAGAAGTAGGTCGGCATGGCGGTGAGCACGGCCCCCGAGCTGGCGCCCGAGCCGCAGACGCCGTAGTCCATCTCCACCGACACGCCCACTTCGTAACTGAGTTCGGAGAGCGCGGCCAACTCGGTCTCGTTGCACCCGCCCGAGCAGTTGTTGGGCATGTGCAGCCAGTCGTAGGCGTCCGAGTAGCTCGCCTGCAGCCACATCCCGGGAGAAGTGCGCCCGCAGGAGGTGTCGCCATTCCAGTGGTACCCGTGCGATCCGGTGCCCTGGGGCGGCCAGTTGTGGAACTTCATGATCTGCGCCACCGCCGTGGCCACGCAGCCGACGACGCACCGCCCGCCGTCGCCCTGAGGGCACAAGAGGTTGTAAGGCGAATCCTGATGCCAGGCGGTCGTGAGCAGCGGGCCGACGTCGCGCAGGGGCTCGGCCTCGCGGGCCATCCCCTCGGCGAACTGCTCGGGCTCCGCCGAGAACGCGTTCCACTCCCGCGCATGCTTCTCGCCGAGCGCCGGCTCTCCCGGCAGCGGCCGGGCGGCTTCCAGGCTCCCATACGCGCGGCGGAAGGTGCGCAGGCGGTGGGCGAGTTGCTCGCGCACGAGCTGCGTGATCCCGATCGTCTGATCGACGTCGAAATCGCTCTCGTCCGAGTAGACCTGGATCGGAGGCAGCTGCTTGAGCACGGGCACGACGACGTGCCCCTTCGGCGAAATCGCGAAGCAGCGGGCGAGGAGCGTGTCGCCCGCGTAGAGTTCGCGCATCTCGGTCACGTGGGGCGCAGTCTCCCCCGCCCAGCCACCCTTCTGGATCGTCAGGTAGGAAAGCCAGTTCCGACACACCCGCTCCGCCTCGGCCTGCGTGGCGACTTCCGCGCGGGCGAGACCGGAAACGAGGATGACGAGCGCGGCGGCAAGAACGAAGCCCCGGATTCTGGAGATGCCTGTCATGATGCCCCCTGCATTCAAGGCGCCTGAATCAACTCCATCATAATGGTAAGACAAACCGAAGCGGATGGGCGACGGCCATCTTTCAGGCGGGCGCACTCTTCCGCGCGTGGTCCGCCGGCCTTGGCCGCCGAGCCCGCGCCGCGCGGGCGGCGGGCCAGCCGAACGGTCGACTCAAGGTCTTGGAGACAGATCACTTATTCTCCCCATGGACGCCTTCCTCCCGCCGTCCTCGGCTCGCGCCGCGAGCGGATGCATCAAAGTCGAAGGTCGAGAGCAGCCACCCCGCCGCGGATTTTCCTCCGCAAACCTCGGTACCCCGCAGTCCGTCAAAGCCTCCGCAAGTACTCCTCCTCTCCCAGTTGCCGCATCTGTCCCAGGATCCACTCCGCCCGCTCCCTCACGTAGGCGGATGGGCGGTCCGCGTGGAGCCGCCGGGGATTCGGGAGCACCGCGGCGAGGAGCGCCGCTTCGTAGCGGCTGAGCTGGGCCGGCTGCTTGCCGAAGAACCGCGCGCTCGCGGCGCCCACGCCGAAGATGCCCGGACCGAACTCCGCGACGTTCAGGTAGACCTCGAGGATGCGCCGCTTTGGCCAGACGAATTCGATGAGCACCGTGAACCAGGCTTCGAGCCCCTTGCGCAGGAAGCTGCGGTCCGGAGTGAGGAAGAGGTTCTTCGCCACCTGCTGCGAGATCGTGCTCGCACCGCGCACGCGGCCGCCTCGTTCACGCTCCTCCCACGCCTTCTCGATCGCGTGGACGTCGAAGCCGTCGTGGCGCGGAAAATTCTGGTCCTCGGCCGCGACGACGGCGATGCGCGCATGCGGCGAGATGCGCCCCCAGCCTGTCCACCGATAGTCCAGACGATACGGCTCGCCCGCTGCGAACGCCGCCATCCGCTTCTGGATCATGAATGCGGTCGCGGGCGGAGGCACGAAACGACAGGCGAGCAAGAGGACGAACGGCAGGACGACGAGGAGGAGCCCGACCGCGACGGAGAGGCCGAGCAGGACGGGGCGCAGGCGCAAGCGCCTGCCGGGTGCGCCCCCTTCCTTCTCGCCGGTGTCGGACGATCCCTCGCTCGCCGCTTCGCCCGCCCCGACTTCGTCCGTCCGCGCTTCCCCCGGGGAGGGGTCGATCTCCGAATCGCTCATCCGGCAAAGCTAGCAGAGGCGCACGGCGTCCGGCCAGGGTTCCTCGTCGCTCTCCGCCTGGGGAAGAGCCTGTGGACCACTGAGGACAACCCGACTACTCTTGCCGGGCGCACACTGCGCTCCCGCTGCGCGGCCGCGCCGGGACCGGCGCCCCGCGCGGAGTGGCCGCGCGCACATCGATTGCGGCTCGAGAAAGGCGCGGATGGAGAAGATCGCCGAAGGCTTGCTCTGGTACGGACTCTTCGTGCTCTCCGCGACGGTTCACGAAGCGGCCCATGCGACGGTGGCCTACAAGGGCGGCGACCCTACCGCGTACCATGCCGGCCAGGTCACGCTCGATCCTCTCGCGCACATTCGCCGCTCGCCTTTCGGCATGGTCGTGTTGCCGATCGCCTCCGTTTTCCTGCTCGGATGGCCGCTCGGATTCGCGAGCGCGCCTTACAATCCGGTCTGGGCCGAGCTCCATCCCAAGCGGGCGGCGCGCATGGCGCTCGCCGGACCGGTCGCCAACCTGCTCCTCGTGCTCGCGGCAGGCCTCGCCATTCGCGCGGGAATCGCGCTCGGCGGGTTCGCGCCTCCCGAGAGCGCGGTGTACACGCACATGGTCGCCGCGCGGGAGAGCGGCATCTGGCCCGCGCTCGGCGCGGTTCTGAGCATGGCCTTCTCGCTCAATCTGATCCTCTTCATCCTGAACCTGATCCCGCTCCCTCCCCTGGATGGATGGGCGAGCCTCCCGCTCTTCGTCAGCGATCGCACCGCGCGGGCGTTGCAGCGATTCGCGGGCAGGGGCCTGGGCTGGATCGGCATCCTCGTCGCGTGGCAGATCTTCCCCTACCTTCTGCGGCCCGCCTTCCGCGCCGCGCTCAACCTGCTCTATCCGGGAGCGAGCTTCGGCTGAGCGCGCGCCCGGCCGTCTCTCGACGCGACCCCGGGTGAGCGCGCGCCCCGCGCGCAGCCCGGCATCCGCAGTCCCCACCGCAGTCCGGCCGGCGCAGTCCGGCACAGCGCAGTCCGGCCGGCGTTGCGCCCCCCGTTTTCATCGGCTAGACTGCGGGGCTGCCCGAAAGGGTACGCGACGCGCGTGTGGGCAGGGCGACCCATGGAAGGAGATCCGCGATGAGAACGATCGACCAGATCGCACAGATGCTCGGCGACGAAGCCGACAACTTGCTCAAGCACGAGTGCAAGACCGTTTCCAAGAAGCAGCTCCATCTTCCCGGACCCGATTTCATCGAACGCGTCTGGGTGAACAGCGACCGCCCGCCGATGGTGCTGCGCAGCCTGCAGTCGCTCTTCGGCCACGGCCGGCTCGGGGGAACGGGGTACCTGTCGCTGCTGCCCGTCGACCAGGGCATCGAACATTCAGCGGGGGCGAGCTTCGCACCCAATCCGGAGTACTTCGACCCGGAGAACATCGTCCGGCTGGCCATCGAGGGCGGCTGCAACGGCGTCGCCTCGACCCTCGGCGTCCTCGGTTCCGTCGCGCGCAAGTACGCGCATCGCATTCCCTTCATCGTGAAGATCAACCACAACGAGCTGCTCAGCTATCCGAACCGCTACGATCAGATCCTCTTCGCCCAGGTCGAGCAGGCCTTCGACATGGGCGCGGTGGCGGTGGGCGCGACGATCTACTTCGGCTCGTCGGAATCCGACCGCCAGATCATCGAGATCAGCGAGTGCTTCCAGATCGCGCACGAGATGGGACTCGCCACGATCCTCTGGTGCTATCTGCGCAATCCCGCCTTCAAGGTCGGCGGCGTCGACCACCACTCGAGCGCGGACCTGACCGGACAGGCGAACCATCTGGGGGCGACGATCCAGGCCGACATCATCAAGCAGAAGCTGCCTGCGCAGGACCAGGGCTACAAGGCGCTGAACAGCGGCGGCCAGAGCTATGGCAAGTTCCGCGAAGAGATGTACACGAAGCTGAGTTCGCCGCATCCGATCGATCTCACCCGCGTCCAGGTGATGAGCAATTACATGGGCCGCGTCGGCCTGATCAACTCGGGTGGAGCGGCGGGCAAGAAGGACCTCGAAGCCGCCGTGCGGACGGCCGTCATCAACAAGCGCGCGGGCGGCATGGGTCTGATCAGCGGCCGGAAGGCCTTCCAGAAGCCGATGGCGGAAGGGGTCAAGCTGCTGAACGCGATTCAGGACGTCTACCTGAACGCGGACGTGACCGTGGCGTAGACGACGCCGCGCCCCGTTTCGGCGGCGCCCGCCGCGGGTGCCGCCGCGCGGGCGGCCGCGGCGCATGATGCACCCGACATCCGCAGGGCTCTCGCGCGGCCGGGCAGCGGAAGCGGCCGCGAATCCGAGCAGGGAAAGGAACGATGCCATGAAGAAGCTGGCCGATCTCGAACCCAAGGCGCTGTGGCGGTACTTCGAGGAGCTGAGCCGGATCCCCCGCTGCTCGAAGAAGGAGCAGGCGGCGGCCGCCTGGGTCGAGAAGGTCGCGCGCGATCATGGCCTGAAGCCCGAGCGCGATCGCAGCGGTAACGTGCTCGTCCGCGTGCCGGGAACGGCGGGCCTCGAGAAGGCGCCCGTCGTCGCCTTGCAGGGCCACCTCGATATGGTCTGCGAGAAGAACAGCGACGTCGCCCACGATTTCGCGCGCGATCCGATCGTTCCCGTCGTCCACGCCGACGGCCACGTGCGCGCGCAGGGCACCACGCTGGGCGCCGACAACGGCATCGGCATCGCCGCGGCGCTCGCGTTGCTCGACACGCCGGGCGGGGAGCACGGCCCGCTCGAGCTGCTCTTCACGATCGACGAGGAGACGGGGTTGAGCGGCGCTCTCGGGATCGAGGCCGGCTGGCTGAAGGCGCGCTACCTGCTGAACCTGGATTCCGAGGAGCTGGGCGTCTTCACCGTCGGCTGTGCGGGCGGCCGCGACACGAACATCCGCCTCTCCGCCCGGCGCGCGCCGCGCGAAGGGCTCGCGGCACTCGAGCTCACGGTGAGCGGGCTTCAGGGCGGCCATTCGGGCACCGACATCCACCGGAATCGCGGCAACAGCGTGAAGATCCTCGCCCGCCTGTTGCTCGCGGCGGTCGAGAGCAGGTCCGTCGGCGCGCTCCATCTCGGGGAAGCGTCGGGTGGCAGCAAGAGAAACGCACTGCCCCGCGAAGCGCGGGCCGGGATCGCGATCGCGCGCAGCCAGGTGGAAGCGTTCAAGCGCGAGGTCGAGGCCGAGACCGGGCGGGTGCGTGTCCAGCTCGCGGGCAGCGACGAGAAGCTGCACGTCACGCTCGAACCCTCCGCGGAGAAGGCCTACGCGAGCGCGGAGGACTCGCTCCGCGCGCTCCGGCTCATCCGGGCCCTGCCCCAGGGAGTCGCGGCGATGAACGTCGACATCCCGACGCTCGTCGAAACCTCGAACAACGTCGGCGTGCTCGAAGACCTGGGCGACGGTTGGCGCATCGTCTGCGCGACGCGCTCCTCGGTCGCGCCGGCGCTCCTCGATCTGCTCGCGCAAATCGATGCGGCCGCGCATCTGGCGGGCGCCGAGGTGACGCACAACGACGGCTATCCCGGCTGGAAGCCGAATCTCGACTCGCCGCTGCTCGCGCGCGCGAAGGACGTCTACCGCCGGCTCTACGGCAGCGATCCGCAAGTCGGGGCGATTCATGCCGGGCTCGAGTGCGGGCTCTTCACCGAGAAGTACCCCGGCCTCGATCTCCTCTCCTTCGGTCCCGACATCCAGGGGGCGCATTCGCCCGACGAGCGCGTGCGCATCGACACGGTCGAGAAGATGTACGAGTTCACCTGCGCCCTGCTCGGCGATCTCGCGCGGTCCTGATGGCGGCGAGCGGCGGTCCGCGCGCCGGCGGGCGCTCGTGATCCGGGGACGGCCGTCGCGGGCTGCGAGCGGTCGTTCGGCGATGCGCGGTCGGGCGGAGGGGGCGGCGGGCAAGGTGCCACGATGGAAGCCTCGAATCCTTTCGCGCGCCACTGGGCCCTCGCGCCCGACATCACCTTCCTGAATCACGGCTCCTTCGGCGCCTGTCCGCGGCCGGTGCTCGAGACGCAGAACGAGCTGCGCCTGCGGATGGAGCGCAACCCCGTCGGCTTCCTGGTGCGCGAGTTCGAGCCGCTCCTCGACCAGGCCCGCCTGCGGCTGGCCCGCTTCGTCGGCGGCGATCCCGAAGGCCTCGCCTTCCTGGCCAATGTGACGACCGCGGTGAACACGGTGCTCGCGAACCTGCGCCTCGGGCCCGGCGACGAGATCCTGACCACGAACCACGAGTACAACGCCTGCCGCACGGCCCTCGAAGCGGCCGCGGAGCGCTGCGGAGCGCGCATCGTCGTCGTGCCGATCCCGTTTCCGCTCGCCTCGCCTGACGAGATCCGCGACGCGGTCCTCGCGCGCATCGGGCCGCGCACGCGCTTCGCGCTCCTGGATCACGTGACGAGCCCGACGGCGCTCGTTCTGCCCGTCGAGCGCCTGGTCGCCGATCTCGAGGGACGCGGGATCACGACGCTCGTCGACGGCGCCCATGCGCCCGGCATGCTGGCGCTCGATCTCGAGCGCCTGGGCGCGAGCTACTACGCCGGCAACTGCCACAAGTGGATCTGCGCGCCGAAGGGCGCGGGGTTCGTCTACGCGCGCAGCGACCGGCGCCCCGGGATGCGGCCGCTCGTCATCGGCCACGGGGCGAACGCGACCCGGCCGGATCGTTCGCGCTTCCGCCTCGAATTCGACTGGCTGGGTACGCAGGATGGAACGGCGTGCCTGTGCGTGCCCGCGGCGCTCGACTTCATGGGCGCGCTCCTGCCCGGAGGATGGGCGGAGCTTCGCGCCCGAAATCATGCGCTGGCGTGCGAGGGGCGGCGGATCCTGTGCGCGGCGCTCCGCGCAGAGCCGCCGTGCCCGGAGGACATGCTGGGATCGATGGCGGCGGTCGTGCTCGCGGATGGGGAGAACGCGGCGGCTGCACGAACGCCCGACTTGCCGCCGGAGCGCGCGGTCCCGCCCGACGACGATCCCCTCGAGGCGCGGCTGTTCGATCGCCACGGCATCGTCGTGCCGGTCTTTCGCTGGCAATCGCCGCGCGTGAGGATCCTCAGGATCTCGGCCCAGATCTACAACGAGGCATCGGAGTACCGGCGGCTGGGCGCGATCGTGGCGGAAAACCTGGTCACTCCCCTTCCAGGCGAGTGAGCAGCCCCCGCAAGTACTCCCCCGCTCCCGGCTCTCCCTCCGCGGGCGCCCAAGGCGCGAACTCCTTGTCGGTGCGCGGATCGTACGGTCCGTTCTTGCCCTCGAAGAGCACGGTCCCCGGGCGCAGGGCCGCAAGCGCGTGCCAGACTCCCGGCCGGAGATCGACGAGCGGCGTCCCGGTCTGCGGCCCGACGCATCGCGCCTCCAGCACGGTCCCCGCATCGTCGAAGACGAAGAAGGCGATCTCGCCACGCACGACGACGAAGCTCTCGGACTTGGGGGGCTGTCGATGGCGATGCGGGCGCACGTAGGAGCCGGGCTCGATCACGTTCAGCATGCGCTGATAGGGGTCGTCGAGCTCATGGAAGTTGTGGTTGGTCCTCCCCCGGCTCAAGCGCGCAGCCTTCTCGCTCAAGCGGTCGAGCATGCCGGCGGTCACGAAGCGGACGGCCCGGTCATCGTGGGACGATTGCATGGCACCCCTTTCCGCAAGAATCTCGTGGTCTTCGCCCGTGAGTCCTCGCCGGGCCACTACGCATTGCCAACGCAAGGCCAGGAATCACCGTGTGGCTGCGTGGCCGTTCCCGGGCCAGGCGCCGCCCGCGCGATCGCGGATCATCTCCAAACGCGTGTCGGCACCGGAATTCGCCCCACTACCCGCTTTCTCGGGACTTTTGACTGGACATGAAGGAATTTTTCTGCTATCATTCCCGTGGTTTCAGGCATCGTTGCAAGTGTACGCCGTCCCATGTGCCGGGACGGCGGATGGGACTTCGGATCGGTCAGTCGCGGTCTTCGCCAGGCCGAGGGGTGGGTCGCGATCCATGCCGGGGTCCCTACCTGGCCCGACCAAAGGGCCTCCGGTTGAGCTGGCCGCGGGGAGCTCTTCCAGGGTTGCGCCTTCGCCTGGAACACATCGTGGGTTTGCGCGTGAGGCTCCTGGATATCCCTGCACGGCTGGGGGCGGCCACGAAAGTGGCCGCCCTTCTCGTGTATTCACGGCCCGCTCATGCCTCGGGCAGCCGGGGCGATGCGCGGTCCCGCCTCCCGATTCGACCGCGACCTCAGGTCCTCAGGCGCCGCCCCACGTGCGACTCGACCGCCGCGATCTTGCTCTCGAGCCTGCCGCTCCTGCCCCGCCGATAGTCGATCTTGACCGACACGCTGATCCGTTCGCAGTCCCGTCGCATTCGCTCGAAGCAGGCCGTGACGACGCCCAGCGCCTCCGCCCACTCGCCTTCGAGAACCGTGCCCATCGGATTCAGGCGATAGGGGATGCCCGATCGATCGATGATGTCGAGACTGCGCGAGACGTACGCCGACACCGAGGGTCCTTTGTCGAGCGGGGTCATCGAGAATTCGAGCAGCACATCACGCGGCTGGCCCGCCGCCTTCGCCGACTTGGCTTCCATCTTCCCCCCTCCGCTCCGCTGCACTGGCAAGCGCGATCCGAGGCGACTCGGTCTCCATCGTTCTCGATGCGATGCGCCCCTCGATTTCGAGCGCGTGGCGAACCGCGATGCCCCGCCGGCGCAGGCGTCCGGCGAGCTGGAGGCGGCAGCCAGGATCGGAGACGCAGACCGTGCGGGCCCCGGAGGCGCGGCCCGACAGCGCCGCGGCAAGCTCCTCCGCCCTGCGTTCGCCGAGCCGCGAGGACATGGCCGGCTCGAGAAGCAGGTAGAGCCCGCCCGCTCCACAGCACGACGGCTCGAGCGGCGCTTCCTCGAGAGGTCCTTCCGCGCACGGCCCACCCGAGCGACAACTCCCGCGGCAAGGCTCCTGGATCACGCCTCCTTCGCGGGCGGCCCCCGGGCCAGCGCCTGTCTCGCCGGCAGGAGCGACTGCCGCCCGGCCCGCGCATGCTTCCGGAGAGTCGCTGAAGTCCGCCGCTTCCCGCACTCGCGCCGAAAACTCCGCCGCCCGCTCCGCGAAGCTCGGATCGCCGGCGAGCAGTCCGCCGTAGCTCTTCAGCATCGTCGCGCAGGCGGCCGATTCGGCGAGGATGCGCGCCTCTCCCGTCCGCTCGAAGGCGAGGATGTTGCGGCGGGCCAGATCGCGGGCGCTCGCGAGATCGCCATGATGCGCGTGGAGCGCGCCGCAGCAGACCTGGCGCGCGGGCGTCTCGCAGCGCACACCGGCGTTCGCGAGCCGCCGCTCCAGCTCGATGAGCACCCGCGGGAAGAAGACTGGCGTCACGCAGCCGTGGAAGAGAGCGATCGTCACCTCGCTCGCCTCGCGCGCGCGCTTCCCCCGCCGGTGCCCGGGCGAGCGCTTCCAGCGGCCCCGCTCCTCCTTGGGGAGGCGGATCGACGCGAGGAGATCGAGGAAATGTCCGCGATGCTCGGGAGCCGCGAACAGCCGGACGGCGAGAGCGCCGAGCCCCGAATAGGCCGCTCGCCGCACGAAGACGAGGAGCGATCGCGTCAGGCGCGGCCGCCGGAAGACGAAGAGGATCCTCCGCAAACGCCTGCGCCGCCGGCCGCCCGCCTGCGCGCCGGCGAGCTGTCCCCGCGCGCGGACGAGCAATTCGGGAACGGCGACGCCGGCGGGGCAGGCGCGCTCGCACGCGCCGCAGAGCAGGCAGAGGTCGAGCGCTTCCGCCCGGGCGGCATCGACGAGCGCCGGTGGGTTGTTCGCCTTCTTGCCGGGCTCGCTCTCGGACGCGCAGAGGTCCCTCAACAGCGCGATGCGGCCGCGCGGCGAAAGGCCTTCCTCCCGCGTTTCTCGAAACGTCGGGCAGCTCTCGACGCACAGGCCGCACTGGATGCACGCGCGCAGAGCGGCCGTCGTCAAGCGTTCGGCGAGCGCCATGCCGGCCCTCCATCCGCTCCGGCGAGCAATCCCGGCGAGAGGACGCCGCGCGGATCGAAGACGAGCTTCACGCGGCGCATGCGCTCGCGCAGTTCCCGCGCGGTGCCCCACACGTCCCATCCCCACCAGTGCGCTTCCGGCGCCCGGTCGAGCGCGCGATACCCGTGCGCCTCGCGGACGGCCTCCCCGATGCTGAGGAAGAGGCGGCGCAGGCTCGGCTCGCGATACCCGGGCGCGAAGGCCACGCGGATGAGACCGACCCCTGGATGCGCCTGAAGCCGGCAGGACCAGGCCGGCTCCGAACCGGCGTGGCAAAGGGCCTGCACCCGGCCGGCGACCTCGAGCGCCTTCCCCGGAGAGACGACGAGACGGAGCACGATCTCGGCCTGCTCCCATGCCAGCCAGCCGGCCGAGCGCCGGATTCCATCCGCGGCCGCCTCGTCCTCGTCCAGGTCCATCTCGATCGCGCGCCCGTCCGGCGCACCATCCGGCCCGCGATCGGAATCGCGGCCCGCGCGCATCGCATCGCATTGACGGCGAAGGAATGCGGAGCGCTCCGTCATCTCGTCCCGCGTTTCTCCATCGTAGCCGACGAGGAGCACGGCCGCATCTTGCGCCGGATCCTGCCGGGCGTCGCTCAGCAGATCGAACGCCGTCCATTCGCTCGCCGCGGGCGCAAGACGTTCGGCCAGGCCCAGGAGATCCGCCCACGCGCCCGTGAACCGCGCGAGCGCCCGCCGCGGGGCGAGGGGCTGCGCGCGCAGGACGAGGCGCGTGAAGACAGCCAGCGTCCCGCGGGAACCGACGAGCAGCCGGGCGAGATCGTAGCCGCGCGCGGGATGGGCGACCGGCCCGCCGCACACGAGCAGCTCGCCCTGGCCCGTCACGGCGCGCAGTCCGAGGAGTGCCTGCTTGGGATGGCCGCGCGCCTTCGCGCGCGATCCCCAGAACCCGGCTGCCACCACGCCCCCGATCGTCGCCCGCGCGGGATCGGGAGCCTCCCAGGGAAGCGCTTGCGCGTGCGAGCCGAGCAGCCGCTCGATCTCTGCCAACGTGGCGCCGGGCTGCACGGTGATGATGCCCGCCTGGCGATCGTAGTCTTCGATGCGGTCCAGGCGCGCGGTCGAGAGCGGAGTGCCGAGGCCCGGCGCGGGAGTGAGCGTGCCCGCCCCTATCGGGGCGAGAGGCTCCCACGCTTCGGCCGCCTGGCGCACGATCGCGGCGATCTCCGCTTCCGCGATCGTCATCGTCCGGTCGCGTCCGGCCGCATCGACGACCACGGGAGCGGCCGCGCTGCCGACCGGACGCGCGGGAGTCGTCACGCCGTCGAGAATCGCCTCGTCCCCGCCGGGTTCGCTTTCCGACGAGACGCCGTCGGGCAGCATGTTCCCCGGGGAGCTGGACTGCCAGGGATCGAAGACGAGGCGGATGCGATTCATGAGTTCGAGCTCATAGCTCGAATGAATGAGACGCAAGGACTCCCGGTCGATGCGCCCGCCTGCGCCGGACGGCAGCCCGCCCGCTTCGACGGCCAGCCGCAGGATCAAGCCTGCCGTTTCGTGCGCCAGACGCTCGCCCCCCCGGTCGTCGGCATCGAAGAGGACCGCGGCATGCAGCCGGCCGTCGCCGGCCTGCGCGCGGCACGCGATCCGCAGCCCAGGGCGCGCCGCTTGGGTCTCCACCGCGCAAGCCAGGCGCGGAAGCCCGGCTCGCGGGACGACCACATCGCAGGAAAGCTGGTTCGGGGCAAGCCTGCCGAGCGCGGCAACCGCGGAGGCGCGCGCCCGCCCGAGACGCTCGATGGCGGCTGGCTCGCGAACGACTTGCACCGCCCGCGCCCCGGCGGATCGCAAGCGCGTCTCGGCCACCTCCACTCTCCCGGCGATGGACCGCGGATGGCCGGCGAAATCGACGAAGAGCGCGGCTCGCAATGGATCGGCCTGCATCGCTCCGGATGCGGCGCCCGGCGAGATCGCCTCGCCGCCGAAGAGGACATCTGCCCGCGCATCCCTTCCGCGCAGGCCGCCGCGGAGGAGCGCAGCGATTCCGCCGAGCGCGGCGAGGGTGAGCGAATCGATGACTTCCAGCGCGGCCGGCCGCAGGTCGTCTGCAATCAAAGCCAGGGCCGCTTCGCAGGCTCGCGAGGTCGAATCGAAACATCCGAGAACCGCCGCCTGCGCGCTCGGCCGGTCGACCAGCCGCAACGTCGCCTCGGTGACGACGGCGAGAGTTCCTTCCGCGCCGGTGAAGAGGGCGGCGAAGTCGTAGCCGCCCATCGTCTCCTCATCGCCGCCCAGGTCGAGCACCGTGCCGTCGCCGAGGGCGACGCGAAGGCCGAGCACATGCTCGCCGGTCGCACCCCGGGCGAGCGCGCGCGGACCGGAAGCGCGGCTCGCGATGAGGCCGCCGATCGTCGCCGCCGTCGCGCTTCCCGGGTCGGGCGCGAAGGCGAGCCCATGAGGCGCGAGTTCGCGATCGAGCCGCGCGCACACGACGCCCGCCTCGACGCGGGCCCGGCGCGCGGCCGGGTCGATGCGCGCGATGCGCGTCAGGCGGGCGAGCGAGACGACCGCGCCGCCCTCCGGCGCGCAGGCGCCCCCGCGCAATCCGGTGCCCGCGCCGCGCGGCGACCAGCGCAGGCCGGCATCGTGGAGCATCTTCACCGACCGCACGACGGCGGCGGGATCCGCGGGACGGAGGACGAGCGAGGGACGGACGCGCATGAGCGGCTGCGCATCGGATTCGTAGGGCGCGAGGCGGGAGGGGCGAGCGAGGACGGCGTCGGCCCCGAGAGCACCCCGCGCCTGAGCGACGAGGCTCGCGAGATCGGCGCCGCCCAACGCGCCATCGCGTTCCGCGGCCGCGCGAGCCGCTCCGCCACGCCGCTTGCGCGCCTGGCGCCCAGCCCGCATCGACCGTCTCACTCCTCTTCCCAATAGACGCAGCGCGAGGAGGGCGTCTCGGAAACCGCGATGCGCGCAAGACCCGGCAGCCGCGGCTTCAGCCGCTGCCATAGCCAGCGGGCCAACGACTCGGAGGTCGGGTTCTCGAGGCCGGGGATCTCGTTCAGCAAGTGATGGTCCAACTCGCCGACCACGGGCCCCACTGCCGCGCGAATGTCGGCGAAGTCGATCACCCAGCCCGCGCGCCGGTCGGGCTCTCCGCGGACCGTGACGTCGATGACGAAGTTATGGCCGTGCGCCGTGCGGCACTTGTGCGTCTCGCCCGCTTCCGGCAGGAAGTGGGCGGCGCTGAACTCAAAAACGCGGGTCAGCTCGTACGGCACGGCGCTCCCTCGCCATTCACGCGGCCGGCAACGGATCGATCGCTCCCGCCTCGGCGAAGCCCTTCGCGCGGAGACGGCAGCTGTCGCAGCGGCCGCAGGGACGGCAGCCCGGTCGAGGATCATAGCAGCTCCAGGTGAGTGCGTAATCCACTCCGAGCGCGAGACCCCAACGAATCGTCTCCGCCTTGCTCTTGTTCATGAGCGGCGCACGGATGATGGGCGCCCGCCCCTCGAGGCCCACCCGAGTGGCGACCTGCGCGAGCCGCTGAAAGGCTTCGATGAATGCCGGACGGCAGTCGGGGTAGCCCGAGTAGTCGACCCAGCTTGCGCCGAGGAAGATCGCCTGCGCGCTCACCGCCTCGGCCCAGGCGAGGGCCAGGGAGAGGAGGACGGCGTTGCGCGCGGGGACGTAGGTCGAGGGGATCGCATCCGCGCCGGGGCCGGGTGCGGAGGCGCCCCGCCCGGATCTCGAATCGATGCCGCCCGCCGGGATGGCGCCGCCATTCGCCGCAGGAGGAATCTCGCCCGCTCCGGTGAGCGACGATCCTCCCCATCCCGCCAGATCGAGATCGATCACGCGGTGCTCGACCGCCCCCAGGCGCCTGGCCTGCTCGGCCGCGCGGTCGATCTCGCACCGGTGGCGCTGGCCATAGCGCACCGTGAGCGCGCGGCACTCCCAGCCCTCAGCGTGCGCGATCGCGAGCACGGTCGCCGAGTCGAGGCCGCCGCTCAGGAGAACGATCGCGCGCCCGCGCTCGGGGATGCCCGGCGCCCGGTAGGCGCCCTCGATCCGCGGACCGGCGTCGCGCGGTTCATCGGACTCGCTGCGCGGATGGTCGGGCATGCCGTTCCTCGCCCTCACACGCCTCGTCGGCCGCGACCCCAGATGCAGACGTGGAGCTGCAGATTCAAGCGCACGGGGAGATGATCCGCGAGGATCCATTCGGCCAGCTCGCGCCGCGTGACGCCGAGCGGGCGCGCGCCCGAACGGCCCGGCCCGGACGCGGGCGTGGACCCGGGCGGAGGCGCAGGGGCGGCTGCGGGCGCCTCGCCACCTGCGGCCGTCTCCTCGCACTCGACCGGCGAGAAATGGACGACGTGCTGCTCGGCGATGCCCGTGCGCGCCAGGTGGCCGCGGGCCCATTCGTAGTCCTTGCGCGAGGCGATCACGAACTTCACCTCGTCCTCAGGCTTCAGCCAGTTGAGATTCTCCCGGACCTGGCGGTCCTGCATGCCCGAATCGGGACACTTGATGTCGAGCACGATGCACGCGCGCGGATCAACACCCTGAATGGAAACGCCCCCGCCCGTCTCGATGACCACCTGATACCCCATCTTGGCGAGCGCCGAGATGAGGTAGCGCGAGCCCGGCTGGGCGAGCGGCTCGCCGCCGGTGAGGAGCACGAGCCGCAGGCGGTGGGCTTCGATGCGGTGGATGATGTCGCCGAGCGAGACGTCTTCGCCGCGCTCACGGGCATACGCCGAGTCGCACCAGGTGCAGCGCAGGGGACAGCCGGCGAGGCGGACGATCACCCCGGGCCAGCCGGCGTAGGTCGACTCGCCCATGATGCTCGCGTAGATCTCGCAGAGATTGAGCGTCGTGTGGGAACCGGTCGTGTACATTCCACCCCCGCGCGCACGCATGGCGGCCGGGCCCAGATTGCGTTCGACCTACCGCACCTCTTCAGCCTCCCACGCTTCCCGCCCGGATGCAACGCGCAGCATCTCCTGGCGGCGGGCCGCCAGGATGCGCAGCGCCTCGACATCGATCACCCTCGGCGCCCGCGACGTGTATTCGCGCAGGATGTGCACGGTGAGCCGCGCGGCCTCGGCCGCCTTCTGGAAGACGAAGTTGTGCTCGATCAACGCGCGGCAGATCGCATTCACGCGCACGATCTGGTCCTCGGGCACCTCCGCGAGGTCGCGGCACTTCACCCGCACGAGGAACTCGGGCACGCGAATGGCCTCGGCATATTCCAGGCGCGGCTCGCGGATGCCGGCCACGGCGACCGATGCCAGGGCGGCCGCGGTCTCGAAGAAGGCCTGGTCCGGCGTCGAGAAGGCGTAGGACGTCTCCCCGCTTTCGAGACCCAGGAGGCCCAGGCATTCCTTCTCATCGCCGCTCAGCAACGGAATCGCGAGCGCGCATCGGCTCGCTTTCCAGAGGGGATGCAGCGCGGCCTGCGGCCGGCCCGATACATCGGGGACGTACTGCGCGCGCCGCGTGCGCATCGCCTGGCCCCAGAGGCCGTCGGCCTGCGTGAAGGCGAGACGGCGGGCGCGGAAGGCTTCGAGGACTTCCTGGTCCTCGGGAGCGGCGTCGGTCAGCGCCTCGACGACGAGGCGGTCGTGCGCACGGAAGTCGCGCAGGGCCGCAAAGCCTCGCCGGCCCTTCGGCGGAAGATAGGGCAGCGTTGCCATGAGCAGGCTCTCGGCGAGAATCGCGCGCGACGGCGGAAGCGCCAGGCGCCGCGCGAGACGGCCGAGATCGCGCAGGCGCCGCGAGGAGACGACGGGATGGCCGATCGAGCCCGCAAAGGCGATGAGAAAGCGGCAGAAGCGATCCGACAGCAGCGCGTCGCTCTCGACGATCATGATCCCGATCGCGTGGCGCGCCCGCGCCTGGCCGCGGATCTCGGGATCGAGGATGGGCACGGCGATCTGCGCCCGCACGCTCGGATAGGCGGCGATCGCCGCGCGGCGCATCTCGGCCGCCTCTGGATCGTCGGCCGGACGGAGCGGCCCCCAGCGGTCCTGCTCGTCGTCGCGTTCGGCGACCGACCAGGCCGCGCCCCGTTGCACGGCGACCTTGCGTCGCGCCACACTCCAACCCATGAGCCCCGTCGGGTCGGCGGAATCGCCCGGTCCGACGTGCTGCACGAAGCTGTGCAACTCGTCGGGATCCGGCCGGCCCTTCAAGCGAATCGGCCGGAAGACGCCTCGCGAGGGATCACGCGAGAGGAGCCCCGCCGCGGCCCAGAGATGCGCCGCCTGCGCCTGCGCCGGGTCCATCTCCTCGAGCATCTGGATCAGCGTCTGGGCGAGGAGATCGAGGAGCGCGGGGAGGTTGTCGATGCGGCCGTAGATGCGCTGCGTGCGCTCGACGAGGCGGAGGATGGCGACGTCGGGATCGGGCGCGGGCGATGAAGGCGGCGTGGATTGGGGCATGGGACCTCCTCGCGACGATCCGCCGCCGGCATGGCGCCAGACCGGACGGGCCGCACGGGGATAGTTGGGTCCATTTGCGGAGCGCTGTCAATTGCGGCGTGCGGAGCTCGCGCGCGACGATCGGCGCGGGTCGCTTTCCGGCGACCGGCAACTACCGCTGGCCGATGTCGCCCCGTCGAGAGTACGATTTCTCGCAGGATGGCATCGGCTGATCCCCACTCGGCGCCCGCGCCGGCGGGCGCGGCCCGCTGCCGGGCCGGGTGGTCCGCACGGTTTGCCCCTGCAAGGAGTCGCACCATGCCTCCGCAGTCTGCTCTCCGCCTCCGCATCTCCTGCGCCGCCCTTCTGATCGCGCTCGTCCCTTCCGGCGGGTCCGCTCAATTCACCAACTACCGCGTCAGTTTGCCGGCCAGCACGACGCCCGAGGAAACGACGATCGCCATCAACCCGACGAATCCGCTGAACATCGCCGCCGGCGCGAATCTCGACTTCTCCTACGCCTCCTTCGACGGCGGCTTCACCTGGCAGCAGGGCCGGCTCGCCTCGACTTTCGGCGTGTG
>Ga0316622_100000627_pt1 | contig 21134 bp, 25 predicted proteins | sample OWC_Aug_OW2_C1_D_FD_207646 | JGI IMG/M metagenome (GOLD analysis project Ga0316622, IMG submission 207646) | Wetland soil microbial communities from Old Woman Creek delta, Ohio, United States - OWC_Aug_OW2_C1_D5_C | ecosystem: Environmental > Terrestrial > Soil > Wetlands | place: USA: Ohio... | reverse complement strand
GAAAGGGCACCGGACGGATCATCAACATCTCCAGCGTCGTGGGCCATACGGGCAACCCCGGGCAGATCCCCTACACCATGGAGAAGGCGGCCACGGACGCCTTTACGAAATCGCTGGCCAGGGAACTGTCGGGGCGGAACATCCTCGTGAACTCCGTGGCGCCCGGCTTCATTGAAACGGCCATGACGGAAGCCCTGCCCGCAGAGGTAAAGGAAAGGATCTTCGCCGGCATTCCCATGGGGCGCACGGGAACACCGGAAGAAGTGGCGGACGTAGTGGCCTTCCTGGCCACGAGAGGCTCCTACATCAACGGCACGGTCATCCACGTGAACGGCGGACTTTATGGCGGTTGATCGGAAAATAATTGAACAGGTCCTGAGGGCCATTCCCCAGCAGCCCCCCTTCCGCTTCATCGATGACATCCTGGAGGCGGACGGTGAGCACATTGTGGGGACCTACCGTTTCCGGGAGGATGAATTTTTTTACAGGGGACACTTCCCGGGAAGCCCGATCACACCGGGCGTAATCCTCGTCGAGGCGATGGCCCAGACGGGTGTTGTGGCTTTCGGCCTCTATCTGTTCATGGCCGAAAAAAAAGGATCCGCCGAAGGCGCGAAGAGGCTGACCACCCTCTTTACGATCCTGGAAGAGGTAGAATTCAGGGGGATCGTGAAACCCGGCGAGAGGGTGATCATCCGAGGGGAGAAGATTTATTTCAGGAAGGGGAGTCTCAAAACGAGGGCCAGCATGAGCCGGGAAAACGGGGAGATCGTCTGTTCCGGCGTGCTGGCGGGCATGGGGGTTGATCTGAATGAGAAATAGGGTTGTCGTCACCGGGATGGGGATCGTGGCCCCGAACGGCCACGGGCTTGAAGACTACGAAAGGGCCCTGCGCGAGGGACGCTCGGGCATCCGCTACATCCCGAAGCTTAAAGATTTGAACTTTGCCTGCCTGGTCGGAGGGATTCCGGAGAACTTCGGCGAGGTGCTGAAGCGCTATTTCCGCGAAGAAGACATGATTGCCTTCAACGACAACATCCGCTTCGCTTCCGTCGCCGCCATCGACGCGTGGCGGGACGCGGGCTTCGAAGTGCCCGATTTCGACAGCAGGGACGTGGACTGGGACAGCGGTGCCATCATGGGGTCCGGTATCGGCGGCATGGACACGATCGCAGAGGCCGTCGTCCCCCTCGTCAACCAGGGTAAAGTGCGGCGTTTGGGAAGCACGATCGTGGAGCAGGTGATGAACAGCGCCACGAGCGCGAAGATCGCGGGTCTTCTCGCTCTCGGAAACCAGGTCACATCGAATTCCTCGGCCTGCAGCACCGGCAATGAAGCGATCATCGATGCCCTGTACCGCATACGTTCTGGAATGGCGAAGCGAATCCTGGCCGGAGGGTCCGAGGGGTCCTCCCCTTACATCTGGGCCGGTTTCGACGCCATGCGGGTCCTCAACCGGAAATCCAATGATCAACCGCGGGCCGCATCGAGACCCATGAGCGCATCGGCAGGGGGCTTCATCCCGGGGTCCGGCGGTGGCGCGCTGCTTCTTGAAGATTTGGAGACGGCGAAGAAGCGCCGCGCCCGGATCTACGCGGAGGTCCTGGGCGGGGCCGTCAACTGCGGCGGTCATCGAAACGGCGGGACCATGACGGCGCCCAACCCGGAGGGTGTGACGCGCTGTATCCGGACGGCCGTGGCCGACGCGGGCATCTCACCGCGGGACGTGGACGCCGTCAACGGACATCTCACGGCCACCTTCGCTGACCCCGTGGAGGTGAAGAACTGGGCACAGGCCCTGGAGCGGACACCGGGGAATTTCCCCTACATCAACTCCACGAAGTCCATGGTGGGCCACTGCCTGGGAGGGGCGGGGGCCGTGGAGTGCGTGGCCGTTGTGCTTCAGCTTCACAAGGGATTCCTGCACCCCTCGATTAACTGCGAGGACGTCCACCCCGACATCGCACAGTTCGCGGGCCGGATCCCCCACAAGGCCCTGGAACTGCCAAATCTGAAATTGATCGCCAAGGCCGGTTTCGGCTTCGGCGACGTGAACAGCTGTATCATTTTTAGAAAATGGGAAGGATAAATAACAGTGGTGAGTGGTTAGTGGTGAGTGAAGAGTTAAAATAAGATTCTAAGAAGGAGTTAGAGATGGAAGAGAAGCAAATATTCACGGAGTTCGTTAACATTCTGAAGCTTTACACAAAAAACCAGGAGTTGCTCGTAAAGGCGACCAGGGATACGCACATCCTGAATGACCTCAAGGTCAATTCGGCAAGGCTCGTCGACGTTGTCATCAAGTGCGAGGACGTCTTCGGCATCTCCATCGACGATGACGACGCCGACAAGATTAGAACCATCGGCGACGCCATCGATGTCATCAAGCTGAAACTGGCCGCGTAGGAGCTAAACCATGAACGGGTCATCCCGATGGCCTCTCGCCGTCCAATACCTCGCCGGCCGGCTTTTTGTCTTTGTGGTTGGGCCCGTGACGTACGGGATCGTCCGTTTTCTCGGCTGGCGGGTCCGAAACCTGCGGGAGGTCCGACAGTCGTGCCTGCACTACTTCAGGCAGCACAAAGGGCCATGGCTTGTCTGCGCGAACCACCTGACGCTGATTGATTCCGTGGTCCTGACCTACGCGATGCTGCCGCTCCACCGGTATCTTCTGAATTTTCGCTGGCTGGCCTGGAACCTCCCGGAGCGGACGAACTTCAACCGGAATGTCCTGCTGGCCGCGCTCTGCTACCTGATCAAGTGCATTCCCATCCAGCGGGGCGGTGACCGCGATGACATGAAGAGGCAGCTCGAGAAGTGCAACACCCTTCTCCACCACAGGCAGCTCCTCATGGTCTTCCCCGAAGGGGGGCGGTCCCGTACGGGGCGCGTGGCCTTAGAGACCTACTCTTACGGCGTGGGGCGTTTTGTCCATCAGTTTGAAGACATCAAAATCCTTTGTATCTACCTGCGCGGCGACGGCCAGGCGACCTACAGTGATTTCCCGAAAGCGGGTGAGGTCTTTACCGCCGACGTATCCGTTTTGGAGCCCCGCAGGGTGGAGTCAAGCGGCCTGAAGGCTCAGCGGGACTACGCCGAGCAAATCATCAGACGCCTGTCCCAGATGGAGGAAAAATACTTTGCCGGTCGGGAACGACATCGTGGATCTCTCGGATCCCCGGAACAGGGGAAAGAGCAGGGATCATCGCTTCATACAGCGGGTATTCACACCGTCCGAAAGGGATAGGATTGCCGGATCGGAGAATCCCGACGGGGAGATCTGGACCCTCTGGACTGCTAAGGAGACGGCTTATAAGGCCCTTTCGAAATCTTCGCCTGCCCTCTCTTCGGCCCCGGGCCTTTTTGCCGTCACGCTCTCTCTCCCCCATCCGTCCGCACCGCGGTCTGAGGTCATCCATGGCACGGTGGCGTGTCCCTTCGGCTGCGTGGCCGTCCGCATCTATCGCACAGATGAGTATGTCCACTGCATCGGCATGAATGGAGAAACCGATCCGGCCGAGGGAATCATCGCGCATGTGATCCGTCTGGCGGACGGGCCAGGAGCATCTCCCTCACCGGACGAGTCCCGCCTCACGAGGGACGCGGCCGTGCAGGGGCTCTCAGCGCATCTTGGCCTGAAGGCGGAAGAGATCGAGATCCGCCGCATAAAAAAAGACCGGGACCTCGGTCCGCCGGTCGTATACGTGCGCGGGGAAAAAACAACCGTTGACATCAGCCTGAGCCACGATGGCTCTTTTGGGGCCTTCGCCTTCGTCGCGCTTCAATCTTCTGAAGATAGAATCTCCATGATCTCGAGGATTTCGGGGCCGAGAAGCTCGGCCTTCTGATTCGTCAATCCACAGAGTTTCTCGAGGGTCCGGATCGATTTCACATCCGACCTTGCAATATCCAGGAGGTTCTGATCCGAGAGGATCATGAACCGTGCCGTATTCGTCACTTTCGCTTTTTCGAAGCGCCACCGATAGAGGGCTTTGAGACGACCCCGCTCGACATCCTCCAGGTCCTCATACCCTTTGATACCCCTCAGCGACCGCTCGTCGAAGGCCTTTTCGCTCCAGCGAGCCGAGGAGACTGCCGCGAAGGCTTTTCGAGCCTGGTCCTCGAGTCCCCGGCCGTGGATTTCCGGTTTCATTTTCCGGTAGAGATCGATCAGGAAGGTCGTATCCCGCACGGCGTAATCGATCTGTTCTTCCGTCAGGGGCCGGTTTTCCCACCGGGATCGCTGCAACCTTTTTGTCTTGTTGAGCGGGACGCCCAGATAGGTCTCGATGACTGTGGAGAGGGCCAGAAGTTCGGCGCCCAGGAGGGCGGCCGCCCTCTGCGTATCAAAGATATTCCTGAATTCGAAGCCGTAATCGCGCTTCAGTATCCGGATGTCGTTGTCGCCTGCGTGAAGGATCTTCACCTGGGCGGGATTCCTGAAAATCTTGCCCAGAAAGGCGAAGTCGAGCGTCCTGTTGAGGGGATCAAAAAGGTAAGTTCGATCTTCTATTCCGACCTGGATCAGGCAGAGTTTGTCCCGGAAGTAGCGGAGAGAATCGTATTCCGTGTCAATGGCAATCTCAGGGGCCTTAGAAATGTCCTCCGATGCCTCTTGTCTTTTTGGTGGAGTGTCCACCCAGAGCCAGTTATTGGTCATGCGTCCCGGTCTTTCTACCCATCCCTTCGAAGCGGCCGCATTCTACCCTTCTTTGGCTTCATGTTCAACCCTCAAGGTAAAAAAAATCGAATACGCTCAGGATGAGCCGAAGAAGAGGTGGGCCGATCCGGTAGCGGTCGAACCTTCTCAAACCGAAAGGACATACAGAGCCGCGATGAAAACAAGCGTCGAGATCATGATCGTGTAATCGGCAGAGCCCATTTTCAGCTCTCTCAAGTATGTCCGAGGCCCCCTCGCATATCCCCGCCCCTCCATGGCCTGCGCCAGCTCGTCGGCCCTCTGAAAGGTCTGGATGACAAGAACACTCGTCAGTGAGGAAATCTTTTTCAACCTTGTCATGATGGACCCTGCCCGGAAATCGGCCCCCCTGGAGAGTTGCGCCTCCCTCAGCCGATGGAATTCCAGAAGAAGCATCGGTACAAACCTAAGCGCCAGAGAAACCATGATGGCAAGATCATGGGAGGAGATGCGAACGGCGCGTAGCGGCCTCAAGAGGCGCTCGATGCCGCTGATGAGCTCCGAGGGCGTGGTGGTCATCGTGAGAAGTGCCGCGCACACGACAAGGGCCATGAACTGCCATGTGGTGATGAGCGCTCGCGAGAGCCCCTCCGCGGTGATAGCGGGAAAAGCGGGAAAGAGGGGCCGCCCGTCCGTAAAAAACAGATGTAGCAGGAAGAGGAAGCAAAAGAAAAAAACAAGGGGTTTCAGGGCAGCCCCGATGTCCCGCCAGGACAGCCGGGAGAGCCATGCACCGCCGAGCAGGAAAATCGAAAGCACCACGGCCTTGGCGGGACCGGCCTGCAGGATGGTCATGCTCAGCATGAGTGTGGCGAGAATCTTGACCCTCGGGTCAAGGGCGTGGACTACGGAAGGCCTGGGAATATACTGTCCGAGATGAAACATGATTTCACACCTTTGGGCGAGCATCGTCCCCGCCGGAACCGGATTTCCTGAGAATCAGGGAAGAGATCGCCTTCACGGCCTCCTCGATAGTGAGAACGGTTTCCCGTACGTCCTGCCCGGATTGTCTCAAGCGCCACAGGAGTTCCGTCACCTGCGGCGGACCGAGACCCAAGGCCTTCATCTCCGCTACCCGGCTCAAAACCTCTCCCGGCGACCCGGCCATCGATATGCGACCCTCCGCCATGACAAGGACATGGTCGGAGTCGACAATCTCGTCCATGTCGTGCGTGATGTGGATGATGGCAATCCCGCTTCCATTCAATTTCCTGATTACATTCAGAATCCTGCGTTTTCCCGCCGGATCCAGGAACGAAGTGGGTTCATCGAAAACGAGGTACCGCGGTTGCATGGCCAGGACACCGGCAATGGCGACAAGGCGCTTTTCACCCCCCGAGAGCGTGTGTGTCGGCCGCTTCTCATAGCCGGCAAGTCCCACGGTGTATAGGGTCTCTTCAACCCTTCGCCCGATTTCCGCCGCCGGGAGATGGAGGTTGCCCGGACCGAAGGCCAGATCTTCCTCAACGGTCATGCCCACAATCTGGTTGTCCGGATTCTGGAAGACCATGCCCACGGCCCTCCGGAGGTCTCTCAGGGTGGACGAATCTTTCGTGTTCATGCCGTCGACCAAGATATCACCTGACGTGGGCGTCAGAAGGCCGTTGAGATGCTTGGCGAGTGTTGTTTTACCGCATCCATTCGGACCGATGAGGGCCACATACTGCCCGTCGCCGATCTGCGCGTCGACCGAGCAGAGGACCGGGGAGGCTTCCGCCGCATACCGGAATTCAAGGTTTTCGATTCGGATCATGGATTGAGCCTTTCTTTATATCTTTTCAGATGTTGATTCTACCGCGGATTTTCATCGCGATCGCGGCGGCCGCGGCTATCTTCAGTACGTCCCCGGGTGCAAAGGGAAGCACGCCCGCTGCAACCGCCTTGGCCGGCGACAGATCCGCCACGACCATGAGCTGAAGAACCCCGAGGGTGTAAACGATGATTCCACCCGCAAGCATGGACAGAACCAGCCACGCAAAACCGGCGTTTTTCCTGGTTTCGACAAGCTTTCCAATGACGAAGGCCGCGACGACAAACCCGGCAATATACCCGCCTGTCGGCCCCATGAGGACGCCGAGGCCCGCTTTGCCACCCGAGAAGACGGGGAGACCCAGAATGCCGAGGAGCACGTAGACGATCTGGCTGAGCGCACCGAGCCCCCCTCCGAGTAGGGCTGCCGCGAGGTATAGAAAAAAGGTCTGGAGGGTGATGGGCACGGGCTGCAATGGTATGGAGATCAGCGCCCCTAAAGCTGTCATGGCCCCGAACATGGATGCGTAGACCATCCCCTTCAACGACAACCGTTCTTCTTTCATTCTCAATCCCCGAAAATAAAAGGTGCGATTATACTGCTTTTGAATTATGAGTTTGTCGTTATGAAAAGCTACCTCATCTGTCCCGAATGCGCCTATACAACCGCCGACCGGAGGCGCAAGCGCTGCGAATACTGCCGCACGGAGCTTATCAGCCAATGCCCGATCTGCAAGAAACCCATCCGTGAGGAGAGGGCCATCTACTGCAGGGACTGCGGAACGAAACTGCGGATTTCCTACGTACCCATACAATGAAAACACAATTATGAATTTTGAGTTTTGAGTTCAAAGATGTCCTTTTTTCGACTTTCAATTCAACATTCAAAATTGAAGCGATTAAAATCGCTTCCCGGTAAGGAAAAGACTAATTTGTAGTTCGCCCCACTTTCGTGTTAGGCACCCCGGTCAAAACTCATAATTAAAGGTAAGTCACGTCTCCCGAAACGATGCGGTGGAGGTGTCCCTTCTCATCCCTGAGAAGAAGAAAGCCGTCTTCGTCAACGTCCTGGATCTCCCCGCTCAGGACACGCCCGACCTGTTCAACGCGCACGTACCGGCCCGTGGCGCCGGCATAAGCCTTCCAGCGATCCAATATAAGGGGGAATCGCCCTTCACGAAAGAGGGCATAGGTCCCTTCGAAATGTTCGAGGAAAGACCTGAGAATCGCGGTTCTCGAATGCGTCTTTCCCGTTTCGACGAGGATCGATGTCGCCCTTTCGCGGATCTCCTTCGGGAATTGCCTGGCAGGGACATTGACATTGATCCCCAGTCCCACCACGACGTAGTCGATGGCATCGGGCTCCGTGCTGATTTCCGTGAGGATGCCCGCAATCTTCCTGCCGCTGACGAGGATATCGTTCGGCCACTTCACCCGGGGCGCAGAAGGCAGATAAGGGACAAGGACATCGCAGACGGCCACGGCCGTCATGAGCGTCAACTTCGGCGCCTCTGCCGGCGACACTTCTGGCCTCAGGACGAGGGAGAGGTAAAGGCCGGCTCCAGCCGGCGAAAACCAGCTACGGCCGCGTCGGCCCCTGCCGAGCGTCTGTCTCTCGGCGAGGACGATCGTCCCCTCGGGAGTTCCCCGGCCGGCAAGTTCCTTGGCCCTCGAATTCGTGGAATCCGTCTCCGTAAGGTGGATGATCTCGCCCTGACCGAAGATCATCGTACCGAGACCGGAGCGAACCTCACGGGGGAAAAGACGATCGGGTAGGCGATGGAGAAGGTAACCTTTCCGGGGTGAGGACTTAATCTCGTACCCCTCGTCACGGAGCTTGCAGATGTGCTTCCACACGGCGGATCGGGTCAAGGACATCTCGCCGCTGAGTCTCTCACCGGAAACCCAGCGACCTTCAGCCTTTTTGAGCCGATCCAGCACCGCTTCCTTCCCTTCCATCATCCTCCCCCGGGAAAAATCACAAGCCGCCACCCCCGGCGGCGCCCTTCCATAACATCCTCACTGAATGATTGTCAACCTGAAAATAAATCGTGGTTGACAATCAGATCCTCAAAGAATAAAGGACGCGGTGGGAAAGAGGTTTATGCGAGGCCTGTACTGAGCCGACGAAAAAGAATTTTCCTTGAAGGATCTGCAGGATTGGATTACATTGACACGTCATTTGCCATAAACATCAAGCAGGGGGTACGAATGAGTAAGCACAAGAAAATTGAACGTAAAAAGGAACTCGACAGGAAGCGTAAAAGACGCAAGGAGAGAGACAAACTCAGAGCCAAAGGTCTTTTAACCGCCGTGAAGGAAAAGAAAACCTGATCCCGGGGCTGCATCTGCCTGAAGGCACACTGAAAGTGCCTCTGGAGGCTTTTCGCCCTCCGCCAGATTTCTATTCAGCCGTTTACGGCATAAGCGCTACCCGATTGAAAGTTGTAATGATCCTTCGCTTCATGCCGGCCTCGGCAGTGATACCCTTTCATGAGAAACTATATTGTCCGTGTTATCAGCGAGCAGGCAAACGTCATCGGCCTTGCCTGTGTGACAACAGACCTTGTCAACGAATCCTGCCAACTTCACGGCGCCTACCCCACGGCCTGTGCCGCCCTGGGCCGGGCCCTGACCGGCGGGGCCCTGATGGCCTCGCTTCTGAAAATGGGTCATCGTCTCGCCCTGAAATTCGAGGGGAACGGGCCGCTCAAAAAGATCATCGTCGAAGCGGATTACGATGGCAACATCCGTGGTTTTGTGGCTGCTCCCGAAGTCGACCTGCCGCCAAGGAACGGGAAGTTTGACGTCTCGGGAGCCGTGGGGACGGAGGGAGTTCTCACGGTCATCAAGGATACCGGCCGCAAAGAGCTCTACAACGGCGTCGTAAAAATACGGACCGGCGAAATCGCCGAGGATATCGCCTACTATTTTGCCGAATCTGAGCAGATCCCAACGGCCGTTGCCCTCGGGGTTTACATCGAACCCAGCCAGGAAATCACCGCGGCGGGCGGTTTCCTGGTCCAGTCCCTGCCCCCTTCGGACGAAAACATGATAGACCGCCTGATCGAAAACATCCGCAAGCTCCCTTCCTACACGCAGATGCTCCGTGCGGGAGAGGCGCCCGAGTCCATCCTCAAAGCGATCTTCAGCGGAATCCCCTATGTCACCCTGGAAAGACACGAACTCTTCTACCGCTGCACCTGCAGTCGAGAGCGGATCGAGAAAGTCCTCGTCTCTTTGGGCAGAGAGGAACTTGCTGACATGATCGAGACACAGGGGAGAGCCGACGTGACCTGCGAGTTCTGTCGCAAGAGATATTCCTTCAACCGGGATGAACTCGGGAAGATTCTGGCAGACCTGCAGGCATAAGGAAAACGGCTCAGTACGAGATAAGGAAATTTATCATGAGAGCAATAATACAGGTCACACTAAAAACTGTCTCTGCAGAGGAAGGACAGCGGTTCCTGCATGACCTCTTTGAAAAACTGAAAAAAGTAAAAACGATCGATGACTACCATTTTGCAATTGAGACGGCAGAGGAGCCGGTAACGGAAAAATGTGTCCTTTCTGATGAAAAAGTCATTGCCTGAAAGACTTAATCTGCCTGGATGGCAGATCAGGGACGCATGCAGATTTCCGCAGTATTTTCGCATCATTTCTTTTGATAAAATCGCCGCTACTCGACCCTCTTTTTCAAGTTAACAAGTTAAGTGGAACCACATGCAGATCATGTTTGAAAACGAACCCATCATCAGGCTGGGGTTTTTTCTCTGAACGCTTCTTACTTTTGCCCTCCTGGAAGGCTGGGTACCGCGCCGTTCCTTGACAACGTCGAAAGCGGTGCGATGGTTTAACAACCTCGGCATCGTGACCGTCAGTACTCTGATCGTGCGCATCCTCTTTCCCCTGATGCCGGTCGGCTTTGCCCTGATGGCATCGGAGAAAGGCTGGGGCCTACTGAACCATTTGCCTCTGCCCTTTTGGCTTGCCGTCCTCGCCGGTGTTGTCATCTTCGATTTTTTCATCTACCTTCAGCACGTCGTATTTCATTTCATGCCCACGCTGTGGCGGCTCCACATGGTCCATCACTGCGACCTGGATTTCGATCTCACCACCGGCATCCGTTTTCACCCGGTGGAAATCGTCCTCTCCATGATCATCAAGCTCGGGGTTGTCTATCTCTTCGGGCCGCCGGCGCTGTCCGTACTGATATTTGAGATCATCCTTAACAGCAACGCCATGTTCAGCCACAGCAACTTCAAACTTCCCCTAGCCCTCGACCGGTTTGTCCGTCTCGTCATCGTGACGCCGGACATGCACCGTGTCCATCACTCCGTCATCATCCGGGAGCGAAACAGCAACTTCGGTTTCAACCTCTCCTGCTGGGACCGCCTGTTTGGGACCTACCGGGACCAGCCGGAGAAAGGCCACGAGGCCATGGTCATCGGGCTTGCCAATTTCCGCGCGGCGGAAAAGCTGGGTCTCCCGAGATTGCTGGCCATGCCCTTTACCAGCCGGCATCGCTAGGGCGAAGAACGGGAACGCCCTTGACGGCCCGATCCCGATTGCCTATAGTAAGCGAAAAATTTTGGCTGAAAGAACCAAGGGATAGTTCCTTTCCTGTTCAAGGAGGTCCGTAATTGCCCAGAGAGAAAGACTGTGACCAGGTCGAAAGCCTCTATTCGAAGGTCGACATCTATCACCTGGTGGAAAACCTGGAGAGCTGTCTCCAGTGCGGCAAGTGTGCGGGTATCTGCCCCGTCGCAAGCCTCTCCCCGTCCTATAACCCCCGTCAGATCATCCACGACATTCTGAACGGAAGCGAAAAGCGCTGGCTTTCAGGCGAAGAGATCTGGCAATGTTTCTGGTGCGCTTCCTGCTACACGCTCTGCCCCGCCGACATCTTCTTCCCCCTGCTCATGATGCAGCTCCGCTACCTCGCTCTGGCTAGCCGCCATGGGGTCAAGTACTTCACGCCCTTCAAGCGCTTCGCCCTGAGGGCCCGGGAAGACGGTCTCACCTTTGCGCCGGGAAGCCCCAAAAGCCGCGAGAGGATCATGAAGATCAGGAGCCAAATCGGCCTCTCCCCGTGGCCGGAAATCTCGGACAGGGCCCGGGAGCACTACAAGGCGCTCTTCGACCTGACCGGAACGACGGCGTTTCTAGAGAGCGTCAAGGAAGGGGAAGAAAAACCCCTCCCGTTGACTTACATGGAAGGAAGGATCACACGTGCAGGTAAAAAGGGTCGTCCAGCCGGAAAATAAGATCCCCGAGGTCCCGCAGTCCGTCTTTCTTTTCCGCAGCTGCACGGGAAGTCTCGAATACCCGGGCACCGAAAACGCGGTGAGGGAAACCCTTCGCATCCTCGGCATCGAGGCCGTGATGGACCCGGACCAGACCTGCTGCTCGGGCTATCTACTGACCTGCTCGGCCCACAAGCCGGAGGTGTCCCTGGCGGTAACGGCACGCAACCTTGCTCTGGTGGAACAGAAAAACCTCGACACCTACACCTTCTGCAACGGCTGCTACGGCTACCTGAGCGAACTATCCCACATCCTCCTCCACAACCCCGCCTACCTATCCATGGCCAACGACCTCGTCGCCCGCTGGGGTTACCGCTACGAAGGCCGGACAAAGATTTTCCACGTCCAGGAGATGTGGTACCGCCTCAGGGAGAGGATCGCCGGAAAGATTGTGCGACCCCTGAAGGGCTTGCGGGTGGGCGTCCACTACGGGTGCCATTATCTGGCCAAACAGTACGGCATCCTCGACGACGGCGGGTACCCCACCTTCCACGAAGAGCTTATCGAACTGATGGGAGGCACGCCCGTCTTTTACAAGGAGCGTCAGCTCTGCTGCGGCTACGCTGTGGGCAGGGGTTTCACCCATCGTGAGGAAATCGTTCAGCCGCATCTATACAAGAAATTCAGAAGCGCCAGGGAGGCCGGCGTCGAACTCATGACCACCGTCTGCCCGGGCTGCAATGTCGCCCTCGACCGGGAGCAGCCCAACCTGAACAGGCGATACGGCGAAGATTTCAGGATCGCCGTCATAGACCTCGCGCAGCTCATTGCCCTTGCCATCGGCGTACTCGTGCAAAAACTGGGGTTCGAGGCCAACACCATGCCCCTCGATGATATATTGAAAAAAATCGCACCGGAGAAAGGAAGCTGATCGATGGATGACCGCGTGAAAAAGGTGCTTGTCATCGGTGGAGGCCCCGCGGGGATGGAGGCCGCGCTCAAGATCGGTCAGGCCGGATTCAGAGCCGTCCTCGTCGAACGGGAACCCGATCTGGGCGGAACGCTGAGAAAACTGGTGAGCAGCTTTCCCAGATGGGAAAACCCGGCTGATCTGGTCGGCGTCAAGGTTCAAATGCTCGAAGGGAATCGGAATATTGAGCGACTCACAAGCACGGCGGTTCTCACGGCCGAGCGGTTCGAAAGGGGTTTCAGGGTGACCCTGAAACATTTGAATAACGGGGGAAGCCGCGAGATCAGGGCGGACGCCGTCATTCTGGCCACGGGATTTGACCTGATGGATGCCTCCGTGTACGGGGAATACGGATACGGGATCTACCCGAACGTCATAAACTCCCTCGAGTTTGAAGATAGGCTCAGGGGCTGGAAAGAAGGCGCGGAGTCGATACCGAAAGGGATTGCCTTCTTCAAATGCGTGGGATCCCGCGACCGCTCGAAGGGATTCCCCTACTGCTCGAAAATCTGCTGCATGTACACGGCCAAGCAGGCGGGACTGGTGAAGGATCTCTTCCCCGGTGCAAAGGTCTATGTCTTCTACATGGACTACCGTGCTGCGGGAAAAGGATATGAAGAGTTTGTCCGCGATGTCATCGAGAAGAAACACGTCCGATACGTAAGAGGCCGCCCCGCGAAGGTCCTGCCCGAAAAGGGCAGGCTTCTCGTCCGGGCCGAGGACACCCTGATGGGCATCCCCGTCGAGGTCGTCGTGGACACGGTGGTTCTCGCCTCTGCCGTTGTCCCCCGGGCGGATACGCGAGCCCTGGCAAAGATGCTCGGGGCCCTGACGGACGAATACGGGTTCATCGAACCCTTGCCGTACACAGCGGTGAGGAGCGGCGAGAGGGTTTTCTTCGCCGGCGGTTGCGGCTTCGCTTGTGAGACGCAGGGCGCCCTCCAGCAGGGCGCGGCGGCCGCCGCCGAGGTTATAGCGTTCTTCAACAAGAGCTAGTGGAGTACCCGCAACGGTCATGGACACAGAGATATACACACCCCTTCGGCTTGATGAGATCGACAGTGCCCTTCAGCGCGAATTGAAGGAGAAGATCGACATCGACATTGAGACGTGTCTCGAATGCGGAAAATGCTCGGGCGGCTGCTCCAACGGGCACATCTTCGACTACACGCCCCGCAAGATCGTCCAGCTGGTGAAGCTGGGGGACGAGGAGACCCTGGCGGGAATGGACGCCCTGTGGATCTGCCTCTCCTGCCAGCTCTGCCTGGATCGATGCCCCTCGGGGATCGACATCCCCCGCATACTGGATTATCTTCGCGAGAAAGCGGTGACGCGCGGTGTAAAGGCCTCCCGTCCCGATGTTCATCTCTTTATGGAGTTGATGCTCGAAGAGGCCAGGGATAAGGGTCGTGTCTCCGAGGTACCCCTCATGATCCGTTTCAAGAGAAAAACCGGTCAGTACCTGAAGGACGCGGGGCTCGGTTTTAAAATGTTTCTGAAGGGCAAGTTAAGCCCCTTCCCGTCCCGGATGCAAAAACCGGAAGGCCTGAAAAAACTCCTCAGCGAAAGAAAGAGCGAGAAGAAAGACTGAAGCCGATGGACATAGCCTACTTTCCCGGATGCTCCCTCCATGCGATGGCACTCGAATATGACCGGTCGGCACGCCTCGTCTGCAAACGTCTCGGCATTAACCTCGTCGAGGTGGAGGACTGGAATTGCTGCGGCGCCACCGCTGCGCACAGCCTCGACCACGAACTGGCCCTGGGATTGAACGCCCGGAACCTCTCCATCGTCAACCGCATGGATCACGGCGCGGTCACCACGCCCTGCGCGGGCTGCTTCAGCCGCCTCAAGACGGCCGTCCACGAACTGGCTCAGTCCGGAAACCTGACCCGGAGAATGGAAGAGAGACTCGACACCAACTTAAGCCGTCTGCCGAAGGTCACCCACCTCCTTCAGCTTCTCATGGAGGCACGCGGACCGAGGGGCCTGGCCCAGCCCGTCGTGAAGCCCCTCAAGGGCCTGAAGCTCGCAGCCTATTACGGCTGCCTCCTCACAAGACCGCACCGCATCGTTCAGTTTGACGACCCCGAGCAACCCTCATCGATGGATAAGCTCCTCCAGGCTCTCGGGGCGGAAACAGTGACATGGTCTCACAAGGCCGAATGCTGCGGCGGCTCCTTCGCGGCGTCGGAGCCGGGCATCGTCATCGATCTGGGCGGCCAGGTCCTCGAGGCCGCCTGCCGTGCCGGTGCCGAGGCCGTCGTTGTCGCCTGCCCCATGTGCCAGGTGAACCTCGACAGTCGCCAGGATGAGATCAAAAAAGAGCGAGGCGACGTTCACAGCCTGCCGGTGCTCTATTTCACGCAGCTCATGGGGCTCGCCTACGGATACTCGCCGCGCGAGCTCGGCCTCCGGCGCCTTCTCGTCAGTCCCGTTTCGCTTCTGAAGGAGAAAGGTTTTTTCTGAGCTGCTCAGCCGGGATTCATTCTTGAATCTTTCAAGATACTGGCTTCTTCCTGAAATGTCTGAAATCAGCCTCTGACCAGCGATTGACGATTGCAATCGTCAATCGTTAAAAAAGCAAAAGGCAGAGCCAATCGACTCTGCCTCTCTTCCCTTCTCCGTACTGATGAAATTTACTTTCTAAATCTCCTCACCTCTGCTAATCCGACTAAGCCCAGACCCACTAGGAGAAGAGTTACAGGTTCGGGAACGGAAGTCGCAAAGTCCCTACCCGCTCATCCCAGGCAAGACCCCAGTTAAACTATCATTCGATCCGTATGCCCAACTCAACGACCTTCTCAGGCGGTATCCTGAAGAAATCAGTCGCTGGAAGGGCGTTACGAATCATGAAGGAGAACAACTTCCCCCGCCAAAGCATCATTCCGGGGTGCACTACGGAGGAAATCAGGGTCTCGTGGGCAAGGTAGAATGTGGTGGAATCAAGATTTACCTTCAGGCCGCATGATTCACATCCCTGTAGTGCAGCCGGCACATTCGGACTTTGCATGAAGCCGTAGTTGACGGTCACCTGAAAGAACCCCTGTCCCAGACTGATGACGTCGAGCCTCTCTCCTACCGATATCCAGGGAACTTCTCTGGTAACGACGCTGAGAAACACGACCTGCTCATGGAGCACTTGGGTATGGGCGAGATGGTGGAGCAACTGGGGAGGTGTCGCGGGAAGAATCCGCTTGACCATGAATACTGCCGTACCCGGAACGCGTACCGGCGGGTTTGCGGCAATCCGCAGCAGGAAGACATCGAGAGGTTCACTTGTTTCTTCGAGACGTTTTGCGAGGATTTCCCTGCCCCGCCACCATGTCGTCATCAGGGTAAAGATGATTCCACCCGCTGCCAGGGGAAACCAAGCACCGGCCTCTATTTTCAGCATGTTCGCTCCGAAAAATACAAGGTCCACCGCCAGGAACAGCGCCATGATCAGACCGACGGTAACGGGATGCCACCGCCATTTTCTAACAGCAACAAAAAAGGTCAGCACCACCGTGATCACCATGGTGGTCGCAACCGCCACCCCGTACGCCCCGGCGAGTTTGCTCGAAGAACCGAAACCGAGTACAAGAGAGATCGTCACGACCATGAGCAGCCAATTAACACTGGGAATGTAGATCTGCCCTATTTCGTCCTGGGATGTCTGGATCATGTGGACGTGCGGGCACTGCCCAAGTTGTACAGCCTGCCGGGTAAGGGAAAATGCCCCGGAAATTACGGCCTGCGAGGCAATCACAGTGGCAAGGGTGGCGAGCCCTACCAAGGGGTAGAGCGCCCACCCCGGCGCCAGATTGAAGAACGGTTGGTTCGACTGCTCAGGATGAAGCAGGATCAGGGCTGCCTGACCGAAATAATTGAGTAGGAGAGCTGGGAGCACCAGGGCGAACCAGGCGAACCTGATGGGAAAACGACCAAAATGCCCCATGTCGGCGTAAAGGGCTTCCCCACCGGTCACTACGAGGAAGACGGCCCCAAGGACGACGAAACCGCGCCAACCATTGTGGATAAAGAAATCGACGCCATGGGTTGGGTCAATGGCGGCAAGTACTCTTGGCTCGCGAGCAATCCAGATGATGCCGAGAAAGGCAATGGTGCTGAACCACAGAAGCATGACGGGGCCGAACACTGTTCCGATCCGGGCGGTGCCGCGTTTTTGGAAGCTGAAGAGGAGAACAAGGACCGAGACCGTGATCGGAAGCACGTACGGCTGCAGCCCCGGAGCAGTAATCTCCAAGCCTTCGACGGCGCTCAAGACCGATATTGCCGGGGTAATAACCCCATCGCCGTAGAGGAGCGCCGCGCCGAACAGCCCAATGAAGAGAAGTATCCGACTCATCCGTGCCTGGTCATGCCAGGGCGCGAGCAAGGCCAGAAGCGCCAGAATGCCCCCTTCGCCGTGGTTGTCGGCTCTCATCACGAAGACCAGGTACTTGACCGAAATAATGATCATGAGCGCCCAGAAGATGAGCGAGAGTATGCCAAGGACGTTTGACTCGATCGGCGGAAAGGGACGCGTGCCGTGAAAGCATTCGCGAAGAGCGTAGATCGGACTCGTTCCGATATCGCCGTAGACAACCCCGAGGGCAGACAGGCTAAGCAGAAGATAGTGGTTATCTGATCCTCGGCGCCTTATAACCCGGGCATCGTCTGGCACAACCGGGGTTTCTTTTTTAAAACTGGTTTTCATTGGCTCGCCGCCGAAAGGCATCGATGGGGAAAAGGTGAGGGTCAGGTCTATTTTCTTGTCATAATTCGTGCTGACAGTGACCTAGACACGATTCCATCACTCCTGACGAGAAGGGAAATCCTCGCTTCCCTCAGTCGTGATGAGTCCACCCCATACCTCATATGCCAACATGCATCCACTTATCTCAATGATTCACATCTGTCCAAGATAGGTTCTAGCAATTGAAAAGGGTGCACACGATCAGGTAGAAGTTTTTTTGCCACGAGAAAACGAAACCTGAAAGGGTACATCCTCGATGAAGAGATTTAGCAGCATTTTCGGTCAAATTCTACACCTATTTCCGAGTCGAGACTCAGAAGGACTTCCTGTTGTCAATAACATCAATGCTGCTGAAATTATTCAAGCTTTCACTTGTTAATGATCAACTCTATCGAGACCCCGATTGATCAAAAGGACAGACGCCCCGTTACATCCTTTTCTCCATCATCGACACCACACCCCACACTTCGTGATCAATAGGTCAAAGAAACACAAGCGCAGTTTTCATATACTCACATGCCTTAAAAACAATTTTTATGTGTTCGAAGCCAGCAATCAGGATATTCCTGATTGTAAATTACTGTACAATTCTGTATTATTCAATTAGTGAGTAAGATTTAAGGCATGTTCATCCATTGCAAAAGGAGGCAAATATGAAGAAACATGGTAAGAGTATCATCGCCATTTTGGCGATGATCGCCCTGGTTGTGGTGCTATCGGGCTGCGCGAAGGAAGGCCCGATGGAGAAGGCTGGCAAGAAAGTCGATAAGGTAGTAGAAGACATCAAGAAATAATAACCCTGGCCCCGTACACCGAATAGGAGCATCGGGTTAAGCGTCCGGAAAGGTGTTTTACATTGATCTGGACCCTGGTGTTGGAACTTAATTATTAAGCGAATATTCCATAGACTTTTGTCGCACCAAGAATAACCGGCAGGGTCAGCGATGACCCTGCCGAATAGTTTTCACCTCCAAGCCTTGTTATCAAACCTCCGGACGCTATATCGAAAATAAAAAAACCTAAGGCCTCTTGCCGAGCAGGACCTTGATCACATAAGAGACCAGGACTTCACCCCTCTGGTTTTTGATCTGGTTTTGCGTCGTTAAGACCCCACGGCCTATTCCCCTGTCGGCTATTTCAGTCACCTCCACCTCGCAGTGGATGGTGTCGCCGATTTTCGTCGGTGCCCTAAAGCGGACATTGTCCATACCATAAAAGGCAATAAAGGATTTGGATAGAAAGCTCGAGTGAGGGCCGAGCCTGAAGGGCAGTGCCATGCCGATGCTCAGGATCAGCATGCCGTGGGCGATTCTTTCCTTGAACGTTGTTCTCGCGGCGTATTCGACGTCGGTGTGAAGGGGGTGCCAATCGCCCGTGAGTCCGGCAAATTGGATGATGTCGGCTTCCGTGATCGTCCTGGCCGGTGATATGAAGCGTTCTCCAACGGCGTAATCGTCAAGGTATTCGTATTCTTTTGCCATGGTCCCCTCCTATTTAAGAATCGGCAAACAGCGTTTTAAAAGCTCACATGCTCAGGATCTCCCGGGCAATGATTGGCCGGTGACTCTGTCTTACCCGGGCCTCCAGGGAAGATAGTATCTCCCGAAATAAGATGCTTTCCTGGTAAGAAGCACCTGGTATGTGACCAGGCGTAAGAAGGGCTTTGTGACGTATATTTCCAAAGGATATTTATTCGCCGTCATCCAGGAGAAAGTCTGGTCGCAGAGACAGACCATCGGTGTCCAGACGATGGGCACCAATGGGAATCCTTGGCTTCGACTTTAGCTCGGATAGTGCGCCGATACGATCCGAAGGGTCCCAGCGCACGCCTATCGATCTGAACGTACTCCTTTTTTGCCATACGTGTCGCTCTATTCCTACCCCTTCATCTTCCCGGCAATGAGCACCGTATTGGTTCCTCCAAAAGCGAAAGCATTTGACATGACGGTATTCACCGTCACCCCCTTACGGCCAGTATTCGGAATATAGTCGAGGTCGCACTCCGGGTCAGGTTGGTCAAGGTTGATCGTTGGGGGAACGGCCTGATTTTTTATCGCAAGCAGTGAAACAATAAATTCAATGGCGCCGGCTGCACCCATGGTGTGGCCATGCATCGATTTCGTAGAACTGATTGGAACTTTGCAGGCATAATCGCCGAATACCTTCTTGATGGCCTGTGTCTCCAATAGATCATTCCAATGAGTTGCCGTCCCATGAGCGTTGATGTAGTCTATATCTTTGGGCAATAAGCCTGTCTCTTTGAATGCTGCCGCCATCACTCGCGTCTGCCCTTCGAGAGAGGGTCTAACAATATGACCGGCATCGGATGTGGAACCGTAGCCCATAAGCTCTGCGTAAATCGGTGCCCCCCGTCCTACGGCCCTTCCCATCTCCTCAAGCACCACCATGGCAGCACCTTCACCCATTACTAAACCGGTACGGTTTTTGGAGAATGGCTTACAGGATTTTGACGGGTCTTCAGGGTCTTCGACAGCGAGCACCCTGAGAGATTCCCAGCTTCGGAAACCTCCATAGGTCAAAAAGGCCTCGGCCCCTCCTGCGAGCATCACGTCAACATATCCATCTCTGATTTGCCGAAAAGCCTCCCCGATAGCGCTTGCCGAAGAAGCACAGGCAGTAGATAGTGTCAAACAGGGTCCTGAAAGGCCATACTCTATCGATATGTAGGAGGCAGAAGCGTTATTCATGATCATGAGCACCGTGAGTGGTTTTACCCTGTTGGCGTTATGCTTAAACAGTTGATCGTATAAATCCTCTATGGTATTTGCCCCACCCATACTGCAACCGATATATACTCCCGCTCGCTCTTTCTCTTTCGCATCGAGAGACAGTTCTGAATCTTTCCAGGCTTGAGAAGCGGCAGCTAAAGCGAATTGGTTGACACGGTCCAAAATGGGCACTTGTTTCTTAGTGAAATAGTCGAGAGGATTAAAATCGACTTGGGCGGCAATCTTTACTGACAGCAGGCTTGAATAGGCTGAAGAGATTCTTCTGACTCCTGACTTGCCAGTCATGAGATTGAATGAGAAATCATCGATATTATTCCCACAAGGGGAAATAATGCCCAACCCTGTGACGGCAACTCTCCGTTTCATAATTAATTCATATTGGGCTCAATGATGACTTGAAGACCCTGTATCTTGTTCCGGATTTTGTTCCGAGATGAGCTGATCCAGAGCATCTACCATGTCCTGTATCGTTTTTACCTTAAACTCTTGGTCAGGAATTATTATATTGAATTCTTTTTCAATATCAAACAAGAAGTCGATCATATCGAGAGAATCGAGGCCTAACTCTTCAAGCGTCGTCGTGGCCGAAAGGTTTTCAAGTTTGTAATTATAGCGGGCTATGAAAAGTTTCTGCAGTCTTTCCAATGTTGTGGACATAGCTTCTTCCTCTGGTATCAAACTTACTGTAAACTATTACAATAGCGAGGTAATATAAGGAAAAATGATCAAAATCTCAAGTCAAAAGATGAAGTGCAACACCATCAGTCTGCACAGCCCTCATGGGTAGAAACCGCCTGAGCCGGAGAGGATAGCGACATTCTTACAGAACTCCCCGACAGGGCCTCAAAAAAAGGAGGTTGTCTAACTCTGGAACTGGTAAAATAAGAAGTAGGGGCAGATCAGTCGTATATGTTGTGGTTTGCAGTGAAACCTATCTCCAGGAAGGAAGTTCCATGAAAAAGGCAATGTGGTGGTTCGC
>Ga0316622_100000626_pt1 | contig 21140 bp, 17 predicted proteins | sample OWC_Aug_OW2_C1_D_FD_207646 | JGI IMG/M metagenome (GOLD analysis project Ga0316622, IMG submission 207646) | Wetland soil microbial communities from Old Woman Creek delta, Ohio, United States - OWC_Aug_OW2_C1_D5_C | ecosystem: Environmental > Terrestrial > Soil > Wetlands | place: USA: Ohio... | reverse complement strand
CTCGGGCACGCGGGCCTGCACGTCCTTGCCGAACGTATCGTCTATCTGTTTGAGGTATTTCTCCTGCATGGTGATGCGGTTGCGCAGGTACTCCGGAATGCTCTGCTGTGCCAGCTCCGCCGGAATGACGCGGTTGACGATGTATCCGCAGATGGGTACCTGGTACTTGGCAAAGAGTGTGGCTGCTTTGGCCGTGTCGAGGATGATCATGTCCTCCGGGGTGACCACAAAGTAGAAGGCCGTCTTATCGCGGTCGGTTAGGATGCCGGACGACATGCTGATGCGCTGCCGGATATCCTGCAATTCGGCCAGGATCTCGTCTTCCTCGGATTCACCCTTGCGCTCCATGATCGCCGCCACCTGCGCATATTCTGCCATCTCTTCGCGTAGCTTGGTGATCTTGGCAATCCACTCGTTGTAGATGCTGGCCATGCTCAGGTAGTACAGAGCGTGGCCAAGCGGCACCAGGTCGTAGATGTAGTAGTCATAATCTCCGCCGACGACGATGTCCACGACCGCATCAAAGATGGCGCTTTCTTCCATCGCCGGCTCGGCGGCGGCCGCCTGGATATAGTGCTCGACCTCATCCGGCACCTGATCCATGCCGTACATATCCAGGATCTTCTGGCGGATCTGGCCCTGGTATTCCTTGATGCGCTGGTCGGCGTCGATCTCTTGCGCAAACAGGTTGGGGATGATCTCGACCGCCCCTTTACCAAAGATGTCGCGCTCAAAGATGTCGGATAGCGAGGCCTGCGGGTCTACGGAAAAGACGAGCACCTTGTAGCCCTGTTTGGCCAACCAGTAGGCGGTGGCAGCGGAAAAGGTCGTCTTGCCCAATCCACCCTTGCCACCAAACTCGATGTAGCGGCGGTTGGGGTTGGCGCGAAAGCTCTCTCTAAGTTGTGTCAAGAAAGCATCTCCTTCTACGCCAGGGCGTCGGTCAGGTCGCGCTCGCGCAGCATACGCCGCTTCCAGGTGCTGATCTGTGGTACGACGTAGGGCAGGATGCGCAACGAATAGTAGGGCGGCAGAATGGGCACGCCGAGCAGGTCACCCATGGTGATCAGGATGAACAGGTGCTCCATGCTACCACGGGTCTTCAGGGCATAGCGAGTCATGTCATGCCCCGCCATGCCGTACAGCAGTTCCTTGGCCCCTCGGCCAAAACGCTTCATGGCACTGTCTTTTTTCTCTTCTTCTGGCATCTTGTCTCCTTGTGCAAGCTCTGGTTTGCCGTCGCAGAATCCGCGAATACGACCTACAAAGCGAACAGCTCGTGCAATTTCGTCGCCACTTGATCCCGCATGTGTGGCGACAGCTCTCCCAACTCCCGTCGGATGAGCTGGGTTGTGACTGTCATGAGACGATGCAAACGGAGTGTGGAAGAGACCTGCAGGCCAGTTTGGACAAAATTAGCCTGCTTGGAATCCAACACCAGGTCGCTTTCCAGCAGATCCGTCAGTGCTCGACTGCTTATGAAAGCCAATATGACATGGCGGTGCATGCCTATTGGATCAGTCAGACACACTGCCGGGCGCACTTTGGTGGCCGAAAGATCATCAAACGGGAATGGCACTAGCACCACCTTACCCCTGGTCATGGAACGGTCTCCCGTCGGCGAGCGTGTAAATGTCTTCCTCGGCTTCCTTGAGGAAATGAAAGGCGGGATCAGCCGCCGCGGCCCGGAGCCACTCTCTCTCGTCTATCTCAGCCTCCTCGGGAAGGAGGATAATGACGCGGACTCGCGTTGGGCCTGCCACGGGCAACGGTTCGTCCAGAATCAGTCGACGCTGCTGATCGATCGTTCCACTGGTCTCAATGGCCCTAATCCCTACTGTCATGTCGGTTTGTGTACCTCCTCTAGCAGTCAGTCTACGCCCTCGATCAGCTCCGCCAGATCCGTCCAGTCGCGTTCGCGCAGCAGGCTGCGCTTCCAGCGATTGATCTGTGGAACCACGTAGGGTAGCAGCCGCAGGGTGTAGTAGGGCGGCAGAACGGGCAGGCCGATCAAGTCGCCGAACGTGATCAGCACGAACAAGTGCTCCACCTCGCCCCGCTGGCGCCGCAGGCCGCGCACCCAGTCATAGACCGTCGCGCCATAAAAGATCTCGCCCGCCACACGCCTGGCCCGGGCAATCCTGTCTCGCCAAACCACGCTTGTTTGCCCCCAGCCACATTCCTCACCAAAGACACTGCAGTTCCCCGCTTCTTCGTGTCTTTGGCATAGGTCTGGCGATGGGAGGCGCACTCGCGCCTCCCATCGTGTCGACCGGCCCGCCAATCCCCGTCAAAGGCGGACGAACGCCAGATGGCAGGGCTTAGTCTAGGTTGTTTTCTTGGCTGGCTGCTTCTTGCCCAGCGCCTTTATGCCGTCGAAGATGAGAAAGGCCGCTGCCGCCAGCAACACCACCGCAATGACTCCGACCAACAATGCTGCGGTACGCGCCTCGGTTGTCTTCGCCACGCCCATGGCCTTGAACTGGTTCATGGCCAACAAGATGAGGGCCGCGAACGTGGTGACCAGCATGAAGTAGGAGGGATACAACGCCCAGGCATTCTTCCGACCCTCCGACTTGAGCCACAGAGCAATGAGCAGCAGGGCCAGGCCGGCCATCAACTGGTTGGCCCCGCCAAAGGCGGTCCAGATGGTCAGCCACGGGATGACCCACACAAAGATGGCCGTCAGGATCAGGGCCACGATGGTGCCTACATGCACATTTTTCATCACCGGCACTTTGTCACCCAGTAGCTCGGCGCTGGCCACGCGCATAAAGCGCACCGCCAGTTGCATGATGGTCAACCCCATGATGGTCAGGAAGACCGAGCCGTAGGCCACGCCGAACGTTTTCGGTATACCGATTTTCTCCAGGAAGCGCGCCAGGCCTTCGGCAAAGACCCCCAGTGCTGCGCCCGACTTGAGCACTTCCTGGTAGCCAGCCAGTCCGCCCATCGCCGCAGTGGCCGTCAGCAAGGAAATGACGGCTAGGACCATCTCCAGGAACATGGCGCCACCGCCCACGGGCAGGGCATCGGTCTCACACTCCAACTGGCGCGCCGTTCCCGATGTGGACACCAGGCTGTGCCACCCGGAGATAGCACCGCAAGCGATGGTGACGAACAGCATCGGCCACAGCGGTCCGGTGCCAATGGTCCAGGTAGTGAAGGCCGGGAAGTCACCCATGCTCGGGTGCCAGATCAGCATGCCTAGCACCCCGCCCAGCATGCCCAGGGCGATGATAAAGAAGGAGACAAAGTTCACCGGCTGTGCCCAGGACCAGATGGGCAGCACGGATCCCAGGTAGCAGAAGAGCAGAACCAGCAGGGTGCCAATGAACTGCGCCCGGGTCACGGACAGGAAGAGGACGGGCGACTTGGCTCCCCCGTAGAGGTTGGTGAAGATGCTGGAGATGGCTGGCAGCGTGCTGAGATAGATGCCCACGAAGGACAACACCACGGTGACAACGCTGGTGAGGATGATGTCCTTCTTCCATTTGTAGGTCATCTGCCCGGCCAGGATGCCTGCCAGGGTCACGGCGATCATGCCAAAGGGAACCACCGGCCTGGCCATCAGGTTTTTCCCGACGAGGTTGCCGAAGGAACCCATGATCAGCAACAGGTAGAAGTAGAGGAAAAGCATCAAGATGCTGCGGGCGCGGGGTGAAATGAGCTTGTAGCTCAGTGCGCCCAGGGTGTCGCCATCGCGGCGCACGCCCATGATCATGGCGCCATAGTCCTGCACCCAGCCGATGAAGAACGTGCCCAGGATAATCCAGACCAGGGCAGGCAACCAGCCCCACGCTACTGCCGCAATGGGGCCGGTGATGGGACCGAGCGCGGCGATGGACTTGAACTGGTAACCGAAGAGGACGTTGCGGCTGGCGGGCATAAAGTCCACGCCATCCATGTACATCTTGGCCGGGCAGGCTTTCTTGGCATCGGGTTCGACTATGCCCCTGTCAATCGAGCGGGCGTACACGCCGTAGCCCAGAAACAGCGCTGCCGCAGCAATGATAAGGATAACGATGGTGTTCATTTCTCCTCCTGCAGATGTGGTGTGCGGTCTCACTGAACAAGTTCGACCGCCACTGCGCCCCCTTTAGTGGGGGCATCTATGGCCAACACCGCAAAAGAGCACCTCTACCGACCCACCACCTCCTTTCCGCGAAACGCCCAACGGCCACCCTGCGCCGGCCCGGGTCAAGCGCGAATCAGCGGCGACGCCTCAGGAGAAAATGCCACGCCCTGTCACAGCCTCCCTGGAGCGTTGCGGCTCCAAGGATATATCCTTACGGACATTATTCTAGTACCAATGGAGAGTATTGTCAAGGTGGCAAAAGGCATAGGGTGTAGTTCAGTTTGGGGGCAAATCGCCGAGATGCTGCCGTCAACGAATTCACCGCGAATAAACGAATAGGTGGCGGTCAGATTCGTTTATTCGTTTTCCGTATTCGTTGATGGCCGTCCGGCGCACCACAAGCCTTGTTTGCCCCAAAGTTGAACTACACCCAAGGGCATACGCGCAGGTCGGTCCTATGTGCACCGCTTCGTCTATGTGAGCCAACAGCTTTGACAGCACCTTCCTTGTAAGCTATACTTCACCCGCCAACAAGTGCGTGCGAATCCCCAAAAGGGGGTACGGAATACCTATGGAGACAGGCCAATGAGTACGCCCGTGCGCAGCCAGTATCTGCGCATCAAGAAGCGTTTCCCCAATGCAATTGTCCTTTTCCGCCTCGGTGACTTTTACGAGACCTTTGACGATGATGCCAGACTGGTCTCGGAGGTGTGCGACATCGTGCTCACGTCCCGCCCTGTCGGCAAGGGGGAGCGTGTTCCTCTAGCCGGGGTACCGTACCATGCCGTGGAGAGCTATCTGGCGCGGCTTATCTCCGCTGGCTACAAAGTGGCGATCGTCGAGCAGATGGAGGAGCAAGAGCACCGCGGCCTGATGGGGCGCGAAGTGGTGCGCGTGGTCACCCCGGGCACGGTGGTGGAGCCGGCCCTGTTGGAGGAAAAGCGCAACAACTATCTGGCGGCGGTGGTCCTTCAGCCCGGCTCGCGCAGGGCGGATGCCGGGGGTGGCCAGGATGACCGGGTTGGCCTGGCCTATACCGACATCACCACCGGCGAGTTCCGCACCACGCAGTTTGACAGCGCTCAAGCGCTCACCGAGGCCTGGCAGGAGCTGCAGCGCCTGCAGGCCGCCGAGGTGCTGGTGAGTGACAAGGCCAGCCTCCCGCCGGATTGGGAGGGCCGCCAGCATTTCTCTACCTATGCGGACTGGCACTTTGACCAGGACAATGCGCAGCGTGCCTTGCTGGAGCACTTTGGCGTGGCGTCCCTGGATGGCTACGGTTGCGCGGGATTGCCGCTGGCCGTCGCCGCGGCCGGGGCCATCGTGCAGTACCTCGCTGAAACGCAAAAAGCTGCCCTGCCACAGCTCACCCAGCTCGCCACCTACTCGACCCAGGCCTTTATGAACCTGGACGCCGCCACGCGCCGCAATTTGGAGCTAACGGCGACGATCCGGGGCGGAACCGTGCGCGGCTCACTGCTCGGCGTAGTGGATGACACACGCACCGGGATGGGCGCCAGATTGCTGCGACAGTGGATCAGCCAGCCCCTGCTGGACCTCACCGCTCTGCAGCGTCGGCACGATGGGGTGCAGGCCTTTTACGATGACGTGCCGCACCGCACCGCTCTGCGTGCACTGCTCAAGCGCAGTGCTGACATCGAGAGACTGATCAACCGCGTTGTGCAGCGCATCGCCGGCCCGCGCGACCTGATTGCTCTGCGCGACTCGCTGCAGGTGGTGGCGGAAGCCATTCCGGTGCTGCAGGAAATGGTCCCTGCAGGTGCACAGCATCTGTCCCCAACAGAGAATGCGGACGCCGGGGGCAGTCCGCCAAAAGGGGACACAGGGTATTTGCCCATCACCAGACTTGACCCGTGCCCGGAGACGGTTGCCCTGATCTCCCAGGCCATTGTCTCCGCCCCGCCGGCAACTTTGGCCGCCGGGGGTGCCATCGCGCCGGGCTTTGCCGTGGAGTTGGATAGTGTGCTCGGTGCCGCACGGGAGGCCAAGGCATGGGTGGCCGGGCTCGAACAGCACGAACGCGAACGCACTGGGATCAAGACCCTGAAAGTGGGTTACAACAAGGTCTTTGGCTACTACATTGAGGTTACCAGAGCCAATCAGGATGCCGTGCCCCCGGACTATGTCCGCAAACAGACCCTGGTGAACGCAGAGCGCTTCATCACCCCGGAGCTCAAGGAGCGCGAATCGCTCATCCTGAACGCCGAAGAACGCCGTGCCGAGCTGGAGAGGCAGATCTACGATCAGGTCTGTGCACAGATCGCAGCTGCCGCGCCGCGCATCCTGGCCACAGCCCATGCCCTGGGTGAGCTCGACGTCTATGCCGGGCTGGCCGAAGTAGCCCAGCGCAGTCGCTACGTGCGCCCGGTGCTCAATAGCGGTGACGCCATCCATATTGTCGCCGGGCGCCATCCGGTGGTCGAGCTGACTCTGCATGACGAGCCGTTTGTGCCCAACGAAACTCACCTCTCGCTGCAAGAAGCCGTCCTGGTGATCACCGGTCCGAACATGTCCGGCAAGAGCACTTATTTGCGCCAGGTGGCGCTGATTGTGCTTCTGGCGCAGGTCGGCTCATTCGTGCCTGCGGACAGCGCGGAGATTGGCCTGGTGGACCGCATTTTCACCCGGGTCGGTGCGCAGGACGAGATCAGTGCCGGGCAGAGCACCTTTATGGTGGAGATGGTGGAGACGGCCAACATCCTGAATCACGCCACCAGGCGTAGCCTGCTGATCCTGGACGAGATCGGGCGCGGCACGAGTACCTACGACGGCATCTCCATCGCCTGGGCGGTGGTTGAGTACATCCACAATCACCCCAATCTGCAGGCCAAGACCCTCTTTGCCACCCATTACCACGAGCTGACCGAGCTGGCACGGTTCTTGCCGCGCGTGCGCAACTACAACGTGGCCGTCTCCGAGGAGGGGGACCACGTGATCTTTTTGCGCAAGATCGTGCCTGGCGGCGCCGACCGCAGTTACGGCATCCATGTGGCGCAGCTGGCTGGCCTGCCCAGGCCGGTCATCCGCCGGGCAGAGGAGATTCTGAAGAACCTGGAGCAAGAAGCGCAGCGCTCCCCGGCGGGAAGCGCTCCCCGGCGGGCGGTGCAGGGTCAGCAGTTGGCGCTCTTCCCGGCCAGCCATCCCGTGCTGGACGAGCTGAAGGCCCTCGATGTCTCGGCAATGTCGCCCCTGGAAGCGATCAACAAGCTGTTCGAGCTGCAGGAAAAAGCCAAGCGCAAGTAGGGCGGTAGTGCCTCTGTGGGGCTGCCCGCATCCAATCAGAGGCGCACCCCGTGGCGGGCGGCATACTCGCGAAAGCGTGACATAAGCTCCATGGCTCGTTCCTCGGCGTCGCTCGGGCACAGACGTGGGCAGTCGTAGCCCAGGGTCGTGCGCATGATCTCCACCGATGCCGGACAGTAGACCACCGTCCCATCCTCCTCGATGCGCTCGATGCCGTCAAAGCGGTGTGAGCGCTCGTTGATGTGGATTGCTTCAGCCAGCGATAGCCCCTGGATGGGCGCCGGTTGTACGCCCTTGCTGCTGACGGTAACTGGATAGCCCCCGGGGAGCCCGTGAGGTGCCGGGGCATGCAAGGCCACCGGCTCTGTTGAAAAGCAAGCGCGTATCAGTTGCACGCTGCAGGCAGCGGTCAGGAAGTGGATGGACAGCCCGGGCGTCAGAGGGTAGGAGGCGAGCAGAATCTCCTCGGCGCCAACTGCCTCCGTAACATCTTGCCCGTCGCACTCGATGCGTAGGAAGTAGGGCGGCGCTTCCCCGGTGGGTCCTCCCCATGCCCACTCATGCAGTGCATGGTGCGCCACGAGAGAGACCCCCACAGTGTCGAGCGGGGCGTGCAGACGCTCGCTTGCCAGCCAGCGAATCTTGGGCACAATCTGGGCGAGGTTACCCACGCCGCAAGTCGGCGCGAGCCCCAGATGGCCGAGGACGCAATTGACGACGTCCGGATAGGGAGCTGTCAGCACCAACCCTTGGTAAGCAGCATCTTGCAGCGCCTGCATCAGTTTCATGGTCAGGGTCAGGTGGATGGGCAGCCAGACGCCATAATGCGCGCGTTGGATAGCTGCCCTGGGCTCTGGTGGCAGAAGGTGCGGCAGCCACCAGCTCTGCAGGGTCGCGGCGTTGAAGATGAGCTCGGGTGCTTCACGGTGCACCGTTTCTGCCACCGCCAGGTGGTTGCTGAGATCTAGCCGCTGGAACGCGATGTCTGGCGCATGGCCCTGGGCGATAGCGCTTATGCGTGCCAGGTTGCAGCGAGCCACGCCGCGCTCGGCATTGCGGCTAGCGACAACAATGCGTCCGATCCAGTCTTCGCGGGCCAGCAACTCCAGGGTCACGCTTCCCAGGTCTCCCAGACCGATGAGCATCACGGTGGGTTTCACGGTCCTACTCCTTGTTCTCTCTATCTGACACAATGGCTGCCAACCGCAGCTGCTGCGTGCCTTCTCCTATTGGCCATTTCTGTGTACAATGGACTGCGTCGCCGCGCGCAGGCCGGCGAGACTCTCAGCCGGGGCGGCGTGAGTATACGGCACGGTCCATGGCCAGTCAAGCGCTCGCGATTTGGAACGGAGAGGGGGCAAACTTTGCTCGCTACACTGGAAAAGATCAACCCGGTACTGCTGGCCTTTCTGGCCACGTGTTTCACCTGGGGGCTGACGGCTCTCGGCGCGTCCGTGGTGTTCACGGCCAAGGACATGAGCAGAAGATCACTGGACACCATGCTGGGCTTTGCCGCCGGGGTGATGATTGCGGCGAGCTACTGGTCGCTGCTTGCACCTGCGCTGGAGATGTCCGAAGGGAAAAGCATTCCGCCCTGGGTTCCTGTGGCGGCTGGCTTCCTTGCCGGCGGGGTATTTCTGCGCGGTATTGACCTGGTGCTGCCGCACTTGCACCTGAATGCGCCTGCGGAAGAAGCAGAGGGCGTCCATACCACCTTCCAGCGGATCACGCTGTTGGTGCTGGCCATCACCCTGCACAACTTTCCTGAGGGTCTGGCGGTCGGGGTGGCCTTTGGAGCGATAGCTGCTGGCCTGCCTTCGGCCACGCTGGCGGGCGCCATCGCCCTGGCCATCGGCATCGGCATCCAGAACTTTCCCGAGGGTATGGCTGTCTCCATGCCCCTGCGGCGTGAGGGGATGTCTCCGCTGCGGAGCTTCTGGTATGGCCAGCTTTCGGCCGTCGTAGAACCGGTTGCCGGGGTGCTCGGTGCGGCCGCAGTCTTTGTAGCGCAGCCCATTCTGCCCTATGCTCTGGCCTTTGCCGCCGGGGCGATGATCTTTGTCGTCGTTGAGGAGCTGGTGCCCGAGGCACAGCGCAGCGGCGACACCAACTGGCCGACCATGGGCGCCATGCTCGGGTTTGCGGCCATGATGGTGCTGGACGTGGCTCTGGGCTAGCTCGCTAGAACCATCACCTCCGGCGATACGCAGTACCGGAGCCCACGGTCACAGTAACGGTATAGATGGCCAGAGGCGGCTTTGACGCTCCTCTAGCGTTTGGCCGGGGAGACCCATGGACTTCGCAGGACGCCGATCCCAAGCCCCACCAACGCGACGCCGGCCAGGATCCACGCTGCCCAGGCCACCAGCGGAGTCGCGGCCTGCTTAACGGCGATGCCCACAAAAGCCCACACGATGACCAGAACGTAGGCAATGTCGCGCCGGGTGAGGCTCATAGCCACCGCAAGCGCTGCAGCGATCACCAGCATGATGACCGTCCAGAGCTGTGGGCTGAGCGGTGCTCCGTTCCAGCCCAGGTCGTAGAGCACATCGGTGGCGTTGGCGACGGTGGCTACGGTGATCCAGCCCAGGTAGATGCTGAAGGGCACCTCTACCAGCCACTTCTCGGCTCGCGATACCCATGTGCGCCCAATGTCCAACCGCAGGTAGATGGTCAGGAGGGATACCAGCAGGACCAGCATCAGCACCAGGGTGACCGGGAAGATGCCATAGTGCCAGAAAAAGATCCAGGCAGCATTGGCCAGACAGCCCACGGCAAACCACCAGCCGATGCGCTCCAGGCGGAGATTCTCCCGCTGGGCCGGCAGGAGCTGATAGATGGTGAATGCCAGCAGCCCCAGGTAAATCACGCCCCAGATGGAAAAGACATAGCCCGCGGGCACAAAGTAGACTGGAAAGCTATCCGACACCTCACCCGTGGTCACGCCGTTGATCGGCAGGGCGTTGGCCAGACCGTTTACCACGACCGTGAGAATGACTGCTAGCAGATTGACGATTTGTCGCAAACCGATTTTCTTCATTGGGATCTCCTCCGGCAACGATGATTTCGCAAAATCCGGACCAGACTATTTTGCCAGCACACGGGCCAGCTCAAACAGCCTCGGGTCCAGCGTTTTCTTCTTGGCCACGACCTCAGCCAGTGGCGTCGGCGTGACTGCGTCGGCCACGAGACCCATCAGTATACCGTGCTCGCCCTGGGCTAGCCGTTCGACCGCCGCAGCACCCAGCCGGGTGGCCAGCAGCCGGTCGAAGGCACCCGGCGCACCGCCGCGCTGAACGTGACCCAGAGTGGTCGCCCGCAGCTCAAAGCCCAGTCTCTCACGGTGTTGCTGGAAGTAGTGGAGCAATCCATCCGCGTTGTACTTGGCGCCTTCGGCCACCACGATGATGGCGTGTGACTTGCCGCGCTTGTAGCTCTCCAGCAGCTCGGTGGCCAGGGCCTCTGGGTCCACCTCTATCTCCGGGACAACCACGGCCTCGGCCCCGCCGGCGATGGCCGACATTAGCGCCAGATAGCCGCAGTCGCGGCCCATCACCTCAACGAGAAATGCGCGCTGATGCGAGGAGGCGGTCACCTTGAGCCGGTCTATGGCCTCCAGGGCGATATTCAGGGCCGTATCCACCCCGATGGTAATCGAGGAGCCGTACAGGTCGTTGTCTATGGTTGAGGCGACGCCAACCACTGGAAAGCCCATCTCGGACAGGGCATAGGCGCCACTTTGCGAGCCGTTTCCACCAATCACAACCAGCCCTTCAATGTCGTGCTGGCTCAATTGGCGCAGCGCTTTCAGCCGTCCCTCTTCCGTTTTGAACTCCGGGCAGCGGGCGCTGCCCAACACAGTGCCACCCTGCTGGATGATGCCGCTGACATCCCGGGCTTTGAGCGGCTCGATTTCACCCGTGATGAGCCCTTCATAGCCCTGGTAGATGCCATAGACTTCCAGGTTTTTGCTCAGCCCCATGCGCACCACGGCTCGTACGGCCGCGTTCATGCCGGGAGCATCACCGCCGCTGGTCAGTACACCGATCCGCTTCATAATGCCCTCCGTGTTCTGCCGGATTCCGTCCGAGCCGTCGCCTTCGGCAGGACGGAGCACCGGTCACGATATGCGATTGAAACCAGGACGACGCCCTACGGTGTCTTGTCCCGTGGGGTGAGCAAAGTATAACATCGGATTGTTGCGCGGTCAACAGCAACTCGTGCGGACGCCGGGTGCCGCGGAATAGCTCTTGAGCAAAGCCGCCATTTGGAGTATAATGACCGCAGATGGCTAAAAGCGAGAAGAAAGGCTTGGGGGCAGATGGAAGTCGGCATTGTCAGACAAGTTGACATTGAACAGGAAATGAAGGCGGCATATCTGGACTATGCCATGAGCGTCATCACGGCGCGGGCCCTGCCCGACGTCCGGGATGGGCTCAAGCCCGTGCAGCGCCGCATTCTCTATGCCATGGATGACATGGGCTTGCAGTATGACAAGCCGTACAAAAAGAGCGCGCGTATCGTCGGTGAGGTGCTGGGCAAATATCACCCGCACGGTGACGCCGCAGTCTATGAGGCGATGACGCGCCTGGCCCAGGACTTTTCCATGCGCTACATGCTGGTGGATGGGCAGGGCAACTTTGGTTCCGTGGACGGCGACAACCCGGCAGCTATGCGCTACACCGAAGCAAGGCTCACGGCCATCTCCGGCGAGTTGCTGACTGATCTCGACAAAGACACCGTGGATTTCACGGACAACTTTGACGGCACTTTGCGTGAACCCATGGTCCTGCCGGCTCGCCTGCCGAACCTGCTGCTGAATGGCGCTTCGGGCATTGCGGTAGGCATGGCTACCAACGTGCCACCGCACAACCTGGGCGAAATCAGCGATGCCGTTGTCTTTCTCGTCGACAACCACCGCCGCCTGGATTCCATATCAGTGGACGAGATGCTGCAGTTTGTCAAAGGGCCGGACTTCCCAACCGGCGGCACCATTCTTGGCCTGGAGGGCATTCGTACGGCCTGTGCCACCGGTACGGGCAACATCGTCGTGCGGGCCAGGGCGCACTTTGAAGAGGTCGGCGGCGGCAAATCGCTGATTATTGTCACCGAGCTACCCTACCAGGTCGGCAAGGCGACGCTGATTGAGAAGATCGCCGAGCTCGTGCGCGAGAAAAGGCTTGATACCATCTCTGACCTGCGCGACGAGTCCGACCGCCAGGGCATGCGCATCGTGATCGAGCTCAAGCGGGGTATGGAGCCACAGCCCACCCTGATGCAGCTCTACAAGTACACCTCGATGCAGAGTACCTTCAACGTCAACGTGCTGGCATTGGTGGGTGGCGAGCCCCGTGTGCTGTCGCTGAAACGCTGTCTGCAGTTGTTCATCGAGCATCGCCAGGAAGTCATTACCCGCCGTAGCCATTTTGAGCTGGAACGGGCCAAGCTCCGCGCGCATATCCTGGAAGGTCTGAAGAAGGCGCTGGATCACCTGGACGCTGTCATTACCACCATCCGCCAGTCTCAGACGGCAGACAGTGCGTTGCAGAACCTGCAGCACAAATTCAAGCTCACCGAGATGCAGGCGCGGGCCATTCTTGACCTGCAATTGCGGCGGCTGGCGGCCCTGGAGCGGCGCAAGATCGAAGAAGAATACGCTGACACGCTGAAGCAGATCGAATACCTGGAAGGTTTGCTGGCCAGTCCTCGCAAGATCCTTAACCTGATCAAGTCCGAAGCGCAAGATCTGAAAGCGCGCTATGCAGATCCCCGGCGCACACGGATTTCCGATAAGGAAGTGGAACAGATCAGCGTCGAGGACCTGACTCCTGAGCAAGATGTGTTCGTCGCGATGACCCAACACGGCTACGTCAGGAGGGCGGCGCGGCGCAGCGACCTGTTCCCCGCCACTGGCCGGGATGCCGTGCAGCATGTGGTGACAACCAACACCCTGCACAGCGTGCTCCTCTGCACCAACCGGGGGCGCTGCTTCACGATGAAGGTGCACCAGATTCCCGAGGGGCAGGCCGGCGGAGTGCCGCTTTCCAACCTGCTGACCCTGGAGACGGACGAGTTTATTGCCGGGATGGTAACTGTACCAGACTTCAAAGCAGGGGGTTTTCTGACCCTGTGCACAGCTCAGGGCCGCATCAAGCGAATAGGGATTGAGGAATTCGCCGCAGTGCGCGCGAGTGGCCTGACGGCCATGACCCTGGACTCGGGCGATGAGCTGCACTTTGTTAGAGTCACCTCGGGAAGCCAGGAATTGATCCTGGTCACTGCCCAGGGGCAGGCCCTGCGCTTTAAAGAAGACGAAGTGCGCGCCATGGGCCGTAGCGCCGGTGGGGTGAATGCCATCAAGCTGGAGTCGAAAGATGAGCTTGTGGGCATGGATGTGGTGGATGGCGATGCGGCACTGTTGGTCGTGACTGCCAAGGGCCATGCCAAGCAGACGCCGCTCTCCGAGTATCCCACCCAGGGGCGCTACGGCAAGGGCGTCGCCACCTTCGCTGCCAAGGCCATGACCCAGACTGGCCCCCTGGCTGCTGCCTGCGTGGCCCGTCAGGATGACGAGCTGGGCATCGTGAGCACGGCGGGAACGACCGTGCGGCTGAAGGTGAGCGATATCCCGGCACAAAGCCGCTCCACGCGCGGTGCTGCTGTCGTACAACTGAAGAGCGGCGACAAGGTGATCGCCGTCGCGCATCTGCAGGCCAAGCCTCAGGCTCTGCCTGCCGGGGCTGTGCAGGACAAGGGCAAGAAGAAGCGTGCTGCTTCACGCCGGCCGGCGGCCAGGAAGCCAAGCGCTCCTGCGGCGCGTAAGGACAAGGGTACCGCTCCTGCAGATTCGAAGAAGACCGCAGGTCGGCGCACTGGCCCCGCCAAGACCGCGGAACGCGTCTCGCCATCCTCTGGGCGAGGGAGCACTGGTAAAGGGAGCAAGAAGCCAGCAGCCAAAGCGCCCGCTGCGTCCGGCAAAGCTGTGGCAAGAAAAGGCAACAGGCCAGGCAAAGGCTAGCCTATGGATCTCAAAGAACTGTTGCGCAAAGGACAAGGGCAACTGCTTGAGTTTCTGCCCCAGCCGGAGGCCGATGCGTTGGCGGAGACTCTGGTTGCTTTTGCCAATGCCGACGGCGGCACCATTCTGGTGGGCTTGAGCACTGCGGGCATGGTGTTGCAGGAAGTGCAGCCCGAGCACCTGGAGGGTGCCCTCCTGCGTGCCCAGGCGATGTGCCGCCCCCCGGTCCAGACAGAATGGCAACCGCTCGATACAGGACATGGGACCGCGGTCGCCATTTCTGTGCCGCGCAGCCCTGAGCTGCACAGCCTCAGCGATGGCCGGGTTCTGCTGCGCTCGGGCGAGAGGAACCGCCCACTGAGCGGCGAAGAGATCCGGCACCTGGCCGCAGCCAAAGACACCGGAGATTACGAGCAGGAGGTCGTTCCTGGCGCGTCCCCGTCCGACCTGGATGAGCAGGCCATTGCCGACTATGCAGCCAAGCGCCGCCTGCGTGGCCCCCGGGGCGAAAAGATGACTGACCTGGAGCTTCTCGCCGACAGCGGTGCCGTGGACACGGCTGGCAATCCTACTGTTGCCGGTCTGTTGCTTTTTGGCCGCAACCCGCAGCACTCCCTGACCCACAGTGGAGCCGTCCTGGTGCATTTTGCGGGCACGGCTCCCGGCGGTCGCGATGGCCTGCCGGGCTACACGCGGCGGGAAGAGTTCGCCGGGCCTTTGAGCCGGGTCATCGAATCCCTGTGGGACGTCATCCAGGAGGAGATGCGGCACGAATCGGTCATCTCCGGCCTCAGGCGCGAAGAGCGACCTGAATACCCCCTGCCCGCGGTGCGCGAGGCCATCGTCAATGCCGTGGCTCACCGCGACTATCGCCTGTCCGGCCGGCGCATCGAGGTGCGCATGTTCGATGACCGTATGGAGATCGTCAGCCCCGGCGGATTGCCCGGCCACATCACTCTCGACAACATTGTCGAGGAGCATTTTTCGCGCAACCCGCGCCTGGTGAAGGGACTCTTCTATTGGGGGTTCATCGAAGAGCTGGGCCTGGGCATCGACCGTATGATTGATGAGATGGTTCAGGCCGGCCACCCCCCGCCGCAGTTCGAGGCCACCCCCTTCACCTTCAAAGTGACCCTGCGCAACGTCTGCGAGCGCCCGGCGAGCAAATGGGAAAAGGTGCTTAACGAACGGCAGATCAAAGCTTTGCACTATCTGCAGGACCACGACCGGATTACGAACCGCGACTACCATGACCTGTGCCCCGACGTAACGCCGGAGGCTTTGCGTCTGGACCTGGTGGACATGGTGGATAAGGGAGTCCTGCTGCGCATCGGCGACAAGAAGGGTACCTATTACATCCTCAAATAGGCCCTCTCGTCGTTTTATCCCAAGTTTTATCCCAAATATCCCAAATCGGTACTGACCAAGCCCGTTTTGGCGTGGATTCTTGGATCTGTAAGCAGGCTATACAGGGCCTCCGGGTATCTTTTTGCGTTTTGCAGAAATTGGCTATAATAGTCCTCTTATAGGGCGGCGCTAGAGTCGTAGCCGGGCACAAGTTGCTCGCGCAGGTCGTGCGCCCAGGAGGAGGCCACTTGTCATTGCTGTCTATCTCCATTCTGAGCGGCGTTGTGTCTATCACAACTGCCGTTTTGCTTTTCTTGAACTTGCGCAAAGCGAAAACCCGCAACGCCAGGATGGCCGAGATTGCGGACGCCATCGCCACGGGCGTGGGGGCCTACCTCTCCAGACAGCTCAAGAGCATTCTTCTGCTTACCCCCTTCCTGGCTGTGGTCATGTGGTACTGGCTGGGACTGCCCATCGCTGCTACCTTTGTCCTGGGTGTTCTCACGTCTCTGGCCACGGCCTATCTGGGCATGAACGCGGCGGTGCGCGCCAATGTCAAGACGGCTGGGGATGCTTCCGAATCGGCTACCAAGGCTTTTCATACCGCGGTCTTTGGCGGCGCGGTGATGGGCTTCTCAGTCACCGGCTTTAGTCTGGTTGTCCTCTCATTCCTCTACTGGATTCTGCGTGACCCCGACCTCCTGGTCGGTTTTGGCTTTGGTGCCAGCCTGGCGGCTCTGTTTGCGCAGATTGGCGGCGGCATCTTTACCAAGTCGGCTGACGTGGGCGCAGACCTGGTGGGCAAGATCGAGCAGAACATCCCGGAGGATGATCCCCGTAACCCGGCGGTGATCGCCGATCAGGTGGGTGATAACGTGGGGGACTGCGCTGGACGTGGGTCCGACTTGTTCCAGACCTTCTCGGATGATATTGTGACGGGGATGCTGGTAGCGCTGGTCTATGCTCCGCAATATGGCCCGCTCGTGATCTTTCTCCCGTTGCTGCTGCAGTCTGTCGGGATTCTGGCTTCCCTGATCGGTGTGTTTTCCATCAAACGGTTCACCAAACGCCAGCCGGAATCGGCCTTTAACATGGGCATGGCCGTTGCCATGCTGCTCGCCACCGTCGGGTCTTTGGTGCTGTGTTACTATCTACTCCATGATTTGAGCATCTGGTGGGGTGTCTTCCTGGGCATCCTGGTCACGCTGGTCGCCTCGATTTCGACTCGCTACTATGCAGGATCGGGTAGCCGGACGGTGAAATCGATCGCAGATGCCTCTGGGAGAGGCGTCGCGCTGACCGTCATTACCGGGCTGGCTTATGGATTGCAGAGCCCTCTGGCCTCGGTGCTGATGATTCTCGTCGCCGTCCCCCTGGCCTATCGTCTTTCTGGTAACAGCCTGTTGGCGATCGTGGGCGTCAACATCGGCACCGACCTCTTGATCGGCTATATCATGACCGCGGATGCTTATGGCCCGATCATGGACAATGCCTCAGGAATCGCCGAGATGTCAGGTGCGGAGCAAAGGGTTGTGCGTTCGCTTTCGTCGCTGGACACGGTTGGTAATACCATGAAAGCGACCACAAAGGCTTATGCCATGTCCTCGGGTACCGTCACTGCCTTTGTCCTGTTTGCCACTTTCTTCCGGCTAGTCAGGCTGGAATCATTCGACGTCTCGGGACCCTTTTCCGTCGTGTTCCTATTCCTGGGCATCGCGTTGCCGTATCTTATTGCCTCTTTGACCATTGGCGCGGTGGCCAGGACGGCCATGCAGATGGTGGATGAGGTGCGCCGGCAGTTTGCCACCATCAAGGGCTTGCTGGAAGGCACGGGCAAGCCCGATTATGCCGCCTGTGTGGATATTGCGACCAAGAATGCCCTGCGTGAGATGATCCTGCCCGGGCTCATCAGCATCTTTGTTCCAGTGATCGTCGGCCTGGTTTTCGGTGCTGCCGCTCTTGGACCTTTTCTGATTGGCGCCGTGACCAGTGCTGCTATGCTGGGGCCATTCTTCAATAACACAGGCACTGCCTGGGACAATGCCAAGAAGATCATGGAGGAGCATGGGCAGAAGGGAAGCCCCGCTCACCAGGCGGCCGTGGCTGCGGATACCATTGGGGATCCTCTGAAGGACGTCGCCGGTCCCTCGCTGCTGATCTTTATGAAGCTGATCGGCATGGCCGCCCTGCTCATTGCGGGGGCAGTGCACTAGGTTTCGCCCTTGGCGAGACAGCACGAAGTGAGATCACCCGTCCCGCGTTCTGTGCGTGACGGATTACCCGCTGACCGGCCCTGCTCGGGGCCGGTCAGCTTGTATTTCCGGGGCTGTCGTCGAGGCGAGACTCGCGCACTGTCTCGCCTCAATGATGGCGAGACGAGGTGGCGGCCTCGACCAATGCCCTGAACAGGCTTGTCATTCCCGGGTCGTCCCCGACCAGCTCTTCCGGGTGCCACTGCACGCCCAGGACGAAGCGTTTGTCTGGGGCCTCAGCCGCCTCGATTACGCCATCCGGCGCCCGGGCCGCTACACGCAGGACGGGGGGCACGTCCTGCACTGACTGGTGGTGAAGGCTGTTGACTCGCGTTCTCTCGGTGGATAGGATCTGTGCCAGGTGAGTTCTGTGCTCTACGGCGATCTCATGGCCGAGATAGTTGCGCGGATGGCCGGAGTGAAAATCGTGCCGCAATGCGCCAGGGATCTGTGTCGGGATATCCTGGATGAGCGTGCCGCCCAGGGCTACGGCCAACATCTGGATACCGCGACAGATCGCGAGCATGGGCAAGTTATCCTCAAACGCCTGCCGGGCCAGCAGTAACTCTACGCGATCGCGGGGGCGGTCCAAGTTTCCCAGCTTGGCCAGTCGCTGCTGGCCGAAATGGTGCGGCCAGATGTCGCCGCCGCCCGCCAGCAGCAGACCGTCGAGCCGGCCATAGATGTCCAGCAATGCCCCTTCGTCGTCCAGCAGTGGGATCACAATAGGAGCGGCCCCGGCCAGTTCCAGGGCGCGACAATAGCTCTGCCCAACGGCAAAGCGGCGGTAATGGGTGTGGGAGCGCACGTTGCCGGAGCAGGGAATACCGATCAGTGGTCGCATTGCGGCCTCCTGCGAGGATGTTTGGAAGGGAGCGATTGTTCGATCACCCGGGCCGTCCCGCCACAGCGGGACGGCCCGGGTGATAAGACTACCTAGCGCCCGGCCGAGAACAGATGCAGAACCGAAAGCAGACATCCGGTAGGCGTAGGCGTGGGGGTGGGTGTGGGGGTGGGACTGGGCGTCCCATCATACGCCCTGAAGGCGTCCGCACGGCCCCTGCCCTGGGCATTGGCATCCAGCCCCAGGGTGATCGCCGTCACCATGATGCGCTCTTTGAGCTGGGCGGGGGTCAGCGTAGGGAAGGCCTCCAGCAGCAGAGCCGCCATTCCTGCGGCGTGGGGCGTGGCCATGCTGGTCCCGGATGCCCGCGTGTAAAGGGTGTCTACCGGTGTGCCCATGGTTGTGCCTTGCGCACGGCAGGAAGCGATGTTCACTCCTGGCAGCAGCACATCCGGCTTGACGCGGCCATCACTGGTCGGCCCGCGGGCCGAGAAGCTGGCAATGGCGTCGGCGTTGGAGCATGCGCCTACCGTCAATACCTTGCGGGCACAGCCAGGTGGGCCAACCGAAGAAACGCTTGGCCCATAGTTGCCTGCTGCAACGCAGAGCATTACCCCCTGGTCGACTGCCGCATCGCAGGTGGCGGAAAGCGCATCTGTCCCATCGCAAGGCCCCACTCCGCCCAGCGACAGATTGATGACCTTGACGTTCTGTTGCACCGCCCACTCCAGCCCGGCCATGACCTCGCTCATGTAACCAGAGCCGTCGCCATGCAATACCTTGACCGCATAAATCTGCGCTTCGGGGGCAACCCCTTTATACTGGTTGCCGGCGCCTGCCGTAATCCCGGCCACGTGGGTCCCATGGCCATGGTTGTCACGCGCGCCTTCGCCGGTAAAGTCTTGCATCGCCACAATGCGTCCGGCAAAGTCCGGGTGGCTGGCGTCAATGCCGGTGTCCACAATGGCGACGGGCACGTTGCGGCCGGTGTACCCGGCGGCCCAGACCTGCGGGGCCTGAATGTGCGGCACCGAAACATCCAGACAGGTGTGCACGATGAGGTCCGGCCAGATGGTCTCCACACCCGGATCAGTGGCCAGGGCGTGGATCTGCTCCGGTGACGCGAGCATGGCTGCCGCGGGTATCAGCGTAAAGTGCTGCGGCCGGACGATGCCGGCCAGAGGCCGGTGGCTGGTGGACAGTTCTTTGCGGTACTTGACGATTACGCGGTGCTCGGATGGTGCTCCAGGTGCAGCCATCGCCTCCGCGAGAGCTGCATTGATCTTGATGTCGCTCACTTTTGCCCCCCTTTTTTCCCCTTTTTGGGCTTTTGAACAGAGACTTGGCGGTCCTCTTCAATCGCCTGCACCCACGGCTCATCCAGCAGGGCCAGGGCCGTCTCCGCCGAACACGAAATGGCCACTGCGTTGATCAATTGGAAGGAACGGAGCACGGTTGCCTGCAACTCGGCCAGCCGTGCCGTAGCTGCGCTGAGCTCACCCTTCACCCGCACAATCAGGCGCACGGTGCGTTGTGGCTGTGCTTGCAGCTTGTTTTGGAAGGCGCTCTCAATCTTTTTCATCTGAACCTGCCACTACGGAAGCTACTGCATAGTCGCGTGAATGCGAAAGACTGATGGCAAACTCGGCCAGACCCAGACTGGCGGCGCGCTGCGCCGCACGTCCATACAGGTGGACCAGTGGCTTGCCGCGCGGGTCTGCCAGAATCTCCATTTCACGCCAGGACACGCCTGCGAGCCCGGTCCCCAGGGCCTTGGAAATGGCCTCTTTTCCCGCAAAACGCACGGCCAGCTCGGGCACGCGCCCCCGGCACAGGGTCAGCTCAGCGTCGGTATAGACCCGCTGCAGGAATCGCCCGTCCCAGCGGGCGATGGCACGCTGGATGCGCTCAACCTCGATGATATCGACGCCTACGCTGAGCACCGTGCACCTTTCGCCGGACCGACGGCCAGCCTTCTACAGCGGCCGGCCGTTCAGGTCATAGCCGCGGCCCATGCCACGGTAGGTAAAGCCCTGGGCTCTCATCTTCTCTGGATCGTAGATATTGCGCGCATCAAAGAGCAGGGGCTGGCGCATGGATTTGGCGATGCGGCGCATGTCCAGTTGCTTGAACTCGTTCCATTCTGTGGCCAGGATCAATGCATCTGCTCCCTCGGCTGCGGCATACGGGTTGTCACAGTAGGTGAGATTGGGCATGATCTTCCGGGCGTTGTTCATCGCCACGGGGTCGTAGGCCTTGACCTGTGCCCCTTCGTGCTGCAGCATGTGCACAATCTCGATGGATGGTGCTTCCCGCATGTCATCGGTGTTGGGCTTG
>Ga0316622_100000625_pt1 | contig 21153 bp, 17 predicted proteins | sample OWC_Aug_OW2_C1_D_FD_207646 | JGI IMG/M metagenome (GOLD analysis project Ga0316622, IMG submission 207646) | Wetland soil microbial communities from Old Woman Creek delta, Ohio, United States - OWC_Aug_OW2_C1_D5_C | ecosystem: Environmental > Terrestrial > Soil > Wetlands | place: USA: Ohio... | reverse complement strand
CTTCAAGGACGAGGTGCGCGAGCTCGGTCGGGTGCTCGGGGTGCCGGAGAGCATCGTGTCGCGGCAGCCCTTTCCGGGGCCGGGGCTCGCCATCCGCATCATCGGCCCGGTGGACGAGGAGCGCCTGCGCATCGTGCGCGGCGCGGACGCCGTCGTGCAGCAGGAGATCCGGCGCGCCGAGCTCTACGACACCCTGTGGCAGGCGTTCGCCATCCTCCTGCCCGTGCGCACGGTCGGCGTCATGGGGGACGAGCGGACCTACGACAACGTGGTCGCGGTCCGTGCGGTGCGCTCGACCGACGGCATGACGGCCGACTGGGCCCGGCTGCCCGACGCCCTGCTGGCGCGGCTGTCGACCCGCATCATCAACGAGGTGCGCGGCGTCAACCGCGTCGTCTACGACATCTCGTCGAAGCCGCCGGCCACGATCGAGTGGGAGTGACGGCCGCAGGCGCGTCCGGCGGGCGCGCCTGCGCCGTTGACCCACCCGGACCCCGTCCGCTAGCGTGCGCGCCCACACCGGAGGACGATCGGAGGAGGGGCGTCTCGGGGATGTCGTTCGTCCACCTGCATCTGCACACGCAGTACTCGCTGCTCGACGGCGCCAACAAGGTGGCCCAGCTGCTGCCGCGCGTCGCCGCGATGGGGATGCCGGCCTGCGCCATCACCGACCATGGCAACATGTTCGGGGCGGTGCAGTTCCACACCCTGGCCCGCAAGCACGGCGTCAAGCCGATCCTCGGCTGCGAGATGTACGTCGCGCCGGCGAGCCGCTTCGACAAGGTGGGCCGCATCGACGACTACGAGGCAGGCGGCAACTACCACCTGATCCTCCTCGCCATGAACCGGGACGGCTACCGCAACCTCTGCCGGCTCGTCACCGCCGGGTACCGCGAGGGCTTCCACTACAAGCCGCGGGTCGACAAGGCGCTGCTGCGGGAGCTGAACGGCGGGCTGATCGCGCTGTCCGGCTGCCTTCGCGGCGAAGTGGCGCACAGCCTGCTGACGGGCCAGCCCGAGAAGGCCCGCAACGCGGCCGAGGAGCTCGCCCGCATCTTCGACGGCCGCTTCTACCTCGAGGTACAGGACAACCACCTGCAGCAGCAGGCGGTGGTCAACGCGGAGCTCGAGCGCTTCTCGCGCGAGCTCGGGCTGCCGCTGGTCGGCACGAACGACTGCCACTACCTCTGCCGCGAGGACGCGGCGGCGCACGAGGCGCTGCTCTGCATCCAGACCGGCAAGACCTTCTCGGACGAGCGCCGGTGGAAGTTCGAGACCGACCAGCTCTACGTGAAGGACGCGCAGGAGATGGCCAGCGCCTTCGCCGACGTGCCCGACGCCGTGCGCGCCACCCTCGAGATCGCCGAGCGCTGCGACCTCGAGCTGAAGCAGCGCTGGCGCTTCCCGGTGTACGCGGTGCCCCCGGGCGCGACGCTCGAGGAGGAGCTGCATCGGGCCGCACGCGCCGGACTCGACGACCGCCTGAACGCCCGCCGCCGCCTGGACAGCGACCCGCACGACGAGAGCGCGTACGACGCGCGCCTCGCCTACGAGCTGCGCGTCATCGAGCAGATGGGGTTTGCCGGCTACTTCCTGATCGTGGCCGACTTCATCAACTGGGCGAAGCGGCAGGGCATCCCGGTCGGGCCCGGCCGCGGCTCGGCGGCGGGCAGCCTCGTCGCCTGGGCGCTCCGCATCACCGATCTCGACCCGATCGAGCACGGCCTCCTGTTCGAGCGCTTCCTGAATCCCGAGCGCCGCTCGATGCCCGACATCGACGTCGACTTCTGCTTCGTCCGCCGCGACGAGGTGATCCGCTACGTGCGCGAGAAGTACGGCGAGGACCGGGTCGCGCAGATCATCACCTTCGGCACGCTCAAGGGGAAGCAGGCCATCAGGGATGTCGGCCGCGTCCTCGACTTCAACTTCGCCGAGACCGACCGCATCACCAAGCTCTACCCCGAACCCAAGCAGGGGAAGGACTTCCCGCTCGCCAAGGCGCTCGAGATGGAGCCCCGGCTGGTCGCGCTCCGCGACCAGGGCGACCGAGAGCAGCGCCTGTTCGACCTGGCGCTCCGGCTCGAGGGGCTGCTGCGGAACGCCTCCAAGCACGCCGCCGGCATCGTCATCGCGCCGACCCCGCTCACCGACGACCTGCCGCTGTGGGTCGACAAGGACGGCTCGGTCGTCACGCAGTTCACCTACGGCGACGTCGAGGCGATCGGCCTCGTCAAGTTCGACTTCCTGGGGCTGAAGACCCTGACGCTCATCGAGGGCATCGTGCGCCGCATCCGCGACGCGCGCGGCGCCGCGGTGGACGTCGGCGCCCTGCCGCTCGACGACGCGCGCACCTACGAGCTGCTCGCCGCGGGCGACACGGTCGGGGTGTTCCAGCTCGAGTCCGGCGGCATCCGCCGCATGCTCACGCAGATCGTCCCGTCGTGCTTCGCCGACCTGGTCGCCGTGCTGGCCCTCTACCGCCCGGGGCCGCTCGACGCCAAGCTCGACGACGGGCGGACGATGGTGGACGTCTTCATCGCCCGCAAGCACGGGCGCGAGCCGATCCGCTACGCGCACCCGGCCCTCGAGCCGATCCTGCGCGACACCTACGGCGTCATCGTCTACCAGGAGCAGGTGATGCAGATCGCGCAGGCGCTGGCCGGCTACTCGCTGGGCGACGCCGACAACCTGCGGCGCGCGATGGGCAAGAAGAAGGCCGAGGAGATGGCGAAGGAGCGCCAGCGCTTCCTCGCCGGCGTCGCCGAGCAGGGCGCGGGGGACGCCCGGCTGGCAGCCGAGATCTTCGACCAGATGGAGACCTTCGCCGCCTACGGCTTCAACAAGAGCCACTCGGCGGCGTACGCGCTGATCACCTACCAGACCGCGTGGTTGAAGGCACACTACCCGGTCGAGTTCATGGCCGGCCTGCTCTCGCTGGAGGCGGGCGACACCGACGCCACCTACAAGAACATCGCCGAGTGCCGCGAGCGCGGCATCGCGGTGCTGCCGCCCGACGTCAACGAGAGCCGCGAGGACTTCACGGTGGTGGGCGAGGCCGTCCGCTTCGGCCTCGGCGCCGTGAAGGGCGTCGGCTCGAAGGCCATCGAGGCGATCCTCGCCGCGCGGGAGAGCGGGCCGTTCACGACGCTGCACGACGTCTGTCTGCGTGTCCGCAGCCAGCAGGTGAACCGCCGCGTCGTCGAGAGCCTGGTCGCCTGCGGGGCCCTCGATTCGCTCGGGCGCAACCGGGCGCGGCTGATGGCCGCCCTGGACGACGTGCTGCGCTGGGCGCAGGTGCGCGCGGACGAGGCGAGCAGCCCGCAGCTCGGGCTGTTCGGGGGCGGCGCCGGGCCGGCGCCCGCGATGGCGCCTCCGCCGCTGCCCGACGCCCCGGTCTGGAAGCCGGACGAGGAGCTGCGGCGCGAGCGCGAGGTACTCGGGTTCTTCATCACCGGCCACCCGCTCGACCGCTACGAGCGGGATCTGAAGAAGTTCACCAACGTGACCACCGCGACCCTGCGCACGCGCGGCCGCGAGCTGCCGCCGGCGCCGGGCACGCGGCCCGGCCGGCACGACGCCCGCCCGCACGTCCGCCTCGGCGGCGTCATCGCGACCCTCAAGCTGCGCAATTCGAAGAAGGGGGAGCGCTACGCGACCTTCATGCTCGAGGACCGCGAGGGCGTGGTCGAGGTGATCGCCTGGCCGGACACCTACCGCAAGCACGAGGGCATCGTGCAGCCGGGCACGGCCGTGGTCGTCGGCGGCGGGCTCGACCTGTCCCCGGAGCGCTGCCAGATCATCGCGGACGACCTCGTGCCGCTCGACGCCGCGCGGGCCGATGCCATCCGCCAGATCCACGTGCGCGTGCCGGCCCAGGCGGGCGTCGAGGGCCTCGCGCGGCTGAAGGCCGTGCTGGTCGAGCACCCCGGACCGTGCGCGACCTTCCTGCACCTCTTGCGCCCCGACCAGAGCGAGACCATCCTGGCGCTGCCCGACACCCTGCGGGTGGCCGCGAGTACCGCGGTGCTCGAGGCGGTCGAGCGGGTGCTCGGTGCCGGGATGATGTCCTTCCGGTGAGCGAACGCACGCACACGACCGAGCGGCCGCGGGAGCGGGCCGTGCTGGTGGGGGTCGACGGCCTGAAGGGGTTGGTGCCGCTCCGCGAGTCGATGCAGGAGCTGGCGCGGCTCGGCGCCACGGCGGGGCTCGACGTGGTCGGCGAGGCCACGCAGCAGCTGCGCCGTCCAAGCGCGGCGACGTTCGTGGGGGCAGGGAAGGTCGAGCAGCTGAAGACCATCGTCGGCGAGACGCACGCCGACGTGGTGGTGTTCGACGACCCGCTCACCCCCGCCCAGCAGCGCAACCTCGAGACGGCGCTCGGCGTGAAGGTGATCGACCGCAGCGCCCTGATCCTCGACATCTTCGCGCAGCGCGCGCGCAGCACCGAGGGCAAGCTGCAGGTCGAGCTGGCCCAGCTGCAGTACCTCCTGCCGCGCCTCACCCGCGCCTGGACGCACCTCTCGCGCCAACGCGGCGGCGGCGTCGGCACCCGGGGTCCCGGCGAGACGCAGCTCGAGGTCGACCGCCGCCGCGTGCGCGAGCGCCTGGCGCAGCTGCGCACGCGCCTCGCCGATGTCGACCGCAGCCGCCGCCTGCAACGCCAGGAGCGCCAGACGGTGCCGACGCCGACGGTGGCGCTCGTCGGCTACACCAACGCCGGGAAGAGCACCGTGATGAACGCGCTCACCCGGGCGGGGGTGCTGGTCGAGGACAGGCTCTTTGCGACGCTCGACCCGACCGTGCGCCGGCTCCGGCTCCCCGACGGCGTCGTCGTGCTCGTCGCCGACACCGTCGGGTTCATCCACAAGCTGCCCCACCAGCTGGTCGAGGCCTTCAAGAGCACGCTCGAGCAGGTGCGGACGGCGACCCTGCTGGTGCACGTGGTCGACGCCTCCCATGCCACCTGGCCCGAGCAGCTGCGGATCACGGAGGGGGTGCTCGCCGAGATCGGCGCGGCACACCTGCCCGTGGTGTACGCGTTCAACAAGGTCGACGTCCTCGGTCTGGTGGCGCCGCCGGCCGGCGCTCCGCCCGGCTCCGTGGCGATCTCCGCGCGGACGGGTCAGGGCTTGCGCGACCTCCTCGCCCGCCTCGAGGCCGAGCTGGCCGCCGGGCTCTCGCGGGTGCGGTGCCGTTTGCCGTCCGCCCGCACCGACCTGGTCGCGCTCATGCGCCGCAGCGGGCGGGTCGTCGAGGAGTACTACCAGGACGGCAGCGTCACCGTGACGGCGCTGGTGCCGGCGGCGGTCGCCGGCCGCCTGCGTCGCGAGCTGGCGGACGCCACCACCCCGCCTCCGGCGTCGTGCTGAACGTCCCCAACTTCCTCTCGCTGCTGCGGCTGGTCGCGGTGCCGATCTTCCTGATCCTGCTCGGCGACCGTCGCTTCACCGAGGCGTTCGGTGTGTTCGTGGCCGCCGGGATCACCGACGCCCTCGACGGCGCGATTGCCCGGCTGACGCACACCAAGACCGCCCTCGGCGCCTACCTGGACCCGGCGGCGGACAAGCTGCTCCTGATGTCCGCCTTCATCGCCCTCGGGCTCATGGGCGAGGTCCCGCCCTGGCTGGTCGTCGTGGTGCTCTCGCGCGACGTGATGCTGATCCTCGGCTACTTCCTCCTCTTCACGATGACCTCGCACGCCATGGAGGTGCGGCCGTCGCTGGCCGGCAAGCTCAGCACCTTCCTGCAGCTGTGTGCCGTGACCGTCGTCCTGGTCGGGCACATGCGTCCCGGGTTGGTGCCCGACGCGGTCGAGACCGGGCTCTTCCTCGCGACGGGAGTGGTGACGGCGACCGCCGGCGTGCAGTACGTCGCGCGCGGGTTGGGCTGGTTGCAGCGGCAGGGCGGCCCGCCGCAGGCCTGACGGGCCGGCAGCCGCGAAGCGCGCGCAGGCCCGCCGCGGGCCGCCAGCGCAGGGCGTGCGCGCCGTCTCCCGGCCCTGCTGTCGTGGCGGCCACGGAGGCCGGATGCTAAGGGACCCACGTGAGGTGTCGCCCCCTCGTCCCCCCCGCCCTGGGCCTCGCCGCCGTGGTGCTCGCCGTCGTGGCTGCGAGCGCCTCCGCCGACACGGCCCGCGAGATCCTCGATCGCCGGCAGGCCCTCGAGGACGGACCGCGCAAGTGGACCGACCGCGAGGAGCGGCTCTCCCTCGTCATCCAGGACGGGCGCGGCGGGGAGCGCAAGCGCGAGCTGACCCGCTTCGAGCGGCGCGGGAACGGCGAGGACACCAAGACCATCGTCTTCTTCCACGCCCCCGCCGAGGTGAAGGGCACCGGCTTCCTGTCGATCGGGCACGACGACGCGCCCGCCGACCAGTGGCTCTACCTGCCCGAGCTGCGCCGGGTGCGCCAGATCACCACGCGAGCCCGGGGCGAGAGCTTCGTCGGCACGGACCTCACGTACGCGGACCTCGACATGCTCGCCGACATGCCGTGGTGGACGGAGGCGGACGCCCGCTCCCGCCTGCGCGGCGAGGAGCCGGTCGACGGGGCCGGGAGCTGGGTCATCGAGCTCGACCCGCAGGGCGACACCATCCCCTACGACACCATCGTCCTCTGGCTCGCGAAGGACGATCTGGTGCCGCGCCGGATCGAGCTGTTCGCGGAGGGGACGGCGGAGCCGACCAAGCGCATCCGCCAGCGCGACGTGCGCATGGTGGGCGCCGTGCCCGTGCCCCACGAGGTGGAGGTCGCCACGCTGGCGAAGGGGTCCTGGACGCTGGTCACGACGGCCTCCGTGCGGCTCGACACGGGCCTCGCCGAGGACCTGTTCACCCAGCGCGCGCTCGAGCGCGGCGAGCCCTGAGCCGATGCGGCTCGCCGGTCGCTGGGCGCTGGTCACGGGGGCAGCGCGGCGGGTCGGTCGGGCCATCGCGCTCGAGCTGGGGGCACGCGGCGCGCACGTCGTCGTGCACCACCACACCTCCACGGCCGAGGCCGCGGCCACGGTGGCGGAGCTCGAGCGCCGCGGCGTACATGCCCTCGCGCTGGCGGCCGACCTCGCCCGCAGCGAGGCCGTGGCGGCGCTGGCGGCCGAAGCGGAGGCCCGCACCGGGGGGATCGCCGTGCTGGTCAACAGTGCCTCCAACTACCTGCGAACGCCCTTCGACGGGCTCACCGAGGCCGCATGGGACGCGAGCCTCGACGTGAACCTGAAGGCCCCCTTCCTCCTCGCGTGGCATCTCGGACGTGCGATGCGGGCACGAGGGGAGGGCGCCATCGTCAACGTCGCCGACTGGGCCGGCGAGCGGCCCTACCCGCACTACCTGCCGTACTGCGTGTCCAAGGGGGGCCTCGTCTCCCTCACCCGCGGGCTGGCCCGGGAGCTGGCGCCGTCGGTCCGCGTGAACGCGGTCGCGCCCGGCCCGGTGCTGCTGCCCGAGGACTTCGGACCCGAGCAGGCCGAGGCCGTGCGTCGTGCGACGCCGCTCGGCCGGATCGGATGCCCCGACGACGTCGCCCGCTGCGTGCGCTTCCTGGTCGAGGAGGCCGTCTTCAGCACGGGTGCCCTGGTGCACGTCGACGGCGGCCGCGGCATCGTCTGACCGCCGCGCCGGGCGGAGAGCGCCGGCGCTGGTTGGCGTATCGGAAAATCGCGTGGTAGCGTCCCGCGATGTTCTCCGGCATCGACGACGTGATCCGTCGCCTGGGCGCGCACCAGTACATCGCCAACCGCACGATCGGGACGGTGGTCTACCTCGCCAGCCAGCTGGAGAAGCCGATCCTGGTCGAGGGGCCCGCGGGCGTGGGCAAGACCGAGCTGGCCAAGGTGCTGGCCCGGGCGCTCGATCGCGAGCTGATCCGCCTGCAGTGCTACGAGGGGCTCGACGAGGCGAAGGCGCTCTACGAGTGGGAGTATGCCAAGCAGCTGCTCTACACCCAGATCCTGCGGGACAAGATCGGCGAGGTGGTCGGCGACGCGGCCACGCTCCGCGAGGCGGTGCAGCGCATCGCCAACGAGGACGACGTGTTCTTCTCCGACCAGTTCCTGCTGCCGCGGCCGCTGCTGCGCGCCGTCACCTCCAGCCGGCCGGTCGTCCTCCTGATCGACGAGATCGACAAGTCCGACAGCGAGTTCGAGGCGTTCCTGCTCGAGGTCCTCTCCGACTTCCAGGTGAGCGTGCCCGAGCTCGGCACCCTGAAGGCGATCCACAAGCCGATCGTGCTGCTGACCAGCAACAACGCGCGCGAGATGTCGGACGCCCTCAAGCGCCGCTGCCTGCACCTCTTCATCGACTTCCCCGACAAGGCGCACGAGCTCGAGATCGTGACCCTGAAGACGCCGGGCGTGAGCCAGCAGCTGGCCGCCGAGGTGGTGGCCCTCATCCAGCGGATCCGCACGCTCGATCTCAAGAAGGCCCCGAGCATCAGCGAGACGCTCGACTGGGCCAAGGCGCTGATGCTGCTCAACGTGGAGTCGCTCGACGACCAGCTCGTCGGCGACACGCTCTCGGTCATCCTCAAGTACGAAGGCGACATCCGCAAGGCGCAGCAGGAGCTGAAGGAGCACCTGTCGCTGCAGCGCGCGAAGCAGAAGGCCCGCGCGGCCGGCGGCGACACGGACGGGCTGCACTGACGCCCGACGTCCCGCCCATGGACGCGAAGCTCGTCGACTTCGTCCAGCTGCTGCGCCGCAACGGCATCCGCGTCTCGCTGTCGGAGACCATGGACGCCTTCCGCGCGCTCGCCACCGTCGGCATCGGCGACCGCGACGCCGTGCGCGCCGCCCTGCGTGCCGCCATGGTGAAGCGCGCCGTCGACCTCGAGGGATTCGAGCGCCTGTTCACCCTGTACTTCTCGGGGCTCGGCGAGACCATCCGCGCGCTCGACGGCGCGACGGCCGAGGCGCTGCAGATGCGCCCCGAGGACTTCCAGGCCTTCCTCGAGCGCCTGGCGGAGCTGCTGGAGGCGCAGGGCATCGAGCTCTCGCCGCTGGCGCGGGCGCTGCTGCAGGCGGACGCGGGCCGCCTCGAGCAGCTGCTGCGCGACGCCGCCGCCCGCGGGCAGCTCGGCGACATCCAGCACGGCTTCCAGGAAGGGCGCTTCACCCACGCGCTCGCCGGCGCCCTGGGCCTGGCCGAGCTGACGGGCGAGCTCGACCGGCTGCGCCAGGCCCTCGCCGGCGCGGCGCCCGAGCTCGCCCGCCCGCTCGACGAGTACCTGACCCGCCGGCTGCGCGACCTCCAGGAGCTGCTGCGCGCGAGCGTCCGCCAGGAGCTCGATCGCCAAGACCTGCAGCGCCAGGAGCGTCAGGGGCTGCAGACCCTCGGGGACAAGAGCTTCTTCTATCTGACGGAGGACGAGGTCCGCCGCATGCAGGAGGCGGTGACCCGGCTCGCGCAGCGCCTCAAGAACGTCGTCGCCATCCGCCGCCGGCGTGCGCGCCGCGGGCGCTTCGACTCGAGCGCGACGCTGCGCCACAACCTCCAGTACGGCGGCGTACCGTTCCGCGTGGTCTACGACCGCAAGCGCAAGGAGCGGCCGCAGGTGATGGTCCTGTGCGACGTGTCCGATTCGGTGCGCAACGTGTCGCGCTTCATGCTGCAGCTCGTCTACGCACTGCAGGACCTGTACTCGAAGGTGCGCAGCTTCATCTTCGTCGCGGACCTCGGCGAGGTGACGCAGCTCTTCGGCGAGCACGAGGTCGACCGCGCGCTCGACCTGGCGCTGACCGGCAACCTCATCAACGTCTACGCGCACTCCGACTTCGGCCGGGCGTTCCGCGGGTTCCACCGCGACCACATCGCTGCCGTGAACAAGCGCACGACGGTCATCATCCTCGGGGACGCCCGCAACAACTACAACCTGCCGCACGAGTGGGTCTTGAAGGACGTGCACCAGCGCGCGAAGCAGGTGATCTGGCTGAACCCCGAGAACCGGATGACCTGGGGGTTCGGGGACAGCGAGATGGATCGCTACGCGCCGTACTGCACGCTGGTCGAGGAGTGCCGCAACCTGAACCAGCTCTACCGCGTGATCGACCGCCTCGTCGCGGCGTGACGCCTGGCAGAGGACGGGCGCGGATCGCGGGGCGCGGATTGACGTCCCGCCGGGGGTCGAGCACAATGCGCCGGCCATGCCCCGGGAGGACTTCATCCTGATGTCGGTCGGCGGGTTGACGCTCGACCCCGTGACCAAGACGCCCATCGTCATCCTGCGCGATCCGGACAACAAGCTGAACCTGCCGATCTGGATCGGCCTCCTCGAGGCCACGTCGATGGCCACCGAGCTCGAGGGCATCAAGATGGCCCGCCCCATGACCCACGACCTGCTCCGGGTGGTGCTCGAGCAGATGGGCGCCGTGTGCGAGTGGATCGAGGTGACCGAGCTGAAGGACAACACCTACTTCGCGCTCATCTACCTGCGCGTCGCCGACCGCCAGATCACCATCGACGCGCGCCCCTCGGACGCCATCAGCCTGGCGCTCCGCACCAAGAGCCCGATCTACGTCGCCAAGGCGGTCCTGGAGGCCTCGAGCGTGCTGCAGCAGATGGACGAGGGCAAGGAGCAGGACCTCTCGAACGTCTCGCGCGACAAGTGGGCCGACATCCTCGAGAAGATGGCGCCAGAGGATTTCAAGTACAAGATGTAGGTGCGGATGGCGACCAGCGAACGAATCAAGATCGACCGCAAGACGCTTCGCGATCCGGACGAGTTCCAGATCCTGAGCGGGCAGGCGACCGCCTGGGTGCGCGCCAACCAGACGCTCGTCGCCGTGGTCGCCGGCGCGCTGGCCGCGCTCGCGCTGCTCGGCGTCGGACTCGGCTGGTACCGCGGCCGCCAGGCAGCGGCGGCGGCCGTCCGCTTCGACGGGGCGCACGCCGAGCTCGCGGCGGGCAGGTACGCCGAGGCGGCCGAGGGCTTCGCCGGCCTCGGCCGCGACTACGCCGCGACGCCGTTCGGTCGCCTGGCGGGACTCTACCGCGGCCACGCCCTGGCCAATCAGGGCGATGCGGCGGGCGCTGCAACCGCCTACGCCGGGTACCTGGAGGGCTCGCCGGGCACCGACTACCTTCGCCAGGAGGCCCTGGTGGGCCTGGGGCGGGCCCGGGAGGCCAGCGGCGACGCCGCGGCGGCCCGCGACGCCTTCGCCCGGGCGGCCGAGGTGCCAGGGCCGTTCCGCACCGAGGCACGGCTCGGCATGGCGCGCCTCGCCGAGGCGGCCGGCGAGAACGACGCCGCCCGCGAGATCTACACGGCGCTGCTGGCGGAAGCGCCGCCCGGGACGCCGCTACGCGCGTTGCTCGAGTCGAAGGCGCCGGCAGCAACGACCGCCACGACCGCTGTGCCAGGCACCCCCAGGTAAGGTGCCCGGGGGAGCGCCGGGTCGGACGCGGGACGCCCAGCGCCCGGCGCATAGCGCGCCGCGTCTACGGTTCGGCCTGAACCGCAACCCTGGAGCCAACGTCTGATAAGGTCCGTTATGTCAACTTTCGTCCGGCGCGCCGGTGCGTGGATCGCGCCGTTGCTCCTTGCCCTGCTGGCGTCCGGGAGCGCCGCGGCCGGGGCCGCCACGGCCGTGGGCGGGGGCCCGCCCCCTCCGACCGTGGTCTTCCTGCTGCTCGACACCACGCGGGCGGATCGGCTCGGGGCCTGGGGCCACGGCGCGGCCCGCACGCCGGTCCTCGACGGGTTGGCAGCCCGGGGGATCCGCTTCGCCCGCCACTACGCCAACTCGCATGCCACCCGGCCGTCGATGCCGCAGCTCATGTCCGGCCGCTACTACCATCGCAACATCCTGCGCGAGTTCGAGCCCGACCGGCATCCGCGGGAGTTTCCCTTCCTGCGGGCCGATCCGAGCGCGGTCCTCCTCCCCGGCGTGCTCGCGGACGGCGGCTACCAGGTGCTCGGCGTGAGCACGCATCCGTGGGTGGTCGCCGACAGCGAATTCGGGCGCGGCTTCGAGCGGCTCGACCTGGTCACGGCCGAGCCGGCCCGAGGCCATTCAGACGCGTCCGCCGCGATCGAGCGGGCACTGGCGATCTGGCAGTCCCGCGATCGGGCCCGGCCGACGTTCCTGTACGTCCACCTGATGGACCTCCACATGCCGAGGTTCGTGCCTGCCGGCGCCGCCATGCCGGTGATCCCCGGCTACGACCCGGCGGCTCGCTTCAAGCCGAACGGCGAGCCCTCGTTCGACCCGCGCCGCCGGCGCTGGGACCGCACCGACGCCGGCGACTTCACCGACAACGATCGCCGCTGGTTCGCCGCGGTCTACGACGCGAACCTGACGTTCCTCGACCGGCAGGTCGGGCGGCTGCTGGACGCCGTCCTGGGCGCCGACCCGGACCTCGCGCGGACGCTCGTGTTCGTCACCGCCGATCACGGCGAGGAGCTCGGCGAAGACGGCCGCACCGATCACGGCGATTCGCTGGCGGACGGCGTGCAGCACGTGCCCTGGATCGTGGCCGGCAGCGGGCTTCCCGCCGGCCGGGTCGTGGACCGGTTCAGCGAGCACGTCGACGTGCTGCCGACGTTGCTCGGACGGCTCGACCTTCGCCCGCCCGCCAGCGCGCGCTTCGACGGCGTGGACCGACTCGACCGTGAGGGCCGGCCGTGCGCCGCCTGCGGCACCCTGGCCGTCCACTACGCCTGGGAGGACTACCGCGCGGTGCGCACGCGGCGACACCTGCTTCGCGAGAGCCGCCCGGCCTCCTTCCGCGCGCGCTGCGACGGGCTGACACGGCTCTACGCTGCAACGCCCGAACGGCTCGTTCCGGCCGACGACCCCGCCCGCCAGCACCGGCTCGGGCACCAGCTGCGCCGGCGGCTCGATCCTCCGCTGCGGCGCTGGGAGGCCCTCGGCTGGGAGGCGCCGAGCCGGAGCTTCACCTGGCCGGTGCGCTTCTGGGCGATCGCCGGCGATGCGCCGGTGGCATGCGTGGCCGTCGGTCCCGACACCTCCCGTGCGGCGCTCGCCGCGAGCGGATGGCTGTGGTCCGGACGGGGCGCCGTCGTCCTGCACGCCGGCGAGGTACGCCCGTTGGAGGTCCGGCTGCCGGCGCCCGAGGGCGAATACCGCATCGACGCCGCGACCGTCGCGCTCGAACCCATGCCGTGGCTCTTCGGCTTCGGCCGCTGGGCGCGGAAGAGCTTTCTCCCCACCCAGCCGTCCGGCTGGGTCCCGCTCGGCACGCGCCGCGCCGAGGGCGGTGCGGTCACCGTGCCGCTCGCGGAGGTCGCAGGTCGCGACAGGCACGTGCTCGGGCTGCGCCTCACGCCTGCCGGCGTGACGCCCGGCGCCGCAGCCGGGCCGGGCGACGACCCTGGGCTTCGCCGGCGGCTCGAGGCCCTGGGATACGTGCAGTGAGCCGCCGGGGTGCCACCGCCTCGTGCAGACCCCGCCGCACCCGGGCGCCGGGCTCGTGACTCGTCGGCCGCCGGGCGCTATGGCACCGGCGCGACCGTGCCCGCTCCGCTCCTCATCCTGAGTCTCGACGGCGCCAGCTTCGAGGCCCTGCGCCCGCTGGCGGCAGCCGGGGACATGCCCGTCCTCGCCGGGCTGCTGGCGCGCGGCGCCCACGGGGTGCTGCGCTCGACCATCCCGCCCATCACGCCGGTCGCCTGGGCCTCGTTCCTCACGGGCAAGCGGCCCGGCAAGCACGGCATCTGGGACTTCCGCGTCTACGACCCGGCCGGCTACCGGGACGTCTTCGTCTCCAGCCGCGCCCTGCGGGACCCGACACTGGCGACGCTGCTCGCCGCAGCCGGCCGCCGCGTTGCGGTGGTGAACCTGCCGCTGATGTATCCGCCGCCCCGGGACGCGGGCACGATCGTCGCCGGCTTCGACGCCCCCTCCCCCGCCTCCGCCTTCACCCATCCTCCCGAGCTTGCGGACCGCATCCGCGGCGCCGTACCCGGCTTCACCTTCGTCGCCACGCTCGAGGGCGGCGACGTCGAGGACGATGCCCGCTTCGCCGAGCTGCTCGCACGCGTCGAGCGCTCGATCGCGCAGCGCGCGACGGTGGCACGGCTGCTGCTCGACGACGGCCCGTGGGACGTCTTCCTGCTGCACGTGCAGGACACCGACGCGCTCCAGCACAAGGTCTGGGCGGACCTGGTGGAACCGCCTCGCCGCCCGGCGCGGCGCGAACGCCTGCGCGGCGTCTACCGCGAGCTCGACGCGCAGCTCGGCACCCTCGTCGCCCGGCTGCCGCCGGAGGCGCACGTGCTCGTGATCTCCGACCACGGGTTCGGGGAGCATCGTGGCCGCGTCTACCCGAACGTATTGCTGCGGCGCTGGGGCGTGCTCGCGCAGCCGGGCCGGTGGCGTGCCCGTCTCGTGCGCTCGCTGCGCAAGCGTTTCGGGGGCACCCCGCGACGGCGCGGTGGCGGCGACGGCTGGGAGGCCCGCGTGCGCGAGGGTGGGTTCGCGGCGAGTCTGCCCGTGCGCTGGGCATCGACGCGAGCGTACGTGGCCGTCGCCGAGATCTACGGGCTCCTCTACCTGAACCTCCGCGGGCGCGAACCGCAGGGCATCGTCGAGCCGGGGGCGGAAGCCGAGCGGCTCCTCGACGATCTCGAGCAGCGCTTGCGGGCCGTCGCCGATCCGCACGATGGGACCCCGGTCTTCGCGGACGTGCTGCGCGGCCCGGTGGTCGATCCCGTCGACCGCCACCAGCGCCGCCCCGACCTGATCCTGGTGCCGCGGCCGGACCTGACCGTCGGGCGCGATCTGCACGATCGGCTGTGGCTGGAGCGCTATCCCCACCCGCTGGGGACGCACCGTCCCGAAGGCGTGCTCGTCCTCGCCGGCCCCGGCGTCAGGCCGGGGCCGCTCCCCGCGCCGGTCGACCTGATCGACCTCGCCCCCACCGTCCTCGCGCTCGCGGACGTCGCGATCCCGGAGGACATGGACGGGCGTGTCCTCGACGAGTGCTTCACGGCGCCGCTCGCCGCCCGCCGCGTGGCCGGCGGTGCCCCGGCGACGGACGGACCGCTCGACGGCGGGCTGTCGGCCGACGAGGAGTCGGACGTCGCGGAGCGGCTGCGCGCGCTCGGCTACCTCGCATGAGCGGACCCCGGGTCGCCGTCGTCATCCCCGTGTTCGACATGCGCGCCTGGATCGCCGAAGCGATCGAATCAGCGCTCTCGCAGTGCGTGGCCGCCGACACGATCGAGATCGTCGTCGTGGACGACGGCTCGACGGACGACAGCGGCGCGATCGCCGCCCGCTACGCGCCGCGCGTGCGCTGTCTCCGGCAAGCAAACCGCGGACTCTCGGCGGCGCGCAACGCCGGCATCGCGGCGACCTCCGCACCCCTCGTCCAGTTGCTCGACGCGGACGACCGGCTGCATCCCGAGAAGGTAGCCGCGTCGCTCCCGCCGTTCACGGACCCGGCGGTCGGTGTCGTCTACACGGGCGTCCGCTACGTGGACGAGGCCGGCAGCGTGCTCCCCCAGCACGGGTGGGCGCGCACCGAGGGGGAGGTCCTTCCGAGCCTCGTACTCGGGAACCTCCACACCCCGCACCAGCCGCTCACGCGCCGGACGGCGATCGCCGCCGCCGGCGGGTTCGACGAGACGCTGACCTCCCTCGAGGACTGGGACCTCTGGCTCCGCATCGCGCTGGCGGGCTGGCACTGGCGTTGCATCGACCGCGCCCTGGTCGACTATCGCGTACGCCCCAGCGGTATGCACCGCAATGCCGGGCGCATGGCCGCCAACCGTCGCCGTGTCCTCGACGCCTTCTTCCGCCGTGCCGACCTGCCGCCGGCGGTCCGTGCGCTCGAGACGCACGCCGTGGCTCGCGCCGAGCTGGTTGCTGCCTGCGAGCACTACCGGACGGGCGAACGGGCGGCCGGCGCCCGGGCGCTGCGCGCCGCGGCGCGCGCCGAACCGCCCATCCTGACCGACCCGCGCCTGCTGCGGCTCGTCTGGCGCTGGCTGCTCCCCCTCGGCTCCCAGGCGGACGCGGAGGTCGTCGCCGCCTGGCGTCCGCTCGCGCGCATGGTCCGGCGCATGCTCGACGATCTGTTCGCGGCGCCTGACCTCGAGCCGGAGCTCGCCGCGCTGCGGCCCCGCGCGCGTCGTGCCTTCTGGCAGCTCACGCTGCGCCTCGTGCGCAAGCGCGCCACCACCGGCGGCTGGCTCCGGCCCCGGACCGCCGTTCAGCGCACGTAGCCGAGCGCCCGCAGCTTCTCCTCGAGCGCGGGATCCGAACCGCTCGCCTGCGGCGCCGGAGGCGCCGCCGCACGGTGCTTCGCCAGCGCGTCCGCCAGCGTCGCGCCGGCCGCCGCCGGCCAGCGATTCACCCGCTCGCCCGGGTCGTCGCGCAGGTCGTAGAGCTCGCGATGCTCCAGGGCGGGCGCCCAGACGAGCTTCGCCGTGGCACGCCGGGCCGCCAGCAGCTCGACGTTCGTCGTCCCACCTGCCACGCCGTACTGCGTCTCGACGAAGGCGAGACGCTCGGCGAGCGGGCCGGCGAGCACGTCGCGACCCGGCAGCCCCGGGGGCGCGGTCACGCCGAGCAGTCGCGCCAGCGTGGGGAAGACGTCGATGCCCTCGACCTGCTCGGGCCGCCGGCCGGCTGCGACCCCGGGCCCAACGACGAGCAACGGCACGTGCAGCGACTCGTCGTACAGCTGCCGGCGGTGGCCGAGGTGCCCGTGCTCCTGGAACTCCTCGCCGTGATCCGCGGTGACCACCAGGATCGTGTTCCGGTCGAGCCCGAGGTCGGCGAGCCCTTCGAGGAGCTCGCCCAACGCCCGGTCCCAGGCGCGGACCGCGCCCGCGTAGCGGGCTCGCAGGTGCCCCAGGACGGTCGGGGGCAGCAGCGGCGCGCCCCGCTCGATCGCTTCCGCGAGATTGCGGACCAGCCCGGCGCGCGCGTCGGCAGGCAGGCCGGGATCGTCGGCCGGCGCCCAGGCGGGATCGGGTACGTAGGGATCGTGCGGCTCCATGTAGTGCAGGTAGGCGAAGAAGCGCCGGTCTCGATTCCGTCCTGCCCAGCGCAGGAAGCTCTCGTGGACGTGCCCGGCCCGCGCCCACTGGCTGCCCTCCCAGTCGGAGCGGAGGACGACGAAGCGCTCGAACCCCCGCGCGAGATTGTTCTCCAGGGAGATCAGCGGATTGCTCGACACCCCGAAGGTGGTGATCCCGGCGCGTGCTGCCTCGCTCGCGATGGTCGCCAGGCCGTCCGAGAGAAACCCCACGTCGGCGGTGGGGTCCGCGGCCGCGGCTACCTCGGCGGCGAGCGAGCGGCCCATCACGCCATGCGAGCGCGGGTGGAGGCCCGTCATGATCGAGGCGACGGACGGCAGCGTCCACGGGGCCTGTGCGATCGCCTGCTCGAAGACGACGCCGCGTCCAGCGAGCGCGTCGAGCACCGGCGACGGCGACGGCGAGGCGCCGTAGCAGCCGAGCGCGTCGGCGCGCAGCGCGTCGACCAGGAGGAGGAGGACGTGCGGCGCGTCGGGGTGCACCTGCTGGCGCTCGCGCCTGGTCTCGCGGACCACCTGCAGGCGCGCCCAGCCGGGGCGGACGCCATCGGCAGGAGCCACGCCGTCCACCGGCTCCGTGACCAGGCCGATCGTCACCTCGCGGCCGGCGAACTCCTCGAGCGACAGCTGCTCGTCGAGCCACCGGCGTGCACGCCGATCCGTCCCGGGATCGAGCACCCGCGTGTACACGGTGCGCCCGTCGAGTGTGATCGAGAAGCGCGTCGGCGCCGGACGCCCGGGCTCGCCAGCGAGCTGTGCGCCCAGGCCGACGCGCAGGGCGGCATCCTGCGGGACGTCCAGGTTCAGCCGGACCTCGGCCGGCGCAGGGGCCACCAGGGCGCGGCGACCCCCCCGGTAGCCGGAGGGCTCGAGCCGCTCCACGCGGACGGGGTCGTCCGCACGCTGCCGCACGACGGCCTGCGGCTCGAGCGGGAATCCGAGCTCCTTCACGACCTCCGTCTGCACGATCCGCGGCGGAAAACGCCCGTCGGCGTCGTCCAGATCCTCGTACCAGTCGAACGCGAGCGCCCCGGCGATGACCACTGCGCTCACGGCGACGAGCCGCACGAAAAGTCGGCCCGGCTGCACGCGCGTTACACCCGCTCGTAGGGGTCGAAGAGCTTCTTGTACTCCTCGAGCGCGAAGCGGTCGGTCATGCCGGCGATGTGGTCGGCGATGACACGCGGAATCGTCTCCCCCTCGTCCCGCACGCGACGCAGCACACCCGGCGGCAGCTGCCGCGGCTCGTGCATGTAGACCTCGAACAGGGCGGTGATGATGCGATCGGCCTTCTGGGTCATGCGTGTGACGCGGTGATGCGTGTAGAGCCGTTCGTGGAGGAAGGCCTTCAGCTCGCGGTGGCGCTCGGTCATCCGGGACGAGAAGTCGACGAGGCGGGGCTTGAGCGCGCGAACGCCCTCCAGCGTGTCGATACCCTCCCGCTCGAGCCGGGCGAGGAGGGTCGCGACCAGATCGGTTGCCATCCAGTCGATGAGGAGACGCACCCCGTGGTACCGGACCACGCCGGGGCTCGCGTGCGGCGCCCGGCGTGCGACCTCGGCCAACGCGTCCGCCCACAGCGGGACCGTGCGAAGGTCGTCGGAATCGAGCATGCCCGATTCCACGCCATCGTCGACGTCGTGGGCGTTGTAGGCGATCTCGTCGGCGAAATCGACGATCTGCGCCTCGAGGCACGGCGCGAGCCCGGGCTCGTACTCGCGCACCTGCGGCCGGTCGTAGCGCGTCGAGTGCTTGACGATGCCCTCGCGGACCTCCCAGGAGAGATTGAGCCCCGGGAAGTCGGCATAGCGCTCCTCCAGCACCTCGACGATCCGCAGGCTCTGCGCGTTGTGCTCGAACCCGCCGTGCGGCGCCATCAGGCGGTCGAGCGTCCGCTCGCCGGCGTGGCCGAAGGGCGTGTGCCCGAGGTCGTGCGCGAGGGCGACCGCTTCGGCCAGGTCCTCGTTGAGGCCGAGCGCCCGGGCCACGGTCCGGGTCACCTGGGCCGCCTCGACGGTGTGGGTGAGGCGGGTCCGATAGTAGTCGCCCTCGTGGTTGACGAAGACCTGGGTCTTGTACTCCAGTCGGCGGAAGGCGGTGGAGTGGATGATCCGGTCGCGGTCGCGCTGGAACACCATCCGGAAGGGGTGCTCCGCCTCGGGATGGCGGCGGCCGCGCGAGTCGCGGCTCCGCATCGCATACGAGGCCAGGGCCGCCGCCTCGCGTGCCTCGAACGCCTCCCGCGCAGCCGTTGCCGGCATCGCCCGCTCCCCGGCGCGGTGGCGCCGCGCGCCGCGCTCAGCCGCCCGTGCTCTCGTCGGCTTCGGCCTCGACGGTCACCTGCACGGTCGCACGAACGTCGCGGCCCAGGTTCACGGTCACGGGGTAGGTCCCCACCTGCTTGATGGGCTCGTCCAGCACGATCTTGCGCCGATCGATCGCGACACCCTGCGCCTGCAGGAGACGCTCGATGTCGAGGTTCGTGACCGAGCCGAACAGGCGGCCCTCCTCGCCGACGCGCGCACGGACGGTGAGCTTCAGCCCGTCGACCTTCTTCGCCCTGCCTTCCGCGTCCTTGCGGTCACGGTCGGCCTTGGAGGCGATGACGCGCTTCTGGTGCTCGAGCACCCGCATGTTCTTGCGGTTGGCCTCGATCGCGAGACCACGCGGCAGGAGGAAGTTGCGGGCGTATCCGGGCCGCACCCGGACCACGTCGCCGATCCCGCCCAGGTTCGGCACGTCGTCGCGAAGGATCACCTCGACCGCCATCGCCTTCGTCCTCCGTCAGGGATACACGGCCGTGTACGGCAGCAGGGCGACCGTGCGCGCCTGCTTCACCGCGGTCGTGAGCCGGCGCTGGTGCCGCGCGCAGTTCCCGGTGATGCGGGCCGGGATGACCTTGCCGCGCTCGGAGAGGAAGTTGCCGAGCGTCCGGGCGTCCTTGTAGTCGATGAGCAGGGCCTTGTCGGCACAGAACCGGCAGACCTTGCGGCGTCCCATGCCGCGGCGGCGCGGGCCGCGAGACGGCGTGCGTTCACGGGCCATCTCAGGCCTCCCCTTCGCTCATGGCCTCGTCCTCCGGTTCGCCACCACCGACCTCCTCGCCCTCGCTCTCGCCCTCCTCGCGCTCCGGGCGTCCGGCGAAGCGCATCTGCGCCGGGGGGGCGTTCTCGGCCTGGCGGACGGAGACGAAGCGCACGATGGGGTCCATGAGCTTCAGGTTGCGTTCGAACTCCACCAGCGCCCGCGGCTCGGCGCGATACTCGAACAGCACGTAGGCGGCCCTCCGCTGCTTGGCGATCGGGTACGCCAGCTCGCGCAGCCCCCACTCCTGCACCTGGCTGATGGTTGCACCCTGCTCTTCGAGCAGCGTGCGCATCCGCGCGGTGAGCTCCTTCGCTCCGGCCTCGCCCTGGTCCGGATGGATCAGCACGAGCGATTCATAGCGGCGGTCCGCCATCCACTGCCTCCCGTCGATTCCTGTCTAGGTCGCGGCGAGCAACGCTCCCGCGCTGGTCATCCCTCGCCAGACGCCTTCTTCGGCTCGGCCGCCGCAGCCGCGGCGGCAGGGGCGGCCTCGGCGGCAGCCGCCTCGGCAGCCCCTGGCCGCTCCTCGACGGTCGGCGGAAGCACCGTCACCACGCTCTGTGCCGGGTCGCCGACGATCGACACGCCCTCGGGCAGCGTGATGTCGCCCAGATGCACCGCGTCGTGCACGCCGAGCGGCGACACGTCGATCTCGAAGTGATCGGGGATCTCGGTCGGCAGGCACTCGACCTCGATATCGCGGAGGATCGGCTGCAGGATGCCGCCCGCAACCACGCCGGCCGCCTTGCCCACGAAGCGCAGCATGACCGACACCGTCAGGCGCTCTGTCAGGTCGACCTCGTAGAAGTCGGCATGGAGCGGCGTGCCGGTGACCGGGTGCCGCTGCAGCTCGCGAACGAGCACCATGCGCTCGTTGATGTCGGCATCGGCCCGGGCCGCGTCCACGAGCCGGATCAGGTGCGCGCCTTCGAGGTGCGCCAGTCGCCGGCCGAGCTCGGCGCCCTCGACCGCGATCGCCGTCGTCGTCCGCTTCGGCCCGTAGAGGATGGCCGGCACCTTGCCGGCGCTCCGGAGCTTGCGAGCGGCCCCCTTGCCGGAGCCCGTCC
>Ga0316622_100000624_pt1 | contig 21173 bp, 19 predicted proteins | sample OWC_Aug_OW2_C1_D_FD_207646 | JGI IMG/M metagenome (GOLD analysis project Ga0316622, IMG submission 207646) | Wetland soil microbial communities from Old Woman Creek delta, Ohio, United States - OWC_Aug_OW2_C1_D5_C | ecosystem: Environmental > Terrestrial > Soil > Wetlands | place: USA: Ohio... | reverse complement strand
GTTCTGAGCGTGACGTTGTTCGAGAATGTGCCCATTTATCAAGCCCTCGCGCAACTGCCCAACACGCTTGCCACGGACGAGGGCTGTAACCAGTTGTTATTGTTCTATCGATAACCGGACACTACTGCGTTTGAAGTTCTAATAGTGAATGTGACGTATATTCCATAAAAATCTAAGTCTATGATTGTTATGGCGATTCACAGCGAAACATGTTATCGAGCTCACGTGGAATACAGGAAGGTGTCTGGACGGCGAACCTTCTCAACGGTCGGATCCAGCGGCGTAACTGGTGGCGTCCCGCGAACGGTGTCCGTGGCACTTTCCGCGAGCGCTAGAAAAGCGGATCGAATCAGACTCCAATGGATTGCGCGGCTGGAAACGGCGGCCAGAAACACCCCGAGCGCCGGGGAGGGGGCCGACGCTCGCGGATACGCCCGCGCTTTAGCGCAGGGTCGAAGAGGGAGGCGCAGGCGATCTCATGGACGCAACCACGGCGAGCTGCGGGTGTCCTCGCCCCCGCGTTGCGGCAGGTCACATGACCTGGAGTCCAACGCCAACTGGGCGTCGCGTTTGAAGGCGTCGCGCAGGCTCACGATGAGGCAGCCCAAGCCGATCCCAATGGTCAGGCTGGCGCCACTCGCGACGAGAAGAAAGGTCATGCCGGTTTCCTCTGGTGCACCGCGACCCCGGCGGCAGTCACTCCGGCAGGGGGTCCACCGGGTTAGTTCGGTGCAGCCGCTCCCGGTACGGAGCGGTGAACCAGTCGAGCAACTCCTGCAGCCGCTCACGCGCCGCGGTGGAGACGACCTGTGCGCGGTCGGCGAGGATCGGCAGGAGCGTGGCCGGATCGTGGGGATCGAAGGACCCCAGCAAGTCGTCGGAGGTGGTGGCAAGCACGGCGATATTGAGCGCCAGCGCCAGCCCTACCACACAAACGAGCAGTAGAAATCGCATACGCGAACCCTCCCGCCCGACGCCGGGCGCCCCGTGCGCCTACTGCGGGAGCGACCCGGGGCCGCCGATGCGTTCCGTCCGCCCACGGAGGGGGGCGGTGAAGCCGTCCACGAGATCCTGCACAAAATCCCGGGCCGCGCTCCAGCCGTGGCGCAATAAGCTTGGCGTGTCGCCAAGCTGGGCGGACGCCTCGGGGGCGACCGGGGTCGTGACACCGAAGACGACCAAGCTGACGCCGAAGCCGAGGGCGCCAAGGAGGAGGACGAGGATCACATATCTCATAGGCCTTCCCTCCTGTGCGATCCGTGTCCCGCAGACGGTCCTAGCCTGACGAACGGGCGGCAGATGTCAATCCGAATCGGCCAGCTCGGGTGAGGGTGCCATGTAACTCCCGGACGCACCGGACAGCCTTGCGGAACTTGGTCAGCCGGGGCGTACCCGAGCGCGTCGCCATGACGCTCACCGGCCACAAGACGCGCGCCGTGTTCGATCACTCCACCTCGTGAGCCCGACGGACCTCCGGGAGGCGACCGCCAAATTGACGGGCACGTTTTCGGGGACGTTAGCGGAGAATCCGGTACATGCGGAGGCTTATGACTCCGTAACTCATTGACAATCTGGTGGCGGCGGGTGGACTCGAACCACCGACATAGGGCTTATGAGACCCCCGCTCTGCCAACTGAGCTACGCCGCCACGGAAACCCACGGGAGTTCAGGGAAGGTTGGCACGTTGCAGGCGGACGCATGATAAGAGAAGCTCACACGTGGTGTCAAGTCCTGCGTGCGTCTCTGTGCGTCTCAGGGTCGTGCGGGGCCGGTCTTTGTGTCAAGGGAGCGTCGCTGGGTTTCGTAGCGTTCGCGCTCGATGTCTTTAGGCTCGTAATAGACGGGACTGTAGACCCGGAAGGTTTCCAACAGCCACACCAGTCCGGCCGCGCACACCGCGATGAGGCATAGGCCGACGAGGCCGATCAGGAGGCGACGCGACAGGCGACGACGCCTCAGCCTGCGGAGTCCCTTGGCCGCCATGGTCTCCGCTCCAGCGGAATCCTAACGCCTATCCGCGTACGGACCGACGCCCACTGCGCGTCAACCGGCTACGGGCGCCCGCGTTGCCGGCAATCGTGGCGCGGTCGAGTTCCTCGCTCCATGATCGCGTTGACTATACATGACGCTGCGATTCTAGCAAGGGGATTCCAGTCCGGCACGGTGCTCCCCCCGTTTCCGCTTCGCAAGCTCGCATGCCTTTGCTATAGTGTCGCCCGCTATGTCAGTCCAAACTTCCGCCGAGTCCTCCCAGGCTCGCACGGCACGGCAACCGGCAGACTCAGGTGCGGTGAATCGACTGGTTTGGTTGGTCGGGCTGTCACACGCGACAAACCATTTCGTCATGTTGGTCTTCCCTGCCGTCTTGCTCCTAGTCCAGCAGGAGTTCGATTTCGGCCTCACCGCGCTCGGAATGCTCGCCAGCGTCGGCTTCTTTTGCTACGGGTTGGCCGCACTGCCGGCCGGCATGCTGGCAGACCGATTCGGGGGCGAGCGCGTCCTCGCAGTTTGGCTGCTGGGTGCGGGCCTGGGGTGTCTCGCTGTCGCTTTTGCGACCGGACCGTGGTCACTCGGCAGCGGCCTGGCGCTCCTCGGCCTCTTTGCCAGCCTGCACCACCCTGCAGGCTCAGGCGTGCTGGTAAATCTGCGAGTGCGGCTCGGGACGAACGTTGGGCGAGCCTTCGGTCTCTCCGGGATTCTGGGAAACATCGGACTTGCGGCCTCGCCCATCCTCGCTGCGGCGATCGGTGTCGGATGGGGATGGCGCGCGGCGTTCTTTCTCAGCGCCATTCCGTGTTGGCTTCTCGTCCTGCCCCTTTGGCGCCATCCCGGCCTGGCCGCGACGGCAGGCGGGTTCCCCTCTCAGCGCGAGAGCCTATGGAATGCGCTCACGCTGCCGTTGATGATGCTGTTTGCCCTTGAGACGCTGATGGGGTTCGTCTTCCAGGGGTTCTCCACCTTCCTGCCCGCGTATCTCGCCGGACACGCAGGAATTGCGGCGATCACCGCGGCACAAGTCCGACGCGGCGGCGCCTTCGCAAGCCTCTCACTCCTGTTCGGCGGCCTGGGGCATTTGGCCGCCGGCCGCTTGATGGGCTCCCGGCATCAAGAGGCGGTGTTCCTGATTGCGGTGACCGCGAGCACGTGCTGTCTGTTCGGCATGGGCATGGCGAGCGGCGGGCTGCTGCTGCTCTTCAGCATTCTGTTCTCTTGCACCTATTTCTCCCTGGGCACTATCAGCAACACGTTCATGGCGCATCACACACCGCCGCGGCTGGGCGGGACCGTCTTCGGCGTCACCTTCACGTTGGCGTTCGGTGTCGGGTCACTCGCGTCCACCACGATGGGCGCCGCCGGCGAGGCGTTCGGGTTGCCGGTTATCTTCTTGGGGCTGGGTGCGGTCGGCGTAGGTGGGATCGCGCTCGTGGCCGGCTTTTTGTTCACGACGGGCGGATGGCAGCGCGTCCGATACGCGAGGCTCGCCAAGCGCCCGCTTTCGGAGTCGCGCGACACTTCGCAACCGTCGGGTCCGACTGGGTAGTCGAGCAGTCCGGACGAAAGAGGCTAGTCCTGTACGGCGCCGAGGCGAACCTCGGGCAACTCCAAGTACCACAACAGGAACGCGGACCACATCATCGCGATGAGTGTCAGCGTGAGGTAGGGCACGTTGAGGACGGTCACCCCGCCCCGCACGACAGTCGCGTGCGCCCACATCATCATGATCCGGCTGATGATGTTGAACCCCTGGGCGAATATCATCAGGTGCCACGGCCAGAGCGAGCGGCGGCCTCGCACGAGAAGCGCGAAAACGGCGGCGCCGATCATCACCAACAACAGGACGGGCAGCCACCATTCCTGGGAGTTGGAGGAAAACGATTCGGGTGGGAACAGAAGCAGCGGGATCCCCTGCGTCGTCAGCATGGCGACGATCATCTTGCGGGCTGCGATCGGTCGGCGTTGCATGATCGAGAGTCTCCTACGGGCTTGCGTCACGGCCGCACGCACCCTCGTGCGGGCGGTGTCGGTATCGTGGGGGCGACATCATGAGCTCTCTGCCGGCATTCTTATATGTTGCCCCACCTTTTCTGTCAAGCCGCTTGACATTTTGTCTGACCTTGGATATTAAAGTGCCCGGCTTTCTGATGGGTATGTGTGCAGTGGGGGAATCACTGGCACTCCCGCCTCGATCAGCCTGGCACGACATTATTCAATTGAGGGATTGGCTGTCGGATACAGGGAATCGTGTGCCGTGTCCGACATCGGCGTGTGGAGAAAGGGGGGATTCCGCCTATTAGCACCGGCCACGCCGCTGAACAGGGATCGGGCCTCCTGGGTTCGGCTGGGCTGTCGGGTTCTGTTGTCGGGTCGTCGTCCAGAACAATATCGCTGGAGGAGATGTTTCAATGCGTGCATTCAAGGTAGCCGGTCTGCTTGCTCTTTCGGTTCTGCTCATGTTCACGGCGTGCGCCAAGGAGCCGGAGAACATCAAGGTTGCGATCTTGGCTCCCCTGTCCGGGCCCGTGCCCACGTTCGGCGTCATGACCCGCGATGGCGCGCTTTTGGCCATCGAGGAGTGGAACGCCAAAGGTGGAGTCCTCGGCAAGAAGATCACCGCCGTCGTCGAGGACAGCCAGTGCACCCCCGACCCCGCTGTCAACGCGGCGAACAAAGCCATCGACCAGGATAAGGTTAAGTACATCATCGGCGAGGTCTGCTCCAAAGCCTCGATCCCGGTGTCCGAAATCGCCAACACCAAGAAGGTCATCCAGATGAGCCCCACCTCCACCAACCCGGACGTCACGGTCGGTAAGGACGGGAAAGTGAAGGAGTACATCTTCCGCGCCTGCTTCATCGATCCCTTCCAGGGAACGGTGGGCGCGAAGTTCGCCCTCGAGACCCTCAAGGCCAAGAACGCGTTCATCCTGCTCGACCAGGCCAACGACTACGTGAAGGGGTTGGCGGAGTACTTCGAAAAGGCCTTCACGGCCGGTGGCGGCACGATCGTTGGAAAAGAGACGTACACGGCGAAAGACACCGACTTCAGCGCCATCCTGGCCAAGGTCGCGGCCGCCAAGCCGGATGTCGTCTATCTCCCCGACTACTACAACGTGGTCAATTTGGCCACCAAGCAGGCGAAGGAAAAGGGCATCCAGGCCGTGTTCATGGGCGGTGACGGCTGGGACTCCTCCGACCTCGACCTGAAGGCGGCCGATGGCGGCTTCTTCACGAACCACTACTCCCCGCAGGACAACCGGCCCGAGGTGCAGAACCTCGTGAAGGCGTTCGGCGCCAAGTACAAGGATGACAAGGGCCAGCCGAAGGTTCCGGACGCGCTGGCCGCTCTGGCGTACGATGCCACCAACATCCTGCTCCAGGGCATCAAGGAGGCCGGGGCGGACGATACGGCTAAGGTGAAGGATGCGCTGAAAAAGATCAGCGTCAACGCGGTGTCCGGGCAGATCAAGTTCGACGCGAACAACAACCCGGTCAAGTCCGCGACCATCCTCGCGGTCAAGGATGGCAAGGTCCAGTTCAACTCCGTGGTGAATCCATAACGGTCACCCGAATCGTTGGGATCGGCGTGGAGGGCGCCCTCGGGCGCCCTCCACGTCTGTGTTCTCCTGCGTGTCTGTAGACCCGAGGGTGAATGTGGCTATCCCGTCGTCCTCTCCGGCGTCCCCCGCAGTGCGAGCCCGCAAACCCGGCGCGAGATTGGCCTGGATCGGCAAGGTTTTCCTGTCCTTGCTCGCGCTTGCCGTGGGGGCCATCCTGTTCCGGGATCTGGTGCGGGATCCCCGGCTGTTCCTCCAGATTGTCATCAGCGGCCTCCAGCTCGGCTTCGTGTACGCGCTCATCGCGCTGGGATACACCATGGTGTACGGCATCGTGAAGCTGATCAACTTCGCGCACGGTGACGTCTTCATGGTGGGGTCGTTCGTCAGTTTTTATGCCGTGACACGATTCCAGCTTCACGTCTGGCCATCCGCCCTGTTTCCGGATGTGCCGTACGCCGTGGTCGTCATCGTCGGGCCGGCGACGGTCATTCTTCTGTCCATGCTCGTCTGTGTGGCGCTGGCCGTGACCATCGAACGGGTTGCCTACAAGCCGCTGCGAGACGCCCCCCGCATTGCCGCCCTCATCACCGCCATCGGGGTGTCCTTCTTCCTGGAATTTTTCGGGGCGCTCAGCTTCGTGTTCTCGCCGCGCTTCATCCCGTATCAGCGCCCGTTCGACGTGGTCACCTGGTACGCCAAGGACGGCATCCACCTCGTCACGTCGGCGCAGGCGCCACCCGAGGGCAGCATCACCTTCTCGAACATCTTTCTCATCATCGTCTTGGCGTCGGTCCTCACGCAGCTCCTGCTCCAGTTCCTCGTGCGGCGCACCAAGATCGGCAAGGCCATGCGGGCCGTCTCGTTCGACAAACCGGCCGCGCGCCTCATGGGGATCAACGTCGATCGCGTGATCTCCTTCACCTTTGCGGTCGGCGCGGCGTTTGCGGGGTTGGGCGGGGTGCTCTACGCCATCGCGTATCCCTCCATCTGGTCGCAGCTCGGCATCTTGCCCGGGCTCAAGGCGTTCGTCGCGGCGGTCCTGGGCGGCATCGGGAGCATCCCCGGCGCGTTCGTCGGGGCACTGATCATGGGCCAGGCGGAAGCGCTCACCATGGGGTACATCTCGACGCCCATGCGCGACGCGGTCGCATTCACGGTGCTCATCCTCGTGCTGCTCGTCCGCCCGACGGGAATCTTCGGCGAGCCCGAAAAGGAAAAGGCGTAGGGGGGGCGCAGGATGTCGCTGAACGTCGGATTTCTGATCATTACCGTGCTGAAGATCGCCGGCTTGCTCGCCTGGGTCTACGGCCTCCTCTGGGGCCTCGGCCAGCGGACGTGGGCGGCAAAGCTCGTGACGGTCGTCGGCGCGTTCGCGGTGATTCAACTGGCGATCAGTCTGCCGTTCGGGTCCGTGACGCTCTTCAGCGACTTCGACAGCGGCCTGCTGTTTCAGGCCTGCACGATGGCCATGGTGGCGTTGGGGCTGAACCTCATCTACGGCTTCAACGGCCAGTTCAGCCTTGGCCAGTGGGGGTTCTACGGCATCGGGGCATACGCCGCAGCGGACATCACGTACCGCTGGACCAACGACGATGCACGCGGCCTCCTCGTCGTCGGCATCGGGGTCATCCTGATCGGGCTCGTGATCCTGGTCGTTCACCGGTTCCTGAGTCAATACACCGGCGTTCCGGTCATGTCGGCCTTCACTCTGTACCTGTTCGGCAGCATCGCAGCGGGGGCGGTTGCCGTGGCGCTCGGAGGTGCAGGGCACGCCGCGCTCGCGCCCCTGTTCGGCACCAAGGCTGCCCCCGGGATTCTCCAGAGTCCGGTCGTCATTCAGCTGGTGTTCTTTCTGGCGGTGCTCCTCGCAGGCGCGGTTGCGGCCGAGATCAGCTTCCTGTTCGGCCTGCCGGTGCTGTCGCTCGGCAGCGATTACTTCGGGATCGCCACGCTGGGCTTCACCATCGTCGTGAACACGCTGATGATCAACTCCGACACCATCCTGCCGTTTCCGGAGATGAAGGGCGGGCGTGGCATGATCGGCATCCCGAAGCTCACGAACTGGTTCTGGGCCTTTGCGTTTCTCCTGGCCGTCATCGTAGTGATGCGCAACATGATCCACTCGAGCACCGGCCGCGCCATCATGTCGGTGCGCGAAGACGAGACGGCGGCCAAGGTCATGGGGATCGACATCGCCAACAACAAACTGCTCGCGTTCGTCGTCGGCAGCCTCTTCGCCGGGGTTGGCGGCGGCGTGTACGCGCACTTCATCGGCTTCCTGAGCCCCGGGACGTTCGACTTCCTAGTAGGCTTCAACCCCTTGATCATCGTCGTCTTCGGCGGCCTCGGCAGTATGACCGGAACGATCACGGCGTCCTTTGGCTGGATCTTTTTCCTGGAGGGCCTCCTTCGGGTCATCCTGGGCCAACTGGGCACGGAGGCGCCGACGTGGCGGTTCGTGCTCTACCCCATCGCGCTCCTGCTCTTGATGCTGCTGCGACCGAAAGGCTTGCTCGGCACGGTGGAATGGGGCTTCCTGAAAGCGCCCTGGGTGCCGATGCGATCCCGCGCCGAGGCGAACACGCCGCCGCAGGCATAGTCGTGCAGGGCGCGACCCGGCCGCGCCCTCGATGGAGCGCACGGAGTCAGTATGGTTTTTTCGGCAGGGAATTCCCCGGCCCCGACCCTTCAGATCGAAGGGCTGACCAAGCGGTTCGGCGGCTTGCGCGCGGTGGGCAACTTCGACCTCACGGTGCAGCCCGGCGAACTGGCGGGCCTGATCGGCCCGAACGGGGCGGGGAAGACCACGGTTTTCAACATGATCTCGGGACTCTACGTGCCGTCCGCCGGGGACATCCGGTTTCAGGGGATCAGCACGATCGGGATGGAGCCCTTCGAAGTCACACGGCTCGGCATCGGGCGGACGTTCCAGAATATCCGGCTCTTCCCGAGCCTGAGCGTGCTTGACAACGTCCGGATCGCGTATCACACCCACGCCGGCTACCGGATGACCGACGCCATCCTGCGTACGGCGACGTTCACGCAGCGCGAGCGCGAACTGACCGAGCGCGCGCAGGACTTCCTGGCCATCTTCAACCTCGACCGAATCCAGAACGAGCAGGCATCCAGCCTTCCGTACGGCGAGCAGCGACGGGTCGAGATCGCGCGGGCGCTGGCCTCCAGTCCGCGCCTGTTACTGCTGGACGAGCCGGCGGCCGGGATGAACCCGGCCGAGATCGTGACGCTCATGGAGCTGATTCACTTCATCCGCGACCGCTTCGACCTGACGATCCTGCTGATCGAGCATCAGATGCGCGTGGTGATGGGGATCTGCGAGTACATCACCGTGATGGATTTCGGCGAGGTCATCGCCCGCGGGACGCCCAAGGAAATCCAGACGAACCCCAAGGTCATCGAGGCGTATCTGGGGAAGGGGGCGGCCCATGCTGCTTGAGGTCGAGGATCTCAACGTCTACTACGGCGCCATCCACGCGCTGCAGGGGATCTCTTTCAGCGTGGACCAAGGGGAGATCGTCACGCTCATCGGGGCCAACGGCGCCGGGAAATCCACCACGCTTCGGACTATCTCGGGTCTGCTCCGCCCCCGCCGGGGCGCCGTGCGGTTCCGGGGCGACGACATTACGATGACGCCCGCCGAGCAGATCGTTCGCCTCGGGATCGGGCATGTGCCGGAAGGCCGGAGAATCTTCGCGCCCCTCACGGTGCGCGAGAACTTGGAGATGGGCGCGTTCACGCGGTCCAATCCAACGGAGATCAACCAGTCCATGGAGCGCGCCTTTGCCAGCTTCCCGCGCCTCAAGGAGCGAATCAACCAGCTCGGCGGGACGCTCTCGGGCGGCGAGCAGCAGATGCTCGCCACGGCGCGCGGTCTGATGAGCCGGCCGACGCTGCTCTTGCTGGACGAGCCGTCCATGGGCCTCAGCCCGATCATGGTCGAAGAGATTTTCCGGATCATCAAGGAGATCAACTCACAGGGCACCAGCATTTTGCTCGTCGAGCAGAACGCCCTCATGGCCCTCCAGGTAGCCCACCGCGCCTACGTCCTGGAGACCGGGCATATCGTCCTGCAGGGAACCGCGAAGGAACTCCGTGAGAGTTCCCGCGTGAAGGAGGCGTATCTCGGCCTCCCCAAGGAGTCGCTGAGCGCTGACGCGCAGCGGCCTGCCCCGTAAGTCTACCGTCGGACCCAGGAGGACTCTCCGCCTGTCCGCGTACGTGACGCGAGCCATCTTTGAGACATCGCGTGAAGTGCTCTCGGTTTTCGCCTGCCAACACGAGATCTCCGCATAGCAGCCGATGAGGTCTGGCCCGTCGGCTAGGCGACTTTGCATTGCCCTGCAACGCAAGCGCGCCACCGCGTGAGCGGTGGGGAGTTACCCTTCCCCCTCGAACGGTATGCCCAGGCTCGCCGGGGCGGCGCTCCGTTTGCGGGAACCCGTCGAGCGGGTGGTCAGGACCAGGATGAGGATCGTGAAGAGATACGGGAGCATGCGGAGGAGATAGGAGGGTAGCAGGCTGATCTGACGCGCCTCCAGCGTGAACTGCAGGGCGTTCACCAGACCGAATAGCAGCGTGCCCAGCGCAGCGCGCCAGGGGTTCCACAGCGCAAAGATCACCATGGCTATGGCGATCCACCCCTGGCCGGACGACATGTTTTCTCGCCAGCCGGGGGTGTACGCCAGCGAAAGGTAGGCGCCGCCCAGTCCGGCCAACATGCCACCGCACAGCGTCCAGGTATAGCGGGTTGCCGCCACGCCGATCCCCGCCGTGTTGGCCGCCGCCGGGTTCTCCCCCACCGCGCGGAGGTTGAGGCCGGCGCGTGTGTGGAAGAGAACCCACCACGCCGCAGGCACGAGGACGTACCCCAGGTAGATCGGCGGCACCTGGGCGAAGAGCACCGGACCGAGCACTGGGAGATCGCTCAGGATAGGTATCGGCCACGCGGAGAACCGGACGGTCACCTTTCCGACGAGTGGCCGCCCCAAGAAGCTGGAGAGACCGATGCCAAGGATGGCAAGCGACAGCCCGCAGACGACCTGGTTTGCGCCGAGCGTGATCGCAAACACGCCGTGAATGAGGGCAAGCAGTCCGCTCACGGCCATCGCCGCCAGCAACCCGAGCGCAAGGCTCTGGGTCAGATACGCAGTCGCGAAGCCACTCAGCGCCCCCATCAGCATCATCCCCTCAACGCCGAGGTTCAGGACGCCACCCCGCTCTGCGAAGATCTCGCCGATGGTGGCGAAGAGGACGGATGCACTCGACTGAATCGCGACGGTCAGGATGAAGGCCAGCGTCTGGAGGTTCATGGCGTCGGAGTCCGGCGGCAGATCCGGTACTGCGAGAAGTAGTCGCTTCCCAGCACGAAAAACAGCAGCGTGGCCTCCAGCACGAGCCCCACGGACGCGGGCAGGTGCATGACGGTCTGGAGTTGCTCCCCTCCCACCAGAATCCCTGCGATAAACAGCGCCGCAAGAACGATCCCGCCCGGGTGGAGCCTGGCCAGTGCCGCGACGATGATGCCCGTGTAGCCGTAGCCGACGGCGAGGCCTTGCTGCAGCCGGTAGTGGATGCCGGACGCCTCCCCCATTCCCGCCAGGCCTGCCAAGCCGCCGCTCAGGAACATCGCCCAGAGAATGGTCCGGTTGATGGGCATTCCGGCGTACTGCGCGGCCTTCGGGCTTTCGCCGATCACGCGCATCTCGTACCCCCAGCGCGTGCGCGACAGCGCTGCGAGGAGCAGGACGGCGGCCGTCAGGCCCAGGACGATCCCGAAGTGGATCCGCGTACCGAGAAGGCGCGGCAGTCGCGCCGCATCGGGAAACATGGCGGTTCCCGGGAAGCCCATCCCCATGGGGTCGCGCCACGGCCCGAAGTAGAGATGCTCCAGCCACAGGATGGCCACGTAGTTCAGCATCAGGGTCGTCAGGATTTCGTTCACGGCCAGCTTGGCCTTGAGCAGCCCTGCTAGCAGCGCCCAGAGTCCGCCCGTCAGGAAGGCCGCCACCAGCATGAGCGGAAGGACGCCCGACGCGGGAAGTCGTGGTGCCAGGAAGAGCGCCACCGCGGAGGCGCCGATCCCGCCCAAGACGAGCTGCCCCTCCCCTCCCACGTTCCACAGACGAATCTTGGCTGCCACCGCGACCGCGAGGCCGCACAGCACGAGCGGGATGGCTTTGACCACCACCTCTGCCAGGTCGTCGAGGCTGCCGAACACTCCGTTCGCCATCGCGGCATATGCCGCGAAGGGGTTGGCGCCCGCCAGAAGGAACACGACGCCCCCCATGCAGAACGCCGCCACGACGGCAACGCCGTATCCGCCCCAACGGTTCGCCCGGGGCGGGACCGGCCTTCGCTCCAGCCGGAGTCGCATCATTCCTGCAGGACCCCCGCCATCATCGGGCCGATCTCGGCGACCGCGTCCGGGTCCGCCGCAGAAAACGTCCCCATGATCTCGCCGCGAAAGATGACGGCGATGCGATCACTCAGGGCAAAAACCTCGGCGAGATCCCCGGACATCAGTAGGATTCCGGCTCGGCTCCGCTGTCGCAGCAGCTCATCCCACACCTCCACAGTGGCGCCAATGTCCAATCCGTGCGTCGGATGCTCGGCGACGATCAGCCGTGGGTCTTTCGAGAGCTCGCGGGCCAAAATCAGCTTCTGCAGGTTGCCGCCCGAGAGTTGCCGCGCGAGCGCCTGCGGCCCGGGGGCCGCGACGCGAAAACGGGCCAGCGCGTCCTCCGTCAGGCGGCCGGCCGCCTTCCTCTGCAGCCACCCCCACCGGCAGAACCGGCGATACGTCGTCAGCAGGAGATTGTCGGTCAAGTCCAAGCCCGGCGCCGAGCCGGTGCCGGTCCGATCCTCCGGGATGTATCCGACCGCTTCTGCCGCCGCACGGCCGCCGCGCCCGAGCGGCTTCCCGAACAGCAGTGCCTGCCCCGACGAAAAACGGCTTCCCCCGGTGATCGCGGAGACGAGTTCCGTTTGGCCGTTTCCCGCCACACCCACGATGGAGAGCACTTCGCCGTGCCGGACGGCAAAACTGATGCGCCGAAACGCGCAATGCCCGCGCGCATCCTCCCCGGCGCAGTTGCGCAGCTCCAGGACCGGATCGCCGAGCGGAACGGGCTCCCGCTCGACTCCCAGTACCACCTCTCGCCCGACCATGAGGCGCGCGAGCTCTCGACGGCTGTCCACCTGCGCCGGCGTGAGGTCGGCGACGACGCGGCCTCGCCGCAGAACCGTGATCCGGTCGGCGATCTCCATCACCTCCTCGAGTTTGTGCGTGATGAAGACGACCGACCGCCCTTCGCGCACGAGGCGTCGAAGCGTGGCGAAGAGCCCATCGACCTCGGCAGGCGTCAGGACGGCTGTCGGCTCGTCCAGGATCAACACGTCGGCGTTCCGGTGCAGCAGTTTCAGGATTTCCACCCGTTGCTGCTGGCCGAGCGACAGCTCGTCGATCCGTGCGTGCGGATCGACGGGAAGGCCGTACCTCTCGGCCAGGCTCCGGACCTCGTCGTCCAGGCGTCGGCGCCGGAGGAGAACCCTCGGCGCGTCCAGGCCCAGGGCGACGTTCTCCGCGACGGTGTGGGTGCCGACGAGCATCAAGTGCTGGTGGACCATGCCGATGCCCGAGCGGAGCGCGTCCTTCGGGGAGCGGAACTGCACGAGGCGCCCCGCGACGGAGATCTCTCCCGCATCCGGACGGTACCGGCCCGAGAGAACGTTCATGAGCGTGGTCTTCCCCGCGCCGTTCTCTCCGAGGAGCGCGTGAACCGTTCCGGGGTCGATGGTGAGGTCGATGCTGTCGCAGGCGAGGACGCCCGGGAAGCGCTTCGTGATGCCCGTCAGACGGAGGGCGGTCGCGGCCATAGCTTTCCCTGCAATGTGTCCGACCTGCGCGAGCCGGCTCGGATCACCGGATCGGGCAGCCGCGCGAGCGAGTGGACCGGCGCGGGCAGGAGGCGCGTTCGTTTTCCCTCTTCGGCGACGCAGAAGATGCCTCGCAGCGGAATGGGCCGGGGAAGGCCCTTCAGGCGGGAAGCTTGCTCCAGGAGATCCACGAGGCCGAGCACCGTCCCGCCCGTGGTGACCACGTCGTCAATCAGGACGACTCCCCCGTCGGTCCGCGCGGCGAGGAGGTTGATGTCCCGCTCGTAAAGCGCGACGTACTTGACACCGCTGGTGATGGAATCCGCTCCGACCTGAATGACGGGCCGCCCCGAGGCCTCCATGTGCGGCTTGACGCGGTTGTAGGCCACCGCCATGTCGGTCATCTCCAACTCCGAGGCGACGACTTGCGCGAGCTGGAGGGCCTTTTCGACGACCGTCATGAGGCACAGCTGGGAGAAATCCGGCAAGGCCGCGCGAACACGGGCGGCAAGGAGCTTTCCGAGGTCGAGATTCCAGCGGACCTGGCCGATCAGGTTCAGCGACGCGATCCGGACGTCCCGCTCCTCCCCGTGTAACCAGACCCACGGGAGATGCAGCGGATACGGCAAACCGGGGACGCTCAGCGCAAAGCGCTCCCCGCCTTCCAGTTGCTCGCTCAGCTCGCGCATCGTCCACCTCGACGGATCGGCGCGGGCCCGGGGCGCTACCGCCACGCGACCCGGGCCGGAAGCCCGCTATTCGGGAATCTTCCCGACCACGCCTTCGACGAACCACTTCATCGTCAGGAGGTCCTTGTCGGTCGGCCGCTGCGCTGGCGCGATGACGACTTTGCCGTCCTGGTTCTTGATCGGCCCGAGGAACGAGTCGTCCTTCGCCTCGCGCATCTTCTTCAGCTCGGCGAGTACCTTCTGCTGGACCGGTTTGGGCACGGACGCGTGGAACGACGAGAGGCCGATCACGTTCTCCTTGAACCCCCAGAAGATCTCCTGCGGTTTCCAGGTCCCGTTCGTGACCCGCTTCACGGCATCCACGTAATACGGACCCCAGTTCCACGTGGTGGACACGAGCGCACAATCGGCGCCGTACTGCCGAACGTCCATGCCGTATCCGATGGCAGGGACCTTCTTGTAACAGGAGGCTCGCGCGGAATCGGGGGTGTCCGCCATCTGCCGGATGAGGTCGTGCTGCTGATTGATCAGGGTCTCGGCAAGGACCACCTCGTTGATGGGGTCCAGCCATTTCTTCAGCCAGACGACCGTGTTCACCTTCTTCGGGTCATGGGCGACATTCGCCTCTTTCAACCCGCGGAGCAGCCCGAGCGTGAAGGCGTTGACGCCGCGGATCGGTTCCGGGATCGGCTGGGTGGCGACCGTGCCGACGTTCTTGTAGCCCATCAAGCCCGCCATGTATCCGGCGAGATACTCGGACTGCTCCATGCGGGCAAAGTAGTTGCCCATGTTCGGACCCGTCTTGTACCCGGAACAGTGCTCGAAAGCGGTCTTGGGAAATTCCTTGGCGACCATCAGCGTGGGGTCCATGTGTTCGAAGGTCGTCGCGAAGATCAGCTGGTAGCCGTTCTTGGCGTAGTTGCGGACAACCCGTTCCGTATCCGCGGCCAGCACGTTTTCCGTGTAGTCCACCACGATCCGGTCCTTCATCTCCTTCTTCAGATACTCGATGCCCTTGTAGTGGGCGGTCGTCCAGCCGAGATCGTGGATCGTCGACAGGAGGGCGAACGCGACCTTCAACTTGGCCGGCTTTGCCGCGTCTTGCTTCTCTTGGGCCGAGACGCCCGAGATCGGAACGCCAATCACCAGCAATGCCGCCAACACGAGGGGGAGAGACCGTGTCACCATGGAAGCCTCCTCTGTCCTCGGGGAAATGTGGCGAAAGCCACTGCGATCACGTCGAGAGAACGGACCGGTGTGCCGCTGCCGCATGGAGGCAACCGAGGTGTCGCGAACCGTCCACGGCGCCGTACGAGCCCAGATCGGATCGTCTTCTGACTATCACACCCGACCTCGCATTTCAACACTCCGCGCCGCGTGCTGAGCACTTCCGAACAAGCGGTCCCCGGCGTATCGGCGCGTCGACGCGCGCCAGCGGGAAACAGATTGACTCGCATCTACGGCGCCAGTAATCTTCACCGCGTACGCGCCCGTCATCTTTTTCCGGTGTCGGCCGTGCGCCAGAGCAGCGCATGGCGAAGTCATCGATCGCGTCGGTAGTTCGGTGGCGCCCTGGGCGGCGAGACGAGGAGGTTCGCATGACCGAGTTGAATCCCTTCACCATTGCCCAACAGCAGCTGGACACGGCCGCGGCGAAGCTGGGCCTGGACCGGGCCACCCACGAGCTCCTGCGCTGGCCCCAGAAGGAGCTGATCGTGACGATCCCGGTGCAGATGGATGACGGGAGTACCAAGATCTTCCGGGGGTACCGGGTCCAGTACAACGCGGCGCGGGGGCCCAACAAGGGCGGGATCCGCTGGCACCCGGACGAAACCATCGACACCGTCCGGGCGTTGGCCGCCTGGATGACCTGGAAGACCTCCGTGGTGGACATCCCGCTGGGCGGCGGCAAGGGCGGAGTCACGTGCAACCCGAAGGAGCTGTCCGAGGCCGAGAAGCAGCGCCTGGCGCGGGCGTACATCCGAGCCGTGGCCGGGATGTTGTCGGTCACCAAGGACGTTCCCGCGCCGGACGTCTACACGACGCCCCAGATCATGGCCTGGATGATGGACGAGTACGAGACGCTGGTCGGCCAGCACCACCCGGGCGTCATCACCGGAAAACCGATCCCGCTCGGCGGCTCCGAGGGGCGCGGCGACGCGACGGCGCGGGGCGGCATCTATGTGACCCGGGAGGCGGCCAAGGAACTCGGCATTGATCTGGCCGGCAAGACCATGGCCATCCAGGGGTTCGGGAACGCCGGCCAATACGCGGCCCTGCTCGGCCACGAGCTCCTCGGCCTGAAGCTGCTCGCGGCGTCCGACTCCAGGGGCGGGATCTACAACCCGAAGGGGCTGGACCCCCGGAAGGTGGTGGACTATAAGTTGAAGACCGGCAGCCTCCAGGGCTTTCCCGGGGCCGAAGCCATCAGCAACGAGGCGCTCCTCGAGTTGGACGTCACGGTGCTCTTCCCTGCCGCCCTCGAGAACGTCATCACGCCGGCCAACGCCGCCCGGATCAAGTGCAGCATCTCCTGCGAGCTGGCCAATGGCCCGACCACGCCGGAGGCGGATGACATCCTGTTCGATAAGGGGGTCTTCGTCATCCCCGACTTCCTGGCCAACGCCGGCGGCGTCACCGTCTCGTACTTCGAGCAGGTCCAGAATACCTACAACTTCTACTGGCCGCTCAGTGAGGTGCACCAGCGGCTGGACGAGAAGATGACGCGGGCGTTCGCCGGGGTCTACCGCATGTACGCCCGCGAGAAGGTCAACATGCGGCAAGCCGCTTACCTCGTGGCGGTGGCGCGTGTGGCGGAAGCCTGCAAGCTGCGGGGGTGGGTCTAGCAGGCGGCTGAGCCCGCGCCTCCACGATCGGGTGGGGGGGGGCGTGGCGCGCCGTGTGGGCATAGTCCCTCTTCGTAAGGGGTTCACATGGATCTCCTCCACGTCTACCGATTGTATCGCCGGATGCACCAGTACCCGAACCTGATCGGGCTCATGCGGAGCATCTTCTTGGACGTCCTGGATCAGCGCGGGCTCGTCTCGCGGGAACATCTGTACGCTCGGGCGCTGGAGGAAATGAAAAAGGACGATGTTTCGGACACCGAAACGAATCGGCTGGAGTACGTCGAGGCGCTCATCGACATCCTGGTCGCGCAGCACCTGAACCCGGTGGACATCGAAAACTACATCAACCTGGCCCGCAAGAAGGACAATGCGCAGACGCTGAGCATGCTGGTCAATCGGGACCAGGCGACGAGCGAGGAGATTGCGAGAGCGCTGCGCGAGTTCTGCGACATTCCCAAAGGCGAGGTCTACATCTCCCGCGAAGAGGCCGAGGGTATCCGCGTCGCGCTCATCTCGCGCTTCATCTCGAATCAACTGCCGTTCATCAGCCTCGCGAAGAATTACATCACCATCCGGGACACCGACGCGATCCTGCAGAATACGCTTTTGAGCCGGCGTCGCCCCGGAAAGCTTGGCGGCAAAGCGGCCGGAATGATCCTGGCGCACAAGATCCTGCTCCCGACGCTGGAACGCAAGGACCCGGAGCTGGAAGGGCTCGTGCGCGTTCCGGACACGTGGTACCTGAACTCGGGGGTGTTCTCCGAATTCTTGGACCGCAACAACCTCTACCTTTTCCACACCTTCAAATACAAGGATCGGGAGAGCATCGAGAAGGATTTCTTGCGGATCGAGGAGCAGTTCAAGTTTGCGACGTTCGCGCCCGAGGTGGTGGAAGACTTTCGGAAGATCCTGGAAGGCATCGGCCAGCATCCCATCATCATCCGGTCCTCGAGTATGCTCGAGGACAACTTCGGCCTGGCTTTTTCGGGCAAGTACCAGTCCGTGTTCCTGACCAACCAGGGGGACATCGAGACGCGCCTCAGCCGGTTCCTCGTGGGGCTCAAGAAGGTCTTCGCCAGCACCTTCGGGCCCGACCCCATCCTCTACCGGCGCGATCACGGATTGCTGGACTACGACGAGCGGATGGCGATGGTGGTGCAGAAGGTGGTCGGCCGCCGGTTCGGCGACTACTTCTTCCCCTTTGCGGCGGGTGTCATGTTCTCGCGAAACGTGTACGCCTGGAATCCCAAGATCAACAAGGAGGCGGGGTTGGTCCGCCTGGTGCATGGATTGGGCACGCGTGCCGTGGACCGGGTCGGGTCCGACTATCCGCGCATGATTCCGCTAAGCCACCCTCAGCTCCGACCCGAGGTCACGGCCGAGCAGATCCGGAAATACTCCCAGAGACAGGTGGACGTCCTGAACCTGAAGACCGGAAGCCCGGAGACGATCGACTTCCGAAGCCTCAATGCTTCGGTCCGCCACCCCGACCTGTTCTATGCGGTCTCCGTCCAGGAGCATGACCACCTGGCCGCCCCACTGTTCAAGACGCACGACCTGAGCGAAGGCGAGCTGTGCCTGACCTTCGACAACCTCTTGACGAAGACGCCGTTTGTGCACCTCGCCCGCACGATCCTTGGCCGCGTCGAGGCTGCCTATGGTCGCCCCGTAGACATCGAGTTCGCCTGGGACCGCGATACGTTCTATCTCCTGCAGTGCCGCTCGCTCTCCGTACGCAAGGAACATGAGAAGGTCAGCATCCCGGCCGACGTTCCGCAACAGAACGCGCTCTTCACGACCAGCGCGAGCCTGTCCAGCACTCTTGTGGCCGATTTGGAATACATCGTCTACGTGGATCCGCGGGCGTACGACAGGTTGCCGACGTACGATGCCAAGATGAAAATTGCGGCCTCGATCAACCTACTGAACAAGCAACTGGCCGGGCGGCGGTACGCGTTGATGGGGCCTGGGCGGTGGGGCAGCAACGACATCAACCTGGGAGTCCGCGTCACCTATTCCAACATCAATAACACCACCCTGCTGCTCGAGATCGCCTTTGCCAAGGAAGGCGGCACTCCGGAGGTCTCCTACGGCACCCACTTCTTCCAGGATCTGGTCGAGGCTGACATCACGGTCGCGTCGCTGTTTCCGGACGATCCTGGAAGCTACTTCAATGAGCCGTTCGTGCTGAACTCCGAAAACCTGCTGAGCACCATTGCGCCCGAGATGCGAGAGTGCGAAGCCGTCGTCCGCGTGATCAACGTCCCTGCGGTGCGCGATGGAGACTATTTGCATGTCTACATGGACGCAACCACCCGAAGTGGGATGGGTGTCTTCGGCCCGCGCCAGAACGGAAGGTCCGATGACGCCCAGTCCGAGCCGGCAGGCCAGGTCCTGCGTCTAGAATCGGACATGTGACAAAGCAGGCTGCCGAAACGGCCCACCGGCGGCGACTCACCCGCGGTGGGCGCCCCCGCATTCCCCGGGGTGGTCTCCCTCGACAATCGGACCGTCTCGGCGAGACTCGGTTCGCCGGGTTTCGCCGTGCGGTATCCCCTTTCCCTCAAGCGCTTTCCCACGAATTTGACCGCCCAGCGCCCCACCCGCAAGGCACACCGCGAGCGTGAACAGGTCGGACCGGGTGCACCCGGTCGGCACACGAGAATCGCGGCGTGTCTACCGAAGGCGTGCGGGGTTGTGCTTGACAAACGAGAACCCGTTCGTCAGGTTCGGGCTGAGGCGCGGCGGGCGAGAAGCGCATGGCGGCACCGGATCACCGGGCCCGTCCGGCCGGGGTGCCGGTGCGGTGCAAGGCCCGCCGCGACCTCGAGGCGCTTATCCCATGTTGAGGACAGGCATGCGCGCGACACGGTCCCGAACGCTCTTCGTACTCTCCGGGCGGTTTGCCTCCGTCTGCCTTTTTCTCGTTCTCGGGCTGGCCATCGCCATCGAAAGCCGCCAACTCACACAAACAGTTCAGGAGCCTGACGCGCAGCCGTTGGCGTCTGGGTCGAGTATGGTCCTTCCCGCCTCCGCCATCCGCACCGCGTCTGCCCATGCGCATCCGGGTTGGCCGCCCACGGCAACGCGCCTCCACGACAGCCCGCCGGCATGGAAACCCGGTTTTCAGTGGCACTACCGATGGTCCGATCCCCGCGGCTCGGGGACATACATCCGCGCCATCACGGATGAAGAGAATCTGGACGGCATGCCCCATTATGTGATGCAAACAGGAAATCGCAGTATCTATTGGAGCAAGAGCGATCTGTCCTGGCTCATGGAACAGGTGAACGGGGAAGTGGAAATTCAGGCGGCGCCGGCGTACCGCAAGTTCGTCTGGCCAATGGCGCCGGGCAAGACATGGGTCGCGCGGTACCATTGGGTCCACCCGGGCGAAGGAAGAGCGGAAGAGCGTTTCCGGCGACATCGAATCGTGGGCGTCGAATCCGTCCAGGTGCCCGCGGGAACCTATCAGGCCACACACGTGGTTGTAACCGACTCAACGGGAAAGAAAGTGAACGAGTACTGGTACGCGCCGGAAGCGCGCTGGCTGGTCAAGGAGCGGATCTATCTCAGCCAGGGCGTTCGAGAGCGCGAGTTGATTTACACGTCACTCTGGCCAAGAGCCTCCGCCAGCTGATTCCTCCTCCAATCCTTCCACCCGATCCGGACGCACCGTCCGCCGCCGCTTGTCATCTGAAGACCTATTCTCGTCCGAGTGACGCCGTCGGGTCCGCCCACGACGAGACGAGGGCCGCGAGCTCGCGCTGACAGAAAAGCCAGGTGCGGGGAGCGCGGGCAGCGGACTGCCCGTCCCTGAGGAGTGTCCGAATCAGGCGATCCAGGTCGGAAGCGGTGTCGACGTCGTACCACTCGGAAATACGCAGAACGTCCGCACCGAGGCACCGCGCCCGCGCTTCGGTCTCGGACAAGACTCGCTCCGAACTCCACGGCATGCCGTGGAACAGTTCTGGGATCAGTTTGGAAAGCCCGATCAGATAGTACCCGCCATCCGGGCATGGCCCGAGAACGACGGGCGCCTCATCGAGTTTCACGAACGCGTCTCGCAGATACTCCGGGGGAAGGTCCGGGCTGTCGGTGGATACCGCCACGACCCGTTCGTACCCCTGGTGAAACAGAACGCGAAAGGTGTTTTCCAAACGCGCGCCGAGATCCGCGCCTACCTG
>Ga0316622_100000623_pt1 | contig 21182 bp, 20 predicted proteins | sample OWC_Aug_OW2_C1_D_FD_207646 | JGI IMG/M metagenome (GOLD analysis project Ga0316622, IMG submission 207646) | Wetland soil microbial communities from Old Woman Creek delta, Ohio, United States - OWC_Aug_OW2_C1_D5_C | ecosystem: Environmental > Terrestrial > Soil > Wetlands | place: USA: Ohio... | reverse complement strand
GTTCCGATCCTCACGGCCCAGGCCGTTCTCCTGGTCCTCCTCGGGGACGCTCTCTGCGAGCGCCGGCGCGCGGCGAGCGCTTCGCTCCTGGGCGCGAGCGGTGTTCTTCTCGGGATCGGAGCGCTCTCCCGCGCCGAGCACCTCGCGATGGCGCTGCTCCTCCCCGCCGCCCTCTGGCTCGGCTGGCGGTCCCTCGGGGCGCGCCGGGTGCTCCTCGTCTTCCTGGTGCTGGCCGCCTCGGCGGCGCTCATCGTCGCACCCTGGACGTTCCACAGCTACCGCTCGATCACCCGCTTCAACGCGGCGAACCCCGGGTTCCCGGAGCCTCTTCCCGCACTCGTGCCGGTCTCCGGCTACGGTCCGCTGAACTTCGCGCTCGCCAACAATCCGAGCGCCGACGGGACGTTTCGCGCCGACGCCCTCCTCGCGCCCATGGGCCGCGGCAGGCTCGATCTGAACGACCCCGGCCAGCGGGATCTGTACCTTCACGGATACCGCATCGGCTGGGAGTACCTGGTCGGACATCCGCGGGATGCGCTGCTCCTCGCCTGGCGAAAGATCGATCTGGCCTCCGATGCCTTCGCGCTGGGCCTCGGCGGCTCGAACTGGCCGGGCGGCCTGCGCGGCACGCGCCGCAGCGTGGATCTGTTCGTTCCGGAGAGCCGGATCTGGAAGCCGGTCTCGCTGCTGCTCGCGCTGTGCGGAGCCTGGCTCTCGCGCTCCCGCTGGCGCCGGGCCTCGGTGATGTGGATCGCCGCGCTGCACGTGACGCTGGTGGCGCTTTCCTTCTTCGGCTACTCCCGCCTCTTCGTCCAGATCGCGCCGCTCGTCGCTTGCGCGCAGGCGGCCGCGCTCGTCGGCTGGGCGTTGCGGTTTCCCTCCCTGCGGGCCCGGAGGGCGGTCGCGGCGGCGGGGCTTGCCCTGGCGCTCGTGCTCTTCGCGCAGATCGGTGGCGCGGCCCGCTCTCCCCGCAACTTCCGAGCCTCCGGGAGCGTGGATCCGGCCACCGGCAAGATCCTCCAGGACGCTCCGGTCGAGCTTGTCCCGCAACCGTGAGCCCTCCGCCGCCCCTTCATTGACAGGCTCCCGCCCCGGTCCTACCATCCCGGCGCCGTGAGCGACGCGCACACCGGAGTTCCCGAAGAGAGCAAGCGGCCGCACGAGGAGCACGCCACGGCGCACCCTCTCGCGCTGATGCGCCGCACCGCGGAGGAGATGCGCGGGCGCTCCTGGCGGGCGTGGCTGATCGGACGACCCCTGCCGACCGCCGACGCGGGCCACCAGACCATCGGCAAGTTCGTGGGACTGGCAGTCTTCGCCTCGGACGCCCTGTCCTCCACCGCCTACGCTACCCAGGAAATCCTGATGATCCTCGCGCTGGCGGGGACCGCGGCGTTCGTCCACGCCGTTCCGATCTCGCTGAGCATCGTCGCGCTCCTGGCGGTCGTGGCGCTCTCCTACGAGCAGATCATCCACGCCTATCCCGGGGGCGGAGGCGCGTACATCGTGGCCCGGGACAATCTGGGGGAAACCGCGGCGCAGGTCGCGGCGGCCGCGCTCCTGACCGACTACATCCTGACGGTGGCGGTTTCCGTCTCCTCGGGCGTGGCGCAGATCACCTCTGCCTTCCCGCGCCTGTACGAACACCGCGTGGCCCTGGCCGTGGTGTTCGTGGTGACGGTCATGACCGTGAACCTGCGGGGGGTGAGGGAGGCGGGCGCGATCTTCGCGATCCCGACCTATTTCTTCCTGGCGATGATGGCGGTCACGGTGGGGGTGGCGTTCTTCCGCGTGTTCCAGGGTGCGCTGGGTGTGGTGCAGGACCCGCCGCACGTGGAGATCGGCGAGGCGCTCCTCCCGGTCGGAGCATTCCTGATCCTCCACGCCTTCTCGAGCGGCACGACGGCCCTGACCGGGGTCGAGGCGATCTCCAACGGGATCCCTGCGTTCCGCGAGCCGCGCAGCCGCAACGCCGGAATCACCCTGGTGTGGATGGCGTTCATCCTGGGGACCCTGTTCCTTGCCATCACCTACCTCGCCACCCGGATCGGCGCCCTGCCGGCCGAGACCGAGACCGTGATCTCGCAGCTGGCCCGCACGGCGTTCGGCGGGCGCGGCGTGCTGTACCTGGGGGTCATCGCCGCCACGACCCTGATCCTCGTCATGGCGGCGAACACCTCGTTCGCGGGGTTCCCGCGCCTGAGCGCGATCCAGGCGGCGGACGGATTCCTGCCCAAGCAGCTCACCTACCGCGGCAGCCGGCTCGTCTACTCCCGGGGAATCGAAGTGCTGGCGGTGATCGCCTCGCTGCTCATCGTCGCCTTCGGAGCGAGCGTGACGGCCCTGATCCCGCTCTACGCGATCGGCGTGTTCCTCTCGTTCACCCTGGCCCAGGCGGGGATGACGCGGCGCTGGTGGAAGATCGGGCGCCTGCCGTCCGGAGAGGAGGTGCAGGAGCGCGGGTCCGTGCTGCGCTTCGAGCCGCGCTGGCGCATCAAGATGGCGGTCAACGCCCTGGGCGCCCTGTGCACGGCCGTCGTGACCCTGGTCTTCGCCGTCACGAAGTTCCACGAGGGAGCCTGGGTCGTGCTGCTGCTGATCCCGGCCATGGTGGCCTTGTTCTTCGCGATCCACCGCCACTACCGGGATCTCGCCGCGCGCCTGTCGCTCGAGGACTACGGCGCGCCCCCGCGCATTCCCCGCCACCGCGTGATCCTGCCGATCAGCTCGGTGCACCGCGGAACCCTGGCCGCGCTGCGCTACGCGCGAGGGCTGTCCTCGGACGTGACCGCGGTGCACGTGTCCATGGACGCGTCCGAGGCACAGGTGATCCAGGGGCAGTGGGCGTCGTGGGGAGACGGAGTGCGCCTGGTGATCCTCGAGTCCCGCTACCGCCTGCTGCTCGAGCCCCTGCTCGGATACATCGAGGAAGTGGCGGCGAAGCGCCAGCCCAACGAGACGATCACCATCGTCGTGCCGCAGCTGGTCCCGCGCCACAAGTGGCACAACCTCCTTCACGCGCAGACGGCGATGTTCTTGCGCCTCGCGCTGCTGTTCAAGCAGGGGATCGTGATCACGAACGTCCCGTACCACGCCGCACCCGCGAGCGTGGCGGAGAGCCGAGGGTAGGCATGCACATCATCGTGGTGGGTTGCGGGCGCGTGGGGGCCGAGCTGGCCTACAGCCTGTTCCGGCGCGGTCACCAGGTCGCGGTGGTCGACGAGGTGGCGGCCGCCTTCGAGAAGCTCCACCCCGACTACCGCGGGCGGACGGTCCAGGGCGGCGTCCTCTCCCGGGAGGCCCTGCACCGCAGCGGGATCGAGCAGGCGGACGGCCTCGCGGCCGTCACCAACTCGGACACGGTCAACGCGGTGCTCGCGCACCTGGCGCGCACCGTCTACAAGGTTCCGAACGTGGTGGTCCGCAACTACGACCCGCGCTGTCTTCCCGTCCACGAGTCCTTCGGGCTGCAGGTCATCAGTTCCACCCGCTGGGGGGCCCAGCGCATCGAGGAGCTGCTCCATCACGGCGCCCCGCGCAGCGTGTTCTCGGCCGGGAACGGAGAGGTCCAGGTCTACGAGATCCTGATCCCCGACGACTGGCGGGGGAGCAAGCTCAACGATCTGCTTCCGGAGGGCGTGTGCGTCCCCGTGGCGTTGACCCGGGGCGGGAAGGCGATCCTCCCGTCGCGCGGGATCGAGCTGCAATCCGGCGACGTCCTCCACACGAGCGCCTCGCGCAAGGGGATCGAGGAGCTGAGGCAGAGGCTGTCGAGCCCGCCCAGGGGGAACTGACATGTTCGTGCTCATCGCGGGCGGCGGACGCACCGCCGCGACCCTGGCCGCCCTGCTCGTGGAGCAGAATCACGAGGTGCAGGTCGTGGAGCACCGGCGGGAAGTGCTCGTGCGCCTCCACCAGGAGCTCCCCACCGAGGTGATCTGCGAGGGGAATGCCACCGACCCCGAGGTCCTCGCGCAGGCGGGAGTGCGCCGGGCGCAGGTGCTCGTGGCCGCCATGCCCTCCGACGCGGATAACCTCGCGCTGTGCCACTACGTCCGGACCAAGGTGAAGCTGCCCCGGTCCATCGCGGTCGTGAACGATCCCCGCAACGCCTGGCTGTTCGACAAGAAGTTCCACGTGGACGTGGCGCTGAACCAAGTCGAAATCCTGGCCAGCCTGATCGAGGAGGAGATGTCCCTCGGGGACATGATGACGCTTCTGAAGCTGCGGCGCGGGCGATTCTCGCTGGTGGAGGAGAAGATCCCGGAGGGGGCGCGGGCCGTGGGGATGACCGTCAAGGAACTCCCGCTGCCCCCCAACTGCGTCATCGCCGCCCTGATCCGGCACGGGCAGATCCTGATGCCCCGGGGTCAGACGGACTTTCAGGTCGGGGACGAAGTCCTGGCGATCGTCGACCCCCAGGCGGCGGAGGAGCTGGCGAACCTCTTCGGCCGCACCGAGCCGCCCCCCGCCGACGTGAGCCCGCACAAGGACAAGAGGGAATCGTAGGGAAGATCTTTGCGGGACCGATCCGCCTGCCCTAGACTGAAGGTCCTCCATGCTCCACTCGTTCATCATCGTCCTGCGCGAACGGTTCGAGGCCTTCCTCATCTTGGCGATCACCCCGGCCTGCCTCCTCGGACTGCTGGGAGCCGCGCTCCTCGGCTGGTCGTGGACCCGCTTCGGGCACCGCATCGATCTCCGGCGCTTCTTCCAGGTCACCGGGATCTTCGTGCTGCTGTTTCTGGCGCAGATCGCCCTCACGCCGTTCCACGAGTTCTCGGAGGCCGGGCTCCTGCCGCAGAGCGAGGTGATCCACGCCGCAACCGAGGCGTGCTCACCCGGCGGCATCGTCGGCACGTGGTTTTCCCTGGCGATGGTCGCGGTGTGCGGCCTGTGGCTTCTCTTCGCCTGCTTGCGCGACCGCGCGAGCGAGGGGCGGGAGGCCCGGCAGACCGCACCGATCCGTTGAGCTCGGGACGCGGGGGAATGGCACGCCGCGCGGCCGGTCTTCTTCTGCACCCGACCTCCCTGCCGGGTCCATTCGGCGTGGGAGACCTGGGTCCCGCCGCCGAGGCGTTCTGCCTGTGGGCGGCCGAGGCGGGACAGCGGCTCTGGCAGGTGCTGCCGCTGTGCCCGACCGACGCCGGGGGCTCGCCCTACTCCGGGCTCTCCGCCTTCGCGGGGAACCCGCTGTTGATCTCGCCGCAACGGCTCGTGGACGAAGGCCTGCTTCCCGCGGAGGCGCTCGAGGAGGCGTTCGAGCCTCGCGGCGGCGGCCACGTCGACTTCGTCGGTGCCGGAACGCGCAAGGAGCGCTTGCTGCGGTTGGCCTGGGAGCGCTTCCAGGGCGCGGCGGGCGACGGGACGCGCCGGGACTGGGAGGCGTTTCGGGCGGAAGAGGCGGGGGCGGGCTGGCTCGATGACTGGACGCTGTTCGCGTCGCTCAAGCGGCGCCTTGCCGGCTGCGACTGGACCGCCTGGGACGCGGGGCTCCGGAGGCGCGAGACGGCGGCACTGGCCGCCGCACGGTCCGAGCTCGAGGAGGAGATCGCGTATCACGCCTTCGTGCAGTTTCTCTTCTTCCGGCACTGGACCCGGCTCCGGCGCTTCGCGGAGGGGCTGGGGATCCGGATCCTGGGTGACCTCCCGATCTACATGGCCCACGACAGTGCCGACGTCTGGGCGCGGCAGGACCTGTACGCCCTGGACAGCGAGGGGCTGCCGGAGAAGGTAGCGGGCGTCCCGCCCGACTACTTCAGCGAGGCGGGGCAGCTCTGGGGGAACCCGCTCTACCGCTGGGAGCGGATGGAGGCCGAGGGGTTCGCCTGGTGGGTCGCGCGCTTCCGGATGAACCTGAGGCTCGCGCACCTGGTGCGGCTCGACCACTTCCGGGGATTCGTCGACTACTGGGAAGTGCCGGCCTCCGAGAAGACCGCGCGGCACGGGCGCTGGGTCTCCGGTCCGGGCTCGGCGCTGTTCGCGGCGGCCGAGCGCGCGCTCGGGGAGATGCCGTTCATCGCGGAGGATCTCGGGCTGATCACCCCCGAGGTCCACCGGCTCCGCGCCGAGCTCGGCCTGCCCGGCATGCGCGTGCTCCAGTTCGGCTTTGGCGACCTGGACAGCGCCCACCTTCCGCACCACCACGAGCCGCGTTCCGTGGTCTACACCGGGACCCACGACAACGACACGGCGCGCGGCTGGTTCTCCGGGCTCGCGCCGGAGATCCGCGCGCGGGTTCTCGACTACCTGGGCTGTGCCGCCGAGGACATCGCCTGGGCGATGGTACGCGCCGCCCACGCCTCCGTGGCGGAGCTGGCCGTCGTGCCCGTCCAGGATGTCTTCGACCTGGGCGGCGACGCCCGACTGAACGTCCCCGGCGAGGCGCGGGGGAACTGGACCTGGCGCGCCGAGGAAGCGCAGTTCACCCCCGCTCGGGCGGCCCGGCTGCGCCGGCTCGCCGAGCTGACCGGCAGGCTCGGCTAGTGCTCGCGCTGCGCTGCCGGCGGCTCACCAAGCGATACGGCCGGCTGCTCGCGGTGGACGGCATCGACCTGGACATCCGGGCCGGGGAATGCTTCGGACTCCTGGGACCGAACGGGGCGGGCAAGACCACGACGGTCGAGATCTTCGAGGGCCTGCTGCCCGCGGATGCAGGGTCGGTGGAGGTTCTCGGAATGTCCTGGGACCGGGACGAGCGGCGAATCCGGGAGCGGATCGGCATCCAGCTTCAGGAGACGCAGCTCGCCGAGAAGCTCTCCGTGATCGAGACGCTGATCCTGTTTCGCAGCTTCTACGCGCGCGGCCACGATCCGGAGCAGGTGCTGCGCATGGTCGGGCTCCAGGAGAAGCGGAAGGCCTGGGTGCGCAAGCTCTCGGGAGGCCAGCGTCAGCGCCTCTCGGTCGCCTGCGCGCTCGTGAGCGATCCGGACGTGCTGTTCTTCGACGAGCCCACCACGGGCCTCGATCCGCAGTCCCGCCGACAGCTGTGGGAGATCCTCTCCTCGTTCCACGAGCAGGGCAAGACGGTCCTGCTCACGACTCACTACATGGAAGAGGCCGAGCGGCTGTGCGACCGGGTCGCCGTCATCGACCACGGGCGGATCATCGCACTCGACACCCCGGCGCGGCTGATCGCATCGCTCGGCGCCGAGCACGTGGTCGAGTTCCAGTCGGAGTGCCCCGCGGACCTGGATGCGATCCGCCGCCTTCCGGGGGTCGGCGCGGCGCGCGCCGAGGACGGGGTCGTCTCGCTCACCGTCGCGGAGGTGCACCACGCGCTCCCGGCGCTCCTCGCCGAACTCGAGCGCCAGCGCGTGCGCATGACGAGCCTCGCCACCCACCATGCCTCCCTCGAGGATGTCTTCGTGGCGCTGACCGGAAGACACCTGCGGGATTGAGGGAAAGGAGCCGTGCGCAGCCGAGCGGTCTGGCAGCTGTCCCTGTGCAAGATGCGCGAGTTCGTCCGGGAGCCGGAGGCGGTCTTCTGGGTATTCATCTTCCCGATCCTGCTGACCCTGGCCCTGGGCGTCGCCTTCCGCTCCAAGGGGCCCGATCCGATCCTGGTGGGCGTCCAGGAGGGGGAGGGCGCCTCGCAGGCACTGGCCGCGCTGCAGGCGGTCCCGGGACTCGAAGTGGAGCCGGTCGCCCCGGAGGCGGCGCGGCAGAAGCTGCGCGAGGGGAAGCTGACGCTCGTGGTGATCCCCGGCGACCCGCTCGTGTTCTGGTTCGATCCCACCCGTCCCGAGAGCCGCGCGGCGCGGCTCGAGGTGAACGGCGCGTTGCAGCGCGCCGCGGGGCGCGAGGATCCGCTCTCGGTCGAGATCCGCGAGATCCACGAGCGCGGCTCGCGCTACATCGATTTCCTTCTTCCGGGCCTTCTGGGGATGAACCTCATGGGCACGGGAATGTGGGGGATCGGGTTCTCCATCGTCAACGCCAGGATGCGCAACCTCCTGAAGCGTCTCGTCGCCACGCCCATGAGGAAGCGGGACTACCTCGCGGGGCAGCTCGCGGGCCGCGCGGTGTTCCTGTTCCTCGAGGTGGGGGTCCTCGTGGGCTTCGCGGCGCTCGTGTTCGGCGTCCCGCTGCGCGGCTCGCTGCTCACGCTCGCGCTCGTTAGCGCGGTGGGCGCCATGACCTTCGCGGGCCTGGGCCTGCTCGTCGCGAGCCGCGCCCGCACCATCGAGGGGGTCTCGGGCCTGATGAACGCGGTGATGCTGCCGATGTGGATCCTCTCGGGGACGTTCTTCTCCACCGCCCGCTTCCCCGACGCGATGCAGCCCCTGGTACAGGCCCTGCCCCTGACGGCGCTGAACGACGCGCTGCGCGGCGTGATGATCGACGGAGCTTCCCTGGCCGTGGTCGCTCCCGAGGTCGGGATCGCGGCGGCATGGGGGGGCGCCGCGTTCGCGGGAGCGCTCTACCTGTTCCGCTGGCGCTGACCCCGGGCTTTCGGTCTGGGCGTCCGCAAGAACCGCACGCAGCGGCTTGCCTTCCCTCTCCGCTCGGGCAAACTAGACGCAAGGGAACCCCCAAGCGGTTGTAGGGTGCCCGCCCCGATCTCCCCCCGAAGCGAGAGCGGGCACCCCCCTGGTACGGGCCACCGGGCAAGCATCCGGCGGCCCGCTCTTTTTTTCGGCGTGCTATTCTCCGGCCCGATGTCCACCCGCCAGGGCGTCTCCGTCGCGATCATCACCAGAAACGAGGAGCACAACCTCGATCGCTGCCTCCGAAGCGTGGCATGGGTCGAGGAGGTCGTGGTGGTGGATTCCGAGTCCACCGACCGCACACGGGAGATCGCCGCACGGCATCGCGCAGCCGTCCACGTGCGTCCCTGGCCCGGCTTCGTGGAACAGTGGAACTTCGCGCTCTCGCTGGCGTCGCAGCCGTGGGTCCTGGTGCTGGCGGCCGACGAGTGGCTCTCCGAGGGGGCCGCGGCGGAGATCCGGAACGCGCTCACGGAACCGCGGGCGGATGCCTACGAGATGCGACGCCTCACGGCGTTCCATGGCGGGTTCGTGAAGCGGGCCTGGGGCCCGGACTGGCAGCTACGCCTGTTCCGGAACGGGCGGGGCCGATTCGCAGGGGGGCGCGTCCACGAGTCGGTGTGCCTCGATCCAGGGTTGCGCGTGGAGCGCCTGCGCGGGGAGCTCCTGCACCTGACCTATCGCTCCGTGCGTGGCTACGTCGAGCGCATGAACCGCTACACCGACCTCGCGGCCGAGACGATGCGCGATCAGGAGAGGGGATTCTCCGTGGTCGCTCTCCTGGTCCGCCCCTGGGCGGCGTTCGTGAAGCACTACCTGCTCCGCCGCGGTTTCCTGGACGGCGTGCGCGGTCTCGTGGTGAGCGTGGGCGCCGCGTGCTATGTGTTCTTCAAGCTGGCGAAGCGTTGGGAGATGGAACGCGGCGCGGATCCGGAATTCCTGGCTGCCGCGGGATCCACGCCGGAGGATCCGGACCCCGGCGGCGGCGAACCGCGCCCCTGAACGCTCACTCGTAGGCGAGGAAACCGCGCCGCAGATCGCCGAACGTGGCGAGGTCCTTCACCCACAGCGCCTGCATCTCCGCGAGCGTCGCCCCCCGCTCGAGAAGCGGCCGCAGATCCGTGCGTCCGAGCAGCAGATCGATCGCCGGACGGTCCGTCACGAACTCGTACGCGTCGCGCCTCCAGCGAAAGCTCTCCGGGTCCTGGCGGATCGCTTCGCGCAGCAGCGCGAGATAGCTCTCGAAGGGCCGGAAGCGATCCCGATCGGTCACGTGCACCTGGACGCCGTGACAGCTCGTCGCGCCGTGCTTGTGGAACATGGGCCGGAACGAGGCGGCGCGGAAGAGGGCGCCGGGGAGCCCTTCGCGGCGCAGCGCGGCCGCCAGCCGACCCGCGTCCAGCCAGGGCGCGCCCACGAGCTCGAAGGGGCGCGTCGTTCCGCGGGCCTCGGAGAGGTTCGTCCCTTCCACCAGGCACGCGCCGGGGTAGACCCTGGCCGTGTCCGGCGTCGGCATGTTGGGGGAGGGCGCGACCCAGGGCAGTCCGGTGTCCTCGAAATGCATCGCGCGGCGCCACCCGGACATCGTCACGATCCGCAGATCGCAGTCGATCCCGAAGGCGGAGCGGGTCAGGGCAGCGAGCTCGGCCGTCGTCATCCCGTGGCGAACCGGAATCGGGAAGCGGCCGACGAACGACTCGCAGCCCGGCCGAAGCACCGGGCCCTCCACGGCCAGCCCTCCGATCGGATTGGGACGGTCGAGAACCACGACCGGGAGCGCGGCCTCGTGTGCGGCCTCCATGACGTAGGACAGCGTCGCCACGAAGGTGTAGTAGCGGGCCCCCACGTCCTGCAGGTCGTACACCAGCGCGTCGAGGCCCGAGAGCTGTGCCGGGGACGGCCGCAACGACTCGACCCCGCTGCCGTACAGGCTCAGCACCGGGATCCCGGTGGCGGGGTCGGCCCGCTCGTCCACCGGTTCCATGTCCTGAGCCTCGCCGCGAACCCCATGCTCGGCGGCGAACAGGCGCACGACCCGCAGATCGGCACGCACCGCGAGCAGGTCGACGGCGTGATCGAGATTGCGGTCCACGGAGGCCGGGTGCGCGATGAGGCCGATCCGCGCGCCCGGCAGAAGCCCCGCGACCCTCGGACCCTCGTCGACCAGCCGTTCGAGCCCGGTGCGCACCATGGAGGGGGATTCTAGTCTCCCGTTCCGGATTGGCAACGGGCGCGCGCACGCGTCGGCGGGAAGCCCGGCGCGCCACGCCCCATTCTCTGCCGAGGCTCACCGGAGAACGGTTCCGCCGGCGGGCCACCGTAGGGAGTCCAGATGTTCCAGAACATTCCCCGGAACGCGGCGCCGGCGTTCGGCGCGGCGCTGCTCGTGTGCTCGATCGTGGGAGGAGGGGCTTTCAGCGCGCGCGCGGCGAGCGGAGCGACCGCGCGCTGCCACTGCCCGTGCGCGGTGCAGTGCGGGGGCGGTGTGTCCTGCGAGTGTGGCGGCCACGGCGAGAGCTGTGCGAAGTGCAGCTGCGCGGCGGGCGAGCTCGAGGCGAAGGACATCTTCTGGCTCGCCCAGGCGGCGGCGCCGCTTCCGGTCCTGGCGGGCTCGTACGCCCCCTGGTTCGCCTTCGATCCCCACGCGGAGATCCGTGCGGCCGTCGAGGCGACCATGGCCGATACGGGGATGAAGGAGGCCTTCCCGATCCGCTTCGTGCTCGACGCGAAGGAGCCGATGCAGTACGTCCCCGACGAGAAGTTCTCCCCGGAGGCGCTCCGGAGCTGGCTGCGGCGCGCGGACGCCGAGCGTCCGGCCTACCTGTACGCGGCGGCCAAGGACGATCCGGCGACTTACGCGATCCGCGACGGGGAGCGCTCCCACCTCAACGAGAGCCTGCACAAGGTCTACACGATCCGCTTCGGCGACGGAGCGTGGCGCGAGGTGTTCCGGAGCGACTCGACCCTGGCCTGGGAGATGATCGCCTACTTGAAGTCGGCCGTCGGGCAGCTGCCGGAGCGGGCGTTCGTCGCGGACGCGGACCGGGTGAAGGGTGGCCTCTACGACAGGATCGAGACGCTCCAGCTGCTGCTCAATGCGTCGAGCTACGACGCCGCGCTCAGGGTCGTCGACGAGGTCGTTAAGAGCAGCGCGGAGCTGGGCCTCGACCCGAGCAACGCGGAGGCCGAAGTCGCGGTCTGCGCGTTCCGCAAGATGCGGAGCCTGCTGGACAACGGAAAGACCCCTCTCGTCGCCGTTCCGGGCGGGACCGCGTCCTTCGGGACCGAGTGATGGAGGCGCGAGCCCCGCGGCCGTCCCTGCGGCTACGGCTCGGGCGCGCGGGCCTGGCCGCGGCGCTGCTCACGACGGCCGCGGGGTGCGGCGCCTTGCACCGGACGGCGGGCGAGGGTGCGCACTTCGTGGATCTCTACGCGGTCGCGCGCAAGACCTGCGATGCGGAGCTTCGGGACGCTCTGGACGGCCGCGAAGCAGCGGTGCGCTATCCGGCCTACCTCGGCGAGTCGGCGGCGCGGCGGCTCCTCGACTCCACGCGAGAGTACGAGAGGGAGGTGGAGGAGGATTACCGGCTGCTGCGCAAGGGGCTCGCGCGACATCTCGGGGACGAGCTGTTCTCCCGGATCGCCGGCCGCGCCTACCTGCGGCCCGCGCCTCCCCGGACGCTCTGGTTCCTCCTTCCTGGCGATCCAACGGCACTGATCTGGAGAGGGCCGCCGGGATCCGCGTATCACTTCCTCGGCGCGGGAGCCGCTCCGCACAGCAAGCTCGCGGGACAGGTGCACGAGATCGTGCACTGGATCGTGCGCGATCTTGTCTCCTCGCGGCGCGGGAGGCTTCCGCGCTGGTACGAAGAGGGACTGTGCGAGTGGGGCGTGCTGCATTTCCGGCGCTGGAAGGAAGGGCGGTGGGACGGCGGGCGTGAAGTCCTCGCACGCTTGACCTGGGACCGTGCGCAGATTCGCCGGCGTCTGCTGCGCTGGGCTCACGCGGGGCTTCGGGGGAGCCTGCAGGCGTGGCACGAGCGCAACTGGGAGTCGGACCTCCTGTACAGCGGCGCTCTCGGGCTGCAGTTCGCGCTCGAGAGTGAGCTCGGTCCCGGCGGTCCGGTCGAGATCCTGAAGGAGCTTATCGCGGCCTCGCCGGAGACGGACGCCGCCACCCGGGAGCTGATGGAGCGCAGGGTGGGAAAGCCCGTCGAGGAGTGGGGGGAGTGGACGCCTGCTGCGCGCCGCGAGCTGCTGGAAGATCTGCTGCGACGCGGGCAGGGGGGCTGCGCGCAACGGCGGGCGGTGCCGGGCTCGGTCCCTCTGGCCGCCCTCGGCCATTTCCCCGACGAATCGGCGCGCGTGATTCCCGCCCTCAGAAGTCTCGCGGCATGCGCGGATCCCGCCGTGGCCGCGGAGGGGATCACCGGCCTGCGCTATCTCGGAGCGGCGTCCGTGCTGCGACAGGTCCTCGACGAGCGCCGGGCGCGTGCGGGAGTCTCCGGAGACTCGGGACCGGTGGACGATGCCCGCTGGAAGATGGCCGAGGAGTTCGCCGCATCTCCCCGGCGGGCCTGGCGCTGGTTCGGCCGGGCCTCATAACCCGCCCGTGGACACGGCCACCGCGCCGTTGCCCGCGCGGTCGCCGCTTCTCTATAATCCGCGGTTCACGGCGAAGCCACATGGTCTACTTCTGCGTCGACTGCGAAGCGTCCGGGCCGGTCCCGCCGCTGTTCAACCTTCTGTCGGTCGGAGTCTGCGTCGTTCGACCGGCGGGGGGGCGCCACGTTCTCGGAGACGAGCTCTACCTCGAGCTGCGGCCGATCTTCCCGGGTTTCGATCCCGAGGCGATGGCGGTGTGCGGGCTGGAGCGCGTCCGGCTCGAGACCGAGGGGAAGGATCCGAGGGAGGCAATGGTCCTGCTGCGGGACTGGGTCCTCGAGCGGAACCGGGCCACCCCGGAGCGGCCGGTGTTCGTGGGGCACAACGCGGTTTTCGACTGGGCCTACATCGCGTACTACTTCGCGCACTTCGGCCTCGAGAACCCGTTCGGGTACAAGGGGATCGACACAAAGAGCCTGGCCATGGGGCGGCTCGGCCTGTCCTGGAACGACACGTCCAAGGAGAACCTGGAGCGCCTGCTGCGGCTCCCTCCTCAGGATCCCGCGCAGATCCACCGGGCGGACTACGACGCGAGGTACCAGGCGCTGATCCTGCAAGCGATCCTCGACCGCGAGGGCCCGTGGCGTGCGTGAGCCCGGTCGCCGCGCTACATTGTGCCGCCGGTTCCGCGGGGGCGGGAGAACGCGAGACGGCGTCTTGACACCCCGCACGCTCAGGGCTAGGCTGACCGGCTTTTTTCTACGTCGCCGGCGGAACAGGGCTGCATGACCTCCATCCATCCCACCCGTCTCGAGATCGCCGCCGATGTCTGGATCGCCCCCGGCGCGATTCTCGTGGGACGGGTCGCGATCGGCGCTCACTCCTCGGTCTGGTACGGCTGCGTACTGCGCGGGGATCTCGAGCCGATCCGGATCGGAGAGAGGACCAACGTCCAGGATCTCACCGTGATCCACGTCGACGAGGGGATGCCCGTCGAGATCGGCCACCGGGTCACGATCGGGCACCGCTGCGTGATCCACGGCTGCGTGATCGGGGACGAGGCCCTGATCGGAATGGGAGCGGTCCTCCTGAGCGGCTGCCGCATCGGCAAGGGCGCGCTCGTCGCCGCGGGGGCGATGGTGCGCGAGGGGTTCGTGGTGCCCGACGGGACGGTCGCGGCGGGGGTTCCCGCGGTCCTGCGGGGGCCCGTGGACCGTACGCTGAGCGAGCGCGCGCTGCGCGGGGTCGAGACGTACGTGGAGTGCGCGGAGGGGTACCGGGAAGGGCGTCTGGGAGGCGGTCCCCACGGGGCGCCCCGGGAGCGCGAGGCGGGGAGATGATCGACCGGCGGCATCACGAGCGCTTCCGGGAGCTTCTGGATTCCGCGCACCGCTTCGTGCTGACGACGCACGTGAATCCCGACGGGGACGCGATCGGGACGGAGGTCGGGCTCGAGCGCTTCCTCATCTCCCGCGGGCACGGGGTCCGGGTCATCAACCAGGACCCGACGCCGCCTTTCCTGAAGTTCGTCGAGGCGCAGGACCGCGCCGTAGAGGTCTACGAGCCGTCCCGGCACGATCCGGTCCTGGCGGAGGCGGATCTTCTGGTCCTGCTCGACAACTCTGCCCCCGATCGGCTGGGGCGCATGGAGCGGGTGATGTGCGCCAGCGCGGGGAAGACCCTGTGCATCGACCATCACCCGACGCGCGAAACCCCCTGGCGCCACAACATCCTGGACGAGGCGGCGTGCGCCACCGCCGCGATGCTGTACGAGCTCACACGCGCATGCGGCTGGACGCCGGATCGCGTGGGAGCCCAGGCGCTGTACGTCGGGCTGGCCACCGACACCGGCTTCTTCCGCTTCAACTCCACCGTCCCGCGCACGCACGAGATCGCCGGGGAACTCCTCGCGCTCGGGGTCGATCCCGCGCTCTGCTACCGGGAGGTCTACGAGCGCAACTCGGCCGCGCACACGCGCCTGCTCGGACACGCCCTGGCGGGGCTGCGTCTCGACGCGGGTGGCGCGCTGGCGACGATCCGCATCACGCGCGAGATGGTGGAGCGCTGCCACGCCGAGAGCGTGGACACGTCCGAGATGACGACCGCACTCTTGGCGACCGACGGCGTGCGGATCGCGCTCTTGCTCCGCGAGCTCGAGGACGGCCGCGTCAAGGTCTCCCTGCGCTCCAAGGGGGATCTCGACGTCCACCGCCTCGCCAGCGGCTTCGGCGGCGGGGGGCATCGCAACGCTTCCGGAATCGTCCTGCCGGGAACGATCGAGCGGATCGAGGCGGAGGTGATCGCCCGCGCCACGGAGCTCCTCGCGGACGGGCGCTGAAGCGCCGGTGCTTTGACAGCCTTTCGCGCCCTCCGCTATTCTCGCCTGGATGCGCAAGGTCGGGGTGCTGCTGTGCGGCTGCGGGGTCTACGACGGCTCCGACGCGCTGGAAACCGCCCTGGTCCTGCTGGCGCTGGAGCGCGCCGGGCTGCGCCCGGTCCCGATCGCGCCCGACGTGGAGCAGCGCGAGGTTGTGGACCACACGAGCGGCGATGCCGACCCCAGCGCCGCGCCTCGGCGCGTGATCCTCGAGGCGGCGCGCCTCACCCGGGGCTCGGTCCGCGCCGTCGCGGAGATCTCTCCGGGTGAGCTGTGCGCGCTCATCGTCCCGGGCGGGATGGGGGTCGTGAAGAACCTCTGCTCGAGCGACGGCGGATCGCTGGGTGTGGGCGATCTGCGGCCGGAGATCGCGGCGTTTCTGAAGGGCCTCCGGGAACGGGGCGCGCCTCTGGCCTTCATCGGCCTGGCGCGCGTTCTTTCGGACCGGCTCGAGGGCGCCGCGCTTTCGAGTGCGGCGCTGGCGCTCGCGCCCGGAGAGATCGAGGCGGACGAGGCGCGCGGCACGCTGTTCACCCCCGGCTTCATGGGCGGCGACTCCATGAGCGAGGTCGCGGCGGGAATCGAGCGCCTGGTGCAGGAGCTCTCGCGCCGCCTCCGATCGCTGAGGGTTCTCTCATCTCCCTCTCCTTCCGGCGCTCCACGATGAGGCGGGGGAGAGCCCGGTGATCGTGCACGTCCGCTTCTTCGCCTCGCTCGCGGACCGCGCGGGGACCGCCTCGACGTCCGTCGATGTCCCTTCCGGGACCGACGTGACGGGACTGTGGCGAGCGCTCGGGCGCAACCACCCCGGGATCGCGGATCTGGGCTGGCGCCCGATGGCGGCCTGCGATCTGGCCTACGCGGCCTGGGACCAGACGCTCGACGGAGTGCGGGAGGTCGCGTTCCTGCCCCCGGTGAGCGGGGGCTGAGCGCGTGGTGCGTCTGCAGGAGGAGGCGATCCAAGTCGAGGATCTCGTGCGCGCCGCGGGCTCGCCCGGGGACGGTGCGCTGGCGCTGTTCCTGGGCACGGTGCGGGATCGCAGCGCCGGGCGGAGCGTCCTCTTCCTCGAGTACCAGGCCTACCCGGCGATGGCGGAATGCGAGATGGCGAGGATCGAGAGGGAGGCGATCGCGCGCTTCGGCGTGTCCCGGATCGCCCTCGTCCACCGCACGGGGCGCCTGGAGATCGGTGACACATCGGTGGGGATCGCAGTGGCTTCTCCGCACCGCGCCCAGGCGCTCGAGGCCTGCCGCTACGTCATCGAGGAGCTGAAGCGGACCGTGCCGATCTGGAAGAAGGAGTATTTCCAGGACGGTGCGGTGTGGGTGGAGGGCCAAGGCCCGCGCGCCGGGGACTGATGCGGCGGCCGGGCCCCCTTCCCGCGTACCTCTTGACCCCGGAGCCGCTCCGGGGTGACATTCGTTGCGGACGAGCGGAGGCGAAGGCGTGTTCGAGACGGCCCGGCCGTTCCTGCTGGCGCTTGCGATCGGCCTGCTGATCGGGATCGAGCGCGAGCGGGCGCATGCGGACCGCCAAGTCCACGACCCGCTCGGCTCGCGCACGTTCACGCTGCTCGCCCTGCTCGGGGCCGTTGCCGCCTTCCTGGAGAGCACCGCGCTCGCCGTGGCGCTCGCGGCGTTCGCCGGCGCGATCGTCCTCGCGGGCTATCTGCGGACCCGGGTCGGGCCGGAGGGGACGGGTGTGGGGGCCACGACCGAGGTGGCGGCCATGGTGACCTTCACGCTCGGCTACCTCGCGCGCTTCCAGCCCGCGCTCACGGTCATGCTCGCGGTGATCGTGCTCGTGGTCCTTGCGCTCAAACCGCGCATCCACCACTTCGCGCAGGCCGGCCTCACTCCCCAGGAGGTCCAGGCGGCGCTGACCTTCCTCGTGATCGGGTTCGTGGTCCTCCCGCTCCTGCCCAACGCCGCCATCGATCCGTGGGAGCTGTTCAACCCGTTCCGCCTCTGGCTGATCTTCACCCTCATCACCGGGATCGGCTTCGCGGGCTACTTCGCCGTGCGCATGCTCGGCCCGGAGCGGGGGCTCGCGGTCGCGGGACTGTTCGCGGGTTTCGTGTCATCGACCGCTGCGACGCTCTCGCTGTCCCAGCGAGCGTCCCAAAAGGACGCTCCCGTCTGGCCGCTCGCGACGGGAATCGTGCTCGCCAACGCCGCCTCGGCCGCGGCACAGCTGCTCGTGGTCGCGGTCGCCAGTCCCGACCTGGTCCGAACGGTATTCCCGGTGGTCGGTGCGCCGGTCGCGGTCGGAGCGATCGGGGCCGCCCTCGCGTTGCGCTGGAGCGAGCGGCGCTCTGGGCCCGGCCGGATCACGCCGTTCACGATCGAGAGCCCGATCGCGCTGCGCTCCTCGGCGATGTTCGCGGCCGCACTCGGGCTCGTGCTGATCGTCGCGTCGGCGGCGCTGCGCTGGTTCGGGCCGGCGGGCGTGCTCGCGACGGCCGCGATCGGCGGAACGGCGGATGTGCACGCCGTGACGCTCGCGGTCTCGACGCTGCACGCGGGGGGAAGCGTCGCGCCGCGCGAGGCGGTGCTCGCGATCCTGACCGGTTTCCTCGCGAACATGGTGGTCAAGCTGGTCCTGGCCGGCTGGGTGGGGGGGCGGAGGCTGCTGGCTGCGGTCGCGCCGCCACTGCTCGCGATGATGGCCGCGGCGGCCGCGGCGTTCCTGGCTTCGGACGGGTTCTAGGCGAGGTCGAGCTCTTCGAGGTCGTCCTCGTCCAGCCCCAGGTAATGGCCCAACTCGTGATAGACGGTGACGGCGATCTCCCGCCGCAGTTCGGCCAGTTCCGAGGCCTGCCGCTCCAGGTTGCGCTGGAACAGCAGGATGCGCGGGGGGAGGTGTCCGACGAGGTCGAACGAGGAGCGCTCGGGCAGGGAGACGCCGACGAAGAGCCCGAGCAACTCGGGGTCGAGCGGCGGCGTCTCCTCGCGCAGGATCTCCTCCGAGGGGAGATCCTCGACCGACACGGCCACTTCCGCGAGCAGCTGCCGGAAGCGCGCCGGCAGCAGGTCGCCTGCCCGCACGACCTCGGCTTCGAACTCGGCGCGGGGGATGCGAACCGGCAGCGCGAAGCGCTCGGGGTCGATCGCGGCGGCCTTCGCGAAGTGGTCGTCCGCCTCGCGGAAGCGGCCCTGCCGCTCCAGGACCAGGGCCTGGACGGCGTGGGCGTCCGGCATTCCGGCGTCGGCCGCGACGGCGCGGCGCGCGTGCAGATCGGCGTCGCCGAAGCGGCAGGCGCGGAACAGAGCGTAGGCGAGGTTGGCCCGGAACTCGGCGTCGTCCGGGTCCCCCTCGACCGCCCGGGAGAGGAAATCCGCCGCGGCGTCGAGCCGGTCGAGCTCGAGCAGGGCCAGGCCTCCCAGGAAGCGCAGCACCGGATCGTCTTCCGGCTCCGCTTCGAGCGCCCGCTCGGCCAGGGCGAGCGCCTGTTCCGGCTCGCCCGCGTCCAGCGCGTCGTAGATCGCCTCGACGATCCCGTCGTCGCCCGGGTTCCTCACGGAGCGCCGGATCCCTGCGCTCGCAGGAGGTTCCGCAGATGGAGAAGCGCGCGCTGCTCGATCTGGCGCACCCTCTCCCGGCTGATCCCGAGCCGCTGTCCGATCTCGCGCAGCGTGAGGGGCGCCGATCCGTGGAGACCGTAGCGCAGGGCGAGGACGGAGCGCTCCCGTACCCTCAAACCGGCGACCAGACGGCGGATCTGCCCCGCCTCGTCGTCGGAGAGGAGGGTCGCGGTGGGACACGTGCTCGATTCCGCGGCGAGGAGCTCGCGCAGCGGCTTCTCGCCCGCTGAGGCGGGAGGCTTGTCCAGGGAGACCGCCTGCCGGCCGATGCTGAGCAGGCGCGCGATCTCCGCGACCGAGAACCCGGTCATCAACGCCAGCTCCTCCGTGTGGGGCTCGTGCCCGCGGCGCAGCCGGAGCAAGGCGCGGGCGTCGTGGATCGTGCGCAGCTGCTCCTGGCGGTAACGCGGCAGCCGCACGGGACCGGACTGCTCCTCGATGGCGCTCAGGATCGCCTTTCGAATCCACCAGTCCGCGTAGGTGACGAACTTGACGTTGCGGGACGGGTCAAAGCGGATCGCGGCCTCGACCAGCCCGAGGTTTCCGGCGGCGAGAAGCTCCTCGAAAGGCAGGCCGCAGCCGAGATAGCGCCGTGCGACCGAGGGGACATAGGCCAAGGCGTCGTGGATCCAGCCGGCGGAAGGCGGACGATTCGTCGCACCTCTCGCGGACCCTTCGTCCGCTGGGGTTTCGGGAGCCTGCTGGTTCTCGAGCTCCGGGAGCCCCGCGCGAGGCGCCGGGGGCAGCGCGCTCCCGCTCAGCGGTGCTGGTACGAACTCGTCCAAAACGACCACCCCACGCCATTTTTGACGTCCGGACCCCCGGGGTCCATGATCTCCCCGGTGCCTTGAGTCCGACGCAACCCTTTGGTATGGTACATGGGCTCAGGGCCGGGAGCCGCGCTTCCGGCCTTTTTTCCGTCCGCCGCAGTTCCGGAGAAAGCAACGCCATGGCTCACAAGACCCGAGACGACGTCCGCAATCTCGCCATCATCGCCCATGTGGACCACGGGAAGACGACCCTCGTGGACGCGATGCTCTGGCAGAGCGGGATCTTCCGCGAGAACGAGTACGTGGTCGAGCGCGTGATGGACTCCATCGATCTCGAACGGGAGAAGGGGATCACCATCATGGCGAAGAACACCTCCATCCTCTATCGGGGCACCCGGGTGAACATCGTGGACACCCCGGGGCACGCGGATTTCGGCGGGGAGGTGGAGCGGACCCTCAAGATGGTGGACGGCGTGATGCTGCTCGTGGACGCCTCCGAGGGGCCCTTGCCCCAGACTCGGTTCGTCCTGCGCAAGGCGCTGGAGAGCGAGCTCAAGCCGATCGTCGTGATCAACAAGATCGATCGCGGCGACGCGCGTCCGAAGGAAGTTCTCAACGAGATCTACGATCTGTTCATCGACCTGGACGCGAGCGAGGGCCAGCTCGATTTCCCGGTCCTGTACTGCAACGCGAGGAAGGGAACCTGCCGCCGCACCCCGGACGGCCCCGACGAGCCCCTGGGTCCGCTGTTCGACGAGATCCTGCGCACGGTGCCGGCGCCCGTCTACGACCCGGAGGCGCCGCTGCAGTTCCTCGTGACGACGCTGGACTACGACGACTACGTGGGCCGGCTGGCGATCGGGCGGGTCTTCCACGGCCGCCTGGCCCGCGGCCAGGAGGTGGGTCACTGCCGGCTCGACGGCAGCGTGGTCCGGAGCCGGGTCTCCGGGCTGTACGGCTACGAGGGGCTGCGCCGGATCGAGACCGGGGAGGCGGGTCCCGGGGATATCGTGGCGGTCACGGGGCTCGAGTCGGTGAGTATCGGCGACACCGTCTCCGACCCGGAGCACCCCAAGCCCCTGCCTCCGATCCGGGTCGACGAGCCCACCATCGCCATGGTGCTGTCGGTGAACGACTCTCCCTTCGCCGGGATCGAAGGCCAGCACGTGACCTCCCGCAAGCTGCGCGAGAGGTTGTGGAAGGAGATCCTCACCAACGTGTCGATCCGTGTGCTCGAGACGGATTCGCCGGACGCATTCAAGCTCTCGGGGCGCGGGGAGCTTCAGCTGGCGATCCTGATCGAGATGATGCGTCGCGAGGGGTACGAGATGTCGGTGAGCAAGCCCGAGATCCTGA
>Ga0316622_100000622_pt1 | contig 21184 bp, 19 predicted proteins | sample OWC_Aug_OW2_C1_D_FD_207646 | JGI IMG/M metagenome (GOLD analysis project Ga0316622, IMG submission 207646) | Wetland soil microbial communities from Old Woman Creek delta, Ohio, United States - OWC_Aug_OW2_C1_D5_C | ecosystem: Environmental > Terrestrial > Soil > Wetlands | place: USA: Ohio... | reverse complement strand
GCGATGACCGCGCAGGCACTGCGCGCACGCAAGCGCCGGCCGATCTTCATGGTCGACATCGCGGTGCCGCGCGACATCGAGCCCGAGGTGGCCGAACTCGAGGACGTCTATCTCTTCACGATCGACGACCTGCAGTCGGTCGTGAACGAGAACATGGAGAACCGCCGGCAGGCCGCCCGCCAGGCCGACCAGGTCATCGCCAGCGAAGTGGACCGCTTCGAGCTGCAACTGCGCACGCGGCAGGCGGCGCCCACGATCCGCCGCCTGCGTGAAGAGGCGGAGCACGCACGGCAGCACACGCTCGAGCAGGCACGCCGCATGCTCGCGCACGGCCGCAGCACCGACGACGTGCTCGAATTCCTCTCGACGACGCTCACCAACCGGCTGATCCACGCCCCGAGCCAGCGGCTGCGCGATGCCGCGGAGAGCGGCGACTCGGAGATCATCGAGGCCATCGCCAACATCTACCGGCTCGACCACGACTGATGAAGGACTCCATCCGTCGCCGGCTCGAACGAACGGCCGAGCGTTTCGAGGAATTGGGCGCGCTGCTGGCCGATCCCGAGGTGATCGGCAGGCCGAGCCGTTTCCGTGACCTCTCGGTCGAGTACGCGCGGCTCGAATCCGTGGCGACGCGCTTCCGGGAATACCGGCGCCTCGAAACCGAGCGCGCGACCGCGGCCGAAATGGCGCTGGGTGCCGATGCCGAGATGCGCGCACTGGCCGAGGAAGAACTGCGCGATCTCGATGTGCGCCTCGAGCATGAGGACGGGGAACTCACGAGGCTCCTCATCCCGAAGGACCCGCGCGACGACAGCAACATATTCCTCGAAATCCGTGCCGGCACCGGCGGCGACGAGGCCGCGATCTTCGCGGGCGACCTGTTCCGCATGTACGCCCGGTACGCGGAACGACAGGGATGGAAGGTCGAGGTGCTGAGCGAAAACCCGGGCGAGCACGGTGGCTACCGGGAGGTCATCAGCCGCGTCGCGGGCAAGGGTGCGTATTCGCGGCTCAAGTTCGAGTCGGGCACGCATCGGGTGCAGCGCGTGCCAGCCACCGAGGCACAGGGCCGCATCCACACCTCGGCCTGCACCGTCGCGATTCTTCCGGAGCTCGAGGAGATCGACGAGATCGCGCTCAACCCCGCGGACCTCCGCGTCGACACCTACCGCGCGTCGGGCGCCGGCGGCCAGCACGTCAACAAGACCGACTCCGCGATCCGCATCACGCACGTGCCGACCGGAATCGTCGTCGAGTGCCAGGACGAGCGCTCGCAGCACAAGAACCGCTCGCGTGCCATGTCGCTGTTGCGCGCGAAACTGCTCGAGACCGAGCAGCAGAAGCAGACTGCGCAGCAGGCGCAGGAGCGCAGGCTGCAGGTGGGCAGCGGCGATCGCTCAGAGCGCATCCGCACGTACAATTACCCCCAGGCCCGCGTGACGGACCACCGCATCAACCTCACGCTGCACCAGCTGCCCGCCATCATGGAGGGCGCGCTCGACGAGGTGATCGGCCCGTTGCAGCAGGAATGGCAGGCAGAGCAACTCGCGAGCCTGGAGTAAACTTGCGCGGCGGTCGACCATGGCCACGGAAATCGCCCAACTGATCGCGGAGGGCGTGGCGCGGATCCAGCGCGTCGCCGATGACCCGCGCCACGAGGCGGAGATCCTGCTCGGCGCGGCCCTCGGGCGGCCCCGCTCATACCTCATCGCGAATCCGGAACAGCGCATCCTCGATTGCGAGGCGACGGACCGTTACGAAGCACACCTCACGCGTCGTGCACAGGGCGAACCGATCGCCTACATCCTCGGCGAGAAGGAGTTCTGGTCGCTGCCGCTCACAGTCGACCCAGCGGTGCTGATCCCGCGCCCGGAGACGGAACTCGTGGTCGAACGCGCCCTGGTGCACCTGCCCGAACACGGCGGCGGCCGCGTGCTCGACCTGGCGGCGGGCAGCGGCGCGATCGCACTCGCCATCGCGAGCGAACGCCGGCAGGCGTGCGTCATCGGCACGGACGTCTCCCCGGCCGCGGTCGACCTGGCACGCGTCAACGCCGCGAGACTCGGGATCGGCAACGCCGATTTCCGCGCCGGCTCGTGGTTCGAGCCGGTGCGGGGACAGGTCTTCGACCTCATCGCGAGCAACCCGCCCTACATCGCCGAGGACGACCCGAGGGTGGAACGAGCCGTGCGACGCTTCGAACCGCACGATGCGCTGTTTTCGGGGCCGACCGGACTCGAGGCCCTGCGGGCGATCGTCGCAGACGCCCCGCGGCACCTGCTGCCCGGCGGCTGGCTGGTGCTCGAGCACGGCGACGGCCAGGCGGGGTCCGTCCGGTCCCTGCTCGCGGCCGCCGGATTCGAATCGATCGTGACTCACCTTGACCTTGCCGGCCGGGAGCGGTGCACGGAGGGCCGGCGTCCCGGCAGCGCGTCCGCGCGCTAGGCGTGACATCCGACCCGCGGCCGTTCACTATTTCGCCCCCTTTCCCTCCCCTTCATCGCAACGGACCCCGCCATGATTCGATTCGAGACCTCGCTCGGCAACTTTACGGTCGAACTCTTCGACACGGACGCGCCCATATCGGCGAAGAATTTCCTCGACTACGTCGATGCGGGGCACTTCGACGGCACGGTCTTCCACCGCGTCATCCCGGGCTTCGTGATCCAGGGCGGCGGGTTAACCGCCGACATGCGGCAGAAGCCGACGCGCGCGCCGATCAGGAATGAAGCGACGAACGGCCTCAAGAACCGCCGCGGAACGCTCTCGATGGCCCGGACCAACGATCCGCACAGTGCGACGTCGCAATTCTTCGTGAATCTCGTCGACAACGCATTTCTCGACCCGGGCCGCGGCGGCGCGGGCTACGCGGTGTTCGGTCACGTGACCGAAGGGATGGACGTCGTCGACAGGATCGCCGCGGTCAAGACCGGCAGCAAGGCCGGACACCAGGACGTGCCCGCCACGCCCGTCGAAGTGAAGAGCGCGAAGCGGATTACGCCGGCCGGCTGATCGGTCGGACCGTCCATGGCAAAGAAGCGCCGCAAAGGCGTCTTTGCGCGCCTGCTGCGCGGCCTCGTGCTCGCGATCGCGGCGTGGGCTGCGATCACGATCGTGACCGTGGTGGCGTTCCGCTGGATCGATCCGCCGACCACGGCGTTCATGCTGCTGAACCGGATCGCGGAACTGTTCGTGCGCATGCCCGGATACGAGTTCAGCCACGACTGGCGGGACTGGGAGCAGATCTCGAAGAACGCGGCGCTCGCCGTGGTCGCAGCGGAAGATCAGCACTTTCCCGCGCATTACGGCTTCGACTTCAAGCAGATCGACAAGGCGCTGAAGGACCGGGAGCGCGGCCGGCGCGTACGCGGCGCGAGCACGATCTCGCAGCAGGTGGCGAAGAACCTCTACCTGTGGCCCGGGCAGAGCTGGTTTCGCAAGGGCCTCGAGGCTGGGATCACGGTCCTGATCGAATTCGCCTGGCCGAAACAGCGCATCCTGGAGGTCTACCTGAACGTGGCGGAGTTCGGACGCGGGACCTGGGGCGTGCAGGCGGCGAGCCGGAAGTTCTTCGGCAAGGACGCCGCCCGCCTGACACCCGCCGAGGCCGCGCTGCTCGCGGCGGTACTGCCTGCGCCGAAGCGCTTCCGCGCCGACGCACCATCGAACTACGTGCGTCGCCGGCAGGCCTGGATCGAGCGCCAGATGGCGTCCCTCGGTGGCACGGCCTACGTGACGAATCTCGACTGAACCGACCCTCCCATGACCACCTCGACACGCATTGCGATCATCGGCGCCGGACATTCCGGGATCTGCATGGGCATGAGGCTGAAGGAAGCGGGCATCGAGGACTTCGTGATCCTGGAGGAAGCCGCTGCCCTGGGCGGTACTTGGCGCGACAACACTTACCCGGGAGCCTCGTGCGACGCGCCGTCGTTCCTCTACAGCTTTTCGTTCGCGCAGAAGACTGACTGGAGCCGGCGCTTCGCCTGGCAGCCGGAGCTGCTCGCCTACACCGCCGAGTGCGCCATCAAGGCGGGACTGATGCCGCATTTCCGTTTCCGCACCGAGGTCGTGCGGCTGCGCTTCGACGAGGCGCGCAACCACTGGGAACTCACGTGCGCCGACGGGCAGACGATCGAGGCCGAATTGGTCGTCACGGCCGTCGGGCAGCTGCACCGGCCGGTCACCCCGGCGATTCCCGGTCATGAGCGTTTTGCCGGCACACAGTTCCACTCGGCCAGGTGGGACCACTCCGTGGACCTCACCGCGAAGCGGGTCGCGGTCATCGGCAATGCGGCAAGCGCCGTCCAGTTCGTGCCGCAGATCGCGCCACGGGTCACGCAACTCACCATTTTTCAGCGTTCGGCCAACTGGCTGCTGCCGCGCAAGGACCGGCTTTACTCGCCGCGTCTACATCGCGCGATGACGCGGTGGCCGTGGCTCGCGCGCCTGCGCCACAACTTCCAGTGGTTCTTCTTCGGCGAGCTGCAGCTCACGCCGCTCATGAAACAGGTGCGCCCCGTGCAGTGGGCCGCACGCCAGTACGCGCTGCTGCACCTTCGCCGCCAGGTGCGGGATCCGGCCCTGCGCGCCCGGCTGGTGCCGGACTACCCGATCGGCGCCAAGCGCGTCCTGTTCAATGACGATTACTACCCGGCGCTGAACCGCGCAAACGTTTCGCTCGTCACGGACCCGATCGAGTCCATCGTCCGGTCCGGCGTGCAGACCAGGAATGGCGGCATCCACGAGGCCGACGTCATCATCTATGCGACCGGGTTCAACGCCACGGACTTCCTGGCGCCGATGGAGGTCAGCGGCCTGGCCGGGCGCAACCTCCGGGACGAATGGCGGCACGGCGCACACGCGTATCTCGGCGTAGCGGTGAGCGGCTTCCCGAACTTCTTCATGCTGTACGGACCCAATACCAACCTCGGGCACAACAGCATCCTGGTGATGATCGAGGCGCAGACGGCCTACGTCATCGACGCGCTGCGCCAGATGGCGGAGCGCGGTGTGAAGCGCCTGGACGTGAAGCGCGACGTCATGGATGAGTACAACCGCGCCCTGCAGAAGGACCTCGCGAAGTCGGTCTGGGCCGCGGACAAGGCGAGCTGGTACAAGCTCGCCGACGGCACGATCACGAACAACTGGCCGCACAGCACGATCCGTTACCGGAAGCTGCTGCGGAACGCGGACCTCGGAGCCTACGAAACATGGCCATGAAGACCCTGGTGACTGCCGGCGCGATGATCGCTTCAATGGCTGCGCTCAGCGCCGCCGCGCGGGACACTGGCCCGATCAGCGGCGAGCGCCTCTCCGAAATCACCAGGGTGCTCGCGTCGGACGAGTACGAGGGCCGCGCGCCCGGCACGCCGGGCGAGGCGAAGACGGTCGAATACCTCGTCGCCCAATTCAAGGCACTGGGCCTGAAGCCGGGTGGCGAGAACGGTGGCTGGACACAGGCCGTGCCGCTCATTCGCACACAGGTGCCCGCCGACGCGGCCATGAGCGTGACGATCGGTGGCGAGAGACTTCCGCTGGTGCAGAACAAGGACGTAGCGGCACTGACCCTGCGTCCGGTGGACCGCGTACTGATCGAGAACGCGCCCCTGGTCTTCGTCGGCTATGGCGTCTCCGCGCCCGAGCGAATGTGGGACGATTTCAAGGGTGTCGATCTCAAGGGCAAGATCGCCGTCTTCCTGATCAACGACCCGGACTTCGAAGCGCTGCCGGCGGAAGCGGTGCACGGCAGTTTCGAGGGACGGGCGGCGACGTACTACGCGCGCTGGACGTACAAGTACGAGGAAGCCGCGCGCCGTGGCGCCGTCGGCGCGCTGATAGTCCACGAGACACCGGGCGCCGGCTACGGTTGGAATACGGCGATCGCGCCGAACGGTGAAGGCTTCGACATCGTTCGGGCCGATCCCGCGAAGGAGAAGGTGCTGGTGCAGGCGTGGCTGGCTCGCGACACGGCCGTCGCGATGTTCAGGAAGGCCGGGCTCGATTTCGAAGCACTGAAACTCCGCGCCCGCGATGCCGGCTTCAGGCCCGTCACTCTCGAGGGCGCCGCCTTTACCGCCGACTATCCGGTTTCACACGCGCGAATCGCGAGCCGTAACGTCATCGCGACCCTGCCCGGTCGCAAGCGGCCGGGCGAGACCGTGATGGTCGCCGCGCACTGGGATGCGTACGGCCTCGGCGACCCGGATGCCTCTGGTGACCGCATCCGCCGCGGCGCCGCAGACGATGCGCTGGGCATTGCCGGTGTTCTCGAGGTGGCCCGCGCATTCGCAAATGGCCCGCGCCCGGATCGCTCCCTGGTGTTCGCGGCATGGACGGCGGAGGAACGAGGCCTGCTGGGCTCGGAGCACTACGCGGTCCACCCGATCTATCCGCTCGAGACCACCGTGGCAAACCTGACCATCGACGTGCTTCAGACCGCGGGACCGGCGCGGGACGTCGTCCTCGTGGGTGCGGGCCAGAACGATATCGACTCGCTGCTCGCGCGAACGGCCGCCGGGCAGGGGCGCACGGTCACGCCCGACGCGAAACCCGAGCGCGGTCTCGCCTTCCGGGCCGATCATTTTTCGCTGGCCAGGCGTGGCGTACCGGCGCTGCTTCTGATGGCGATCGGCGGGGGCGCGGACCTCGTGGAGGGCGGGCGGGAAGCGGGCGACCGGTGGGTCGCAGACTTTACGTCGCGCTGTTATCACCAGCCCTGCGATGCCTGGAGCGCCGACTGGGATCTTCGCGGCGCGACCCAGGACGTCGCGCTCGTCTACGCCATCGCCCGCGAACTCGCGGATTCGAAGGACTGGCCGGCGTGGAATGCCGGGGCACAATTCAAGGCTGTTCGCGATGCCTCCAGCGCCGGACGTGGTCCGCGCGCCCCAAGATAAAGACTGCTCGCCGAGGCACGTCAGGCGAAATGTTGTTTTTTCACAACGAGCAGCGGCGGAACTTTCGCCCCCTCGTGCGTTCCAACCCGCAAGCCCCCCGTCCGGGGAGTTGAAAAGCCCGCCCGTGTTGGGCGTGGATTCGCACAGGAGCATTTATGCGCTTCAAGATCCTTTCGGCGGTGGCCGCCACCTCTGCCCTGCTGCCTTTCTTGGCCCAGGCCGAGGGCCTGAGCTATTCGTATCTCGACCTTGCCTACATCAATACCGACATCGACCAGTTCGACCAGGACGTGGATGGCTTCGCACTGCGCGGTTCACTGGAAATCACTGACCAGGTGTTCCTGTTCGCCGGATATACGGACCAGAGCACGTCCATCTTCGGCAACGATCTCGACGTGCAGACCTACGGACTCGGCGTCGGATACGCCTGGCCGGTCGCACCGTCCACGGACCTGTACGGCAAGATCGGCTATGTGAAGACCGAGGCGGACTACGACCGCTTCAACGTCGACGACGACGGCTACTCCCTGGGCGTCGGCCTGCGCGGTCGCGTGGCCGACCAGTTCGAGCTCGAGGGCTCGATCAATTACGTGGACCTCTCGGACTCCGGCGACGACACCTCGTTGGGACTCGCTGCGCGCTGGTTCTTCACGGAGCAGTTCGCCGGGGGAATCGAGGGCGAGTTCGGCGACGATGCCAACACCTATGGCATCGGCTTCCGCTGGAACTTCGGCAAGTAACCGGCTAGCGTCCAGGATGCAGCGGCCCGGGGCGCAAGCTCCGGGCTTTTTCTGCACGGAACTTTCGTGACCGAAGGCGGTCGGGGTTCATTACCGGCGGCCCGCCCGGGTTTCGCCCCGGGCCAGCGAGCAGCCGGGTGCACGACATTCAGGCCAACCAACATTCGCGCGGAGGTTCCATGAGCAAGAACTGGATTACGTCATTCATCGCGCTCGTGTCCCTGTTCGCAACCGCCGGAGCACTGGCCGACAAGACACACATGGTGAAGGGCACCGTCGTGTCGGTGGACGCGAACGCCCATACGCTCACGCTGAAAGGCATGGACGGCAAGACCAGCACTGCGCCCGTCGAAGGTCCGGCGATGAGCTCGCTCGGCAATCTGAAGGCCGGCGATGCGGTCACGGTAACTTGTCGTGACAACGACAAGGGCGAGCACCAGGCGGTCACTGCAATCGCGGTCGACAAGGGCACCAAGTACTAGCAGCGCGCGGGCACCTGGCCCGGCATCGACGGCGGGCCTCCCGTCACGAGGCGGGTGGCCCGCGGTCTAGCGTGCCCAGCCCGGACCGCGCACGACGCGACCCGGCGTTGCCCCCGTGTGGTCGCCGTCCTCGAGCACCCGGACGCCATTGACGAGCACGTGCGCGACACCGGTCGCGTACTGCCGCGGGTCGTCGAACGTCGCGTTATCCCGGATCGTGGCCGGATCGAAGACCACGACGTCCGCGTAGCAGCCGGCGTCGATGCAGCCACGGTCCTTGAGCTTCCAGTTCGACGCCGGCAGGTGCGTGAGGCGGCGAACCGCCTCCGGAAGCGAGAGCACCCGTTCCTCGCGGACGTACTTGCCGAGGAGCCGCGCGACGTTGCCGTAGGCCCGTGGATGCGTGCTGGACTTGAGGAACACACCCTCGGGCGCCATCGCTTCGGCATCCGAGCCGAAGCTCACCCAGGGTTGCTCGATGCCGAGCCGCACGTTGTCCTCGCTCATCAGGAAATACACGGTATCGACGCGCGAGTGGTCTTCCACGACGAGGTCGATGATCGTGTCTTCGGCGCTCGTGCCACGCAGCGCCATGACGTCTGCCAGCGTCCTGCCGGTGAGTGGCTTCAGCCTCTCATCCTTGAAGCCGATGAACTTCACTTGGTCGGGAGACCCGGCCATGCGCAACATGTTTTCCTCGCCCGCCGGCGGATGACGGATGTCGGCGACGACCCGCGCCCGCAGCGCCGGATCCCTCAGCCGCTCTACCCACGCGTCGAGGCCGCCCGTCTGCACCCACAGCGGCATTGCGGCATCGAGCCCGGTCGCGGCGGCCGTGTAGGTGTACATGTTCGCGCTGATCGGCAGGCCGGCGGCGCGCGCCTGCTCGATCTTTGCGATCGCATCGGACATGCGGCCCCAGTTCGCCTGTCCCGCGGCCTTCAGGTGGTAGACCTCGCTGTGCGCACCGGATTCCCGCGCGATCGTGATCAACTCGTCGAGCGCCTTGCCGATGCCGTAGCTTTCGTTGCGGATGTGCGAGACGTACCCCCCGCCGAATTCCGCGGCCGCCTGCGCGAGCGCGACCAGCTCGGGGGTTTCGGCGAAGAACGCCGGCGCATAGATCAATGAACTGCCGACGCCGAGCGCGCCCTCGCGCATGGCGTCGCGCACGAGGCCCTGCATGCGGGCCAGTTCCTCCGCGGTCGGATCACGGCCCCCCTCGCCGAGTTCGTGCACGCGTACGGTCGTCGCGCCGACGAACGACGCGACGTTGGGCGACACGCCGCGCCGCTCGAGCGACTCGAGGTACTCCCCGAGGCTCGTCCAGTCGATGTCGTATCGATAGTCGCGCTGCTGCTTGCGGATCTCGACCTTCATCGGCTCCGTGAGCGGCCCGCCGGACTCACCCTCGCCGAATATCTCGAGCGTCACGCCCTGCTTGATGTCGCTCATGCCCCGGCCATCGACGAGCAGCGACTCGTTGGCCCACGACAGCACGTTGATGAATCCCGGCGCGACCGCGAGTCCACCCGCGTCGATCTCGCTTACGGCCTCGGCCTTCGTGAGATCACCCAGCAACGCCACCCGGTCGCCGCGAACACCGACATCCACTCGCCGGACCGGCCCGCCCGTGCCGTCGTAGACGATCCCGTTACGGATGATCAGGTCATAGCGGGCCTCGGCACCGCGTGGCGGCATCGCCACGCAGCCGGCCAGCATGAGCAGGAAGACGGCAATCGAGATGCAAAGCGACGAGCCTCTCATGGCGCAGCGCCGAGGTACTGCAGCACTGCCTGCGCATAGCGCCGTGGCTCCTCGTTCGCCGCGGAAATGCCCGCCTCGATGGAGGCCTCGCGACACGGCCGGAACGCGGCACGGAACGGCGCCGCGCGCTGCGGCGTGGCAGAGGGATCGCGGGTGCAGTACAGCAGCAGCGCCGGGCAGCGCACCAGCGGAAGGCGATCCTCCATCCTGTACTCCGCCACGGCGAAATGGCCCTGCTCGCTTGCCTCTCCCGCACGAAACAGGTCGACGACGACGCGTCGAACGAGGTGCGGCCGCGGCAGCCACTGGTGCATCTTCTGTCACTTGTCGAGCAAGTGGGACCCGTCGGGCGACACGGTCCACTGCTTGAAGAACTGGCTCAACTCTGCGCGTCCCGCGGCATCCGTGTAGACGGGCCCGGAGAGCACCACGCGCTCGACACGCTGCGTGTGAGCGGCTGCCATTTCCACGTCGATGATCGCACCGGTGTGGTGACCGACCACGATGACCCGCTCGATGCCGAGCCCATCGAGGACGTCGATCGCTGCACCGGCATAGTCGGCGACGCCCGGCTGCCCGGGCACGCGGTCCGAGCAGCCATACCCCGGCGTATCCATGGCGACGACGCGCCGCGCACGTGCGAGCGAGGGCATCACTTCCGCGAACTCATCGACCGAACGGGGTGTCTGGTGCAGCAGCAGGAGCGGTGTCCCTGCATCCGCGCCGTCGACGACGCAGTGGACCTGCCCCATCCTCGTGTCGCAAAGCGCCCGCTGCATTGCCGCGCCTGCTGTCAGCGTACGGGCGTCGCTGCGGACTCGCCGATCACCGTCATCCAGGGCCGGACCCGCCATTCGATGACCAGCCCGTTGGCCACGTACGGGTCCGCCTCGACGAATCGCTCGGCCACTTCCGGCGACCGCCCCTTGAACAGGAACACGGCCTCGTCGACCGGATCCGTCAACGCGCCGCCAAGCACCAATTCCCCACGGTCGCAAGCGGTCCACGCGAGCGCAAGATGCTCGGCCCGGAATTGCCCTCGCTTCTCGAGGTAATCCGGCGCCAGCGTATAGAAAAGCAGGTAGTGATTCATGGTGTAGTTCCGTTCGGTCCGCTCACACCTTCGTGGCGAATGCTGAAGGGCCCGTCATTCTGCCCGAAAAGTCGCTGCGCGGACGCGTGGGCGCCAGACACGGGCCATGCCCCTGCCGGCGGCGCGCGCTTGGTTGCTCGCGAAACGATCCCTCGCCGGTCATGACCTCTGGCCTGTAGATTACGGCCTCATGCAACGCACGCTCATCGCCATCGGACTCGTGATCGCCGTCGCGGGCCTGCTCTGGCCGTGGCTTTCGAAATTGCCGCTGGGGCGCCTCCCGGGAGACATCGTCGTGGACCGGCCCGGCTTCAAGCTGTTCGCACCCTTCACGACCATGATCGTGCTGAGCCTGGTGCTGAGCCTGATCGTCTGGCTCCTGCGCCGCTGATTCAGGATCTGGACGCGGTAGCGAGCAACCGCGTATAGACGGCGAGATCGGGTGCCGAGAAGCAGCAGAAGATCACCTCCTCGAGGGACGGGAACTGCGCCGCCGCCGAACGAACAGTTGACACAGCCACTTCCGCGGCACGCTCGACCGGATAGCCATACACGCCGGTGCTGATGCCTGGAAATGCGATCGAGCGGACACCGTGTTCGACCGCGACCTCGATCGAACGCCGGTAGCAGGACGCCAGGAGATCCGCCTCGCCGCTCGCTCCACCGTGCCACACCGGGCCGACCGCGTGGATGACGAACCGGGCTGGCAGCAGGTGCCCCGTCGTGATCTTTGCGTTGCCCGTGCGGCAACCGCCGAGCCGGCGACATTCCTGCAGCAGCCCTGGCCCGGCCGCGCGATGGATCGCCCCATCGACGCCTCCGCCACCGAGCAGGGACGAGTTCGCGGCATTCACGATCGCGTCGATCACGAGCGTCGTGATGTCGGCTTGCACTGCGCGCAGCAAGGCGGGCATATGGACGGGAACTAGAGCACCGGGTCGCGCGCTCGTCAACGACGGGCCGGAGCAGACACGTGAGGGGGGACAACGCGCTCACCCGACGAGCGCTCGACGCATCAGTCGTTCCTGCGACGGTCGCCGTGGCTACAATGGCGCGAAGCCTCGTGGACCTGAGGTTGGCGTGACCCGGGTGAGCCCGCAATGCCTTGCAGCTGTGACGCGCTCGACACATGACGAGGGAACGATTGCCGTGCACGTCCGATCCAAGTCTACTGGCGGTCCATATGCGTCCGTCGCCGTGCCTCGCCATCTGGAGCAGCCAATGCCCGTGAAGTCGTCCAAGTTCCGCCCTCTCCTTCTGCTGACCACCGCAGGCGCAATAGCCTTGGCCGGATGCGGTGGCAAGCCGGCCCCGGAGCCCGCCGCAACGCCGGCTCCCGAGAGCGCTGCGCCCACAGCGTCCGTTGAATCACCCGCGGCAGCGGCGGATGCCGCGGCGCAGATCGATGCCCGCGAGAAGGAACTGGCTGCACGCGAAGCCGAACTCGCAATGAAGGAGCGCGAGATGAACCTGGCGCGGCGCGAGGCAGAGCTCGCGGCACAAAAGAGTCCTGCGAAGACGTCGTCGCCGCCCAAGACCGTGTCCACCACGCCGAAGCCCGTGGCCAGCACCGCGAGCACGCCGAAGCCCAAAGCCCCGCCGACGCCGATCAACGTGCCGGCGGGGACACCGTTGTCCATTGAAATGACCTCGGCCCTGACCACCAAGACCGCCAAGATCGGCGACCGGTTCCAGGCGCGCCTCGCGTCGGATGTCGTCGTGGACGGTCGGCGCGCCGCCGCGGCTGGGTCCATGGTTCAGGGCTCCGTGACCGAGGTGATCTCCGGCAGCAGCAAGATCGGCGGTACCCCGACGCTGGCACTGGCCTTCGACGGGATCACGCTCGCGAGCGGCGTGACCGTGCCGATCACCGCAAACTCCGTGCAGCAGGCCAAGAGCGAAACCGCGAAGGATACCGCCAAGATCGTGGGTGGCGCGGCAGCCGGCGCCGTAATCGGTCACCAGATCGACCACGACAAGGGCTCGGTGATTGGCGGAATCCTCGGCGGCGCCGCGGGCGTCGCGGCCGCGCAGAAGACCGGCGGCGAGGTGGAGCTGCCGGCCGGCACCGTGCTTACGGTCGCGATCGACAGGCCGTTCGAAGTCAGCGGCAACTGACCGCGGCGGCCTTCAGTCCGTCGACTCGCGGGGAAACAGGCTCGGCTGCAGGGCCGAGAGCGTCGTGGCCGCGGGATCCCAGCAGCACGCGCGGTTCCGCCCGGTCGCCTTGGCCGCGAGCAGTGCTCGATCGGCGTTCTCGATGGAGTCCTCGACGCTCGCGTCCGGGTCCAGCAATGCGATGCCGAACGATGCCGTGGCATAGACGGGTGTGGCGCCGGCCCTGGCCAGGGGCACCGCGCCCAGCCCCTCTCGTATCCGTTCGATCACCGCGCGGCCAGCCGCGAGGTCCGCCCCCGGCATCGCGATCAGGAATTCGTCCCCGCCGTAGCGGAACACCTTGTCGAATGGCCGCAGGTGCTCCATCACGAAGCGCACGGCGGCCGCGAGCAGTTGATCGCCGACGCGATGCCCATAGGTGTCGTTGACCGGCTTGAAACGGTCCAGATCCATGAAGGCGACGCAGCAGTCCTGGACGTTGCGCCGGGCCAGTTCGTGCGACTCGCGCAGGTCGGCCAGGAGATCGACGCGACGATGCGCGCCGGTCAGCGTGTCCCGGTTGCTGAGAAACCCCTCGATCTCGTGCTTCAGGGAGTCGAGTTCGAGGCGCAACTGGTCCTGGGCCCGCACGTACTCGTCAAGATCGCTGGACACGACGGTCGCGTCACCTGCCACCGCGCGCAGCATGCGCGCCGCGGCCCGGTGCAGGCGTTCGTGCTCCGCTTCCATGGCGGCAAACGAGGGGTGGTCGCGGAGCTTCGCTGGCGGGTGCTGGTAGTACCACTGCCCGAAGTTGCACTTATGGTGAGCATCCTCCCTCAGGTCGTCCGGGTGCGGCGACAAACGGCAGACGACGGTTCGGGCGAAGCGCTGGTGCCAGTCCGCGTGTTCGTGGCAGGCTTGCTCGAGCTCCCCGAGGATATGGCGTAACGACGCCGGCTCCATGCTGAACATGTCCTTCACTCCCGCGCCCTCGGCGCGGAGATGAGCGCGCCAATTGCGCTACGGGGTACCTGTAGCACCGCGCCGCTTGAGCCGCCATCCGCACAATCCGGATCTGGAATCAACCCGACACTGCGCCGGCGAGGTGCCGGCCGTGGTCAAGCGGCATCCGCCGCCGGGTCGTAGCCGATGACCGGCGCGAGCCAGCGCTCAGCCTCGGCGATCGTCATGCCCTTGCGCCGGGCGTAGTCCGCCACCTGGTCCGAATCGATCTTGCCAACGGCGAAATATGTCGCCTCGGGGTGCGAGAAATACCAGCCGCTCACCGCGGCGGTCGGGTGCATCGCGTAACTCTCGGTCAACCGGATTCCCGTGTTGCGTTCCGCGTCGAGCATGCGCCACAGGGTCGCCTTCTCGGTGTGGTCCGGGCACGCCGGGTAGCCGGGCGCCGGGCGAATGCCGCGATACTTTTCGCGTATCAATTCGTCATTGATGAATCGCTCGTCTGCCGCGTAGCCCCAGAACTCGCGCCGCGCGCGTTCGTGCATGCGCTCCGCCAGCGCCTCGGCCAGCCGGTCCGACAGGGCCTTCAGCATGATGGCGCCGTAATCGTCGTGCCGCCCCTCGAACTCGCGCACCTTCGCGTCGAGGCCGATGCCGGTGGTCACCGCGAATGCGCCGACCCAGTCCTTCATGCCGGAGTCCTTCGGTGCGACGAAATCGGACAGCGCGAAGTGTGGCTGGCCGGCTGGCTTGGTCTTCTGCTGCCTCAGGTGATGCAGCCGGTACGCCACGTCGCGGCGCGATTCGTCGGCATAGACCTCGATCTCCTCGTCCACCGAGTTGGCCGGGAAGAATCCGATCACCGCGCTCGCCTGCACCCAGCGCTCGGCGATCATCTGCTTCAGGACGCGGCGTGCGTCGGCGTAGAGGTTGCTCGCCGCCTCGCCCACGATCGGATCGGTCAGGACATCCGGGAACTTGCCGGCGAACTCCCAGGCGTTGAAGAACGGCATCCAGTCGATGTAACGGACCAGGTCCTCGAGCGGCAGGTTCTCGAAGCGCCGCACGCCGAGCATCTTCGGAACGGGCGGCCGATAGGCGGTCCAGTCGCACTTGAAGCGATTGGCGCGCGCCTGGGCAAGCGTGAGCGCCGGGGCTTTCACCTTGCGGCCATGGTGCTGCTCGCGTCGCGCCGCATGCTCGCGCTTGAGCTTCAGCGTGAACTCCTCTTTCTGGTCGGGCGTTGCGAGCGACTGGCACACGCCGACGGCTCGCGACGCGTCCTTCACGTAGGCGACTGCGCCCGCGTACTCTGGATCGATCTTGACGGCCGTGTGCGCCGGCGACGTCGTGGCACCGCCGATCAGCAGCGGCACGTCGAACCCCAGCCGCTTCATCTCGCGGGCGACGTGGACCATCTCGTCGAGCGACGGCGTGATGAGGCCGGAAAGACCGATCATGTCTGCGCCCTCGCGACGGGCCGTCTCGAGGATCCGGTCCGTCGGCACCATCACGCCGAGGTCGATGACCTCGAAGTTGTTGCACTGGAGGACAACGCCCACGATGTTCTTGCCGATGTCGTGCACGTCGCCCTTGACCGTCGCCATGACGATCCTGCCGTTCGAGCGGCTCGCCTCGCCCGGCTCCTTGTCGAGGTACGGGATCAGGTGTGCGACGGCCCGCTTCATGACTCGCGCCGACTTGACGACCTGCGGGAGGAACATCTTGCCGGCGCCGAAGAGGTCGCCGACGACGTTCATGCCGTCCATCAGCGGTCCCTCGATCACCGACAGGGGCCGTCCGGTTTCGATGCGCGCGGCCTCGGTATCCTCGATGATGAACTCGTCGATGCCCCTGACGAGCGCGTGCTCGAGGCGCTTCGACACCGGCCAGGAGCGCCAGGCGTTGTCCTCCGCGCGCTTCTGGCCCGCCTCGCCCTTGAATCGCTCGGCGATCTCGAGCAGTCGCTCCGTGGCGTCGGGGCGCCGTGCGAGGATCACGTCCTCGACGCGCTCACGCAGCTCGGGCTGGATCTGCTCGTAGATCGCGAGCTGGCCTGCGTTGACGATACCCATGCTCATGCCGGCGCGGATCGCGTGGTAGAGGAACACCGAGTGCATTGCCTCGCGCACCGGCTCGTTGCCGCGGAACGAGAACGACACGTTGCTTACACCGCCGCTCACCTGCGCGTGCGGGCAGGCGGCGCGGATCTGCGCCGTCGCCTCGATGAAGTCGAGCGCGTAGCGCTCGTGCTGCTCGATGCCGGTGGCCACGGCGAAGATGTTCGGGTCGAAGATGATGTCCTCGGCCGGGATGCCGGCCTTCTGCGTCAGCAGCTCGTACGACCGCTTGCAGATCGACACCTTGCGCTCGACGGTGTCGGCCTGGCCGTGCTCGTCGAAGGCCATGACGACCACCGCCGCGCCGTACGCACGCACCCGCCGGGCCTGTTCGAGAAAGGCACGCTCGCCTTCCTTCAGGCTGATCGAGTTGACGATACCCTTGCCCTGCAGGCACTTGAGGCCCGCTTCGATGATCGACCACTTCGACGAATCGATCATCACCGGCACGCGCGCGACGTCAGGTTCAGTTGCGAGCAGGTTCAGGAAGCGAACCATCGCACCTTCCGAGTCGAGCATCCCCTCGTCCATGTTGATGTCGATGACCTGCGCGCCACTGGCGACCTGCTGGCGCGCCACGTCGAGCGCGCCGGCGTAGTCGTCGGCCTCGATCAGGCGACGGAACTTGGCCGAACCGGTGACGTTGGTGCGTTCGCCCACGTTCACGAACAGGCTGTCGGGACCGATGTTGAGCGGCTCGAGGCCACTCAGGCGGCAACGCGGCTCGATGACCGGCAGTTTACGGGTCGGCAGGCCGGCGACGGCTTCCGCGATGTGTGCAATGTGATCCGCGGTGGTTCCGCAGCAACCGCCGACGATGTTGACGAAGCCGCTGGCGGCGAAGTCGCGGATCAGGTCGGCCGTCTCGCAGGCCGTCTCCTCGTACTCGCCGAACGCGTTCGGCAGGCCTGCATTCGGGTACGCGCACACGTAAGCGTCGGATATCCGCGAAAGCTCCTCGATGTACGGACGCAGCTGCCGCGCACCGAGGGCACAGTTGAGCCCGATGACCGTGGGCCGCGCATGGCGCACCGAGTTCCAGAAGGCCTCGACCGTCTGCCCCGACAGCGTGCGCCCGGACGCGTCGGTGATGGTCCCCGAGATCATGATCGGCAGGTCGAGCCCGAGCTCGTCCAGCACCTGCCGGGCCGCATGCAGCGCAGCCTTGGCATTGAGCGTGTCGAAAATCGTTTCGACGAGGATGAAGTCCACGCCGCCTTCGACCAGCGCGCGCGTGGCCTCACCGTAGGTCGCCGCCAGCTCGTCGAACGTCACGTTGCGAAAGGCCGGATCGTTGACGTTCGGCGACAGCGAGGCCGTCCGGTTCGTGGGCCCGATCGCGCCGGCGACGAAACGCACCCGGCCGGTGCGCGCAGCGACGTCATCGGCGGCCCGGCGGGCGATCTGCGCCGCCGCAAGGTTGATCTCGCGAACCAGCGCCTCGGTGCCGTAGTCGGCCTGCGAGGTCGCGCTCGCGTTGAACGTGTTGGTCTCGACGATGTCGGCGCCGGCCTCGAGGTAGCGGCGATGGATTTCGCCGATCAGCTCCGGTCGCGTGAGCACCAGCAGGTCGTTGTTGCCCTTCAGGTCCTTCGGCCAGTCGCGGAAACGGTCGCCCCGGTAGTCGGTCTCGCCGAGCTTGTACGACTGGATGACGGTGCCCATGGCGCCATCGAGCACGAGGATTCGCTCGCCGAGCAGGCGGCTGAATTCGCGCAGGCGTTCGTTGCGAAGCATGGATCAGGCTCCCTGGGCCGCGGCACGCGAGGTTTCCGGCCGGACGCCGAGCGCATGGCAGATCGCGTAGGTGAGTTCGGCTCGATTCAGCGTGTAGAAATGGAACTCCTGCACGCCTTCGCGCTGGAGCTTGCGTACCTGGTCGATCGCCACGCTGGCGGCGATCATGCGGCGCGTCTCGGGATCGTCGTCGAGGCCCTCGAAGCGCTGCTGCAGCCACTCCGGGACGCTTGCGCCACAGCGCCTGGCAAAGCGCAGCATCTGCGGGAAACGCGTGATGGGCAGGATCCCCGGCACGAGTTCGGCCGCAATTCCGCGCGCAACGCAGCGGTCGCGGAAACGCAGGAATGCGTCGGTCTCGAAGAAGAACTGCGTGATGGCGCGGTTCGCGCCGGCATCGAGCTTGGCGTGCAGCCGGTCCAGGTCGAATTCGGCACTCGGTGCCTCGGGATGCCCCTCGGGATAGGCGGCCACCGAGATGTCGAAGTCGCCGACGTCGCGCAGGCCGCGCACGAGATCCACGGCGTAATCGAATCCGCCGGGGTACGGCTGGTAGGTTCCCTGCCCGGCCGGCGCGTCGCCGCGCAGTGCGACGATGTGCCGGACGCCCGCGTCCCAGTACCCGCGCGCGATCGAGAGGATTTCCTCGCGGGGCGCACCGATACAGGTGAGGTGTGGCGCCGGTGTGAGCGACGTTTCGCGCAGGATGCGAGTGACCACGTTGTGCGTGCGCTCGCGAGTGGAACCGTCCGCGCCATAGGTCACGGACACGAAATGCGGCTTGAGCGGCGCAAGGCGCTGCACCGACGCCCACAGTGTCCGCTCCATTTCCGCGTCGTTGGGCGGAAAGAACTCGAAGGACACCGAGACGGGCCCCTGCAGCCGCGAGACCGCCTCGGCCACTGCATCGCCTGATCTGGCATTCATGCTGCTGCCTCCGCACCCTGCTCCGTCGCCGCCGTTGCCATGAGCAGGTGCCGACCACCCACATCCACCGGGCGAAGCCGGACACACAGGAGCCCGCTTTCCGCGATCCAATCGCGCACCGCCTTGAGCGGGTTTTCGCCGGACGCCCGTTCCGACAGCGCGTCGTAGTCCTCGATCACGATCATTCGCCCCTGTGGCTCGAGCATCCGCGCCGATTCCAGGAGCAGGGACCCGGGGCGGGCGTGGTCCGCCAGGACGCGATCGAGGATGACGGCGTCGAAGCTCACACCCGGATTCGGGATCGACTTCAGGTCGCCGTGCTGGAGCACGCAGTGACTCAGACCGCGGCCGTGCAGGAGCGCGCGTGCGCGCTGCACCTCGTGCCGGGAGTCGCTCAGGCCGACGACGCGGCGTGCCCTGGGTCCGATGCCCGCGAGCAGGACCGATGGCTCGTGGCCGAGGAACAGGACCGTGCCGAATGCGCGCTCGCCGAACTCGGCCGCAATGACTTCCGTGAGTTCACGGGCCAGGTCGTCGGAACCAGGCGCGCCTTCGCCCGGCTTGCCGGACGGGCCTCCAGCGCGCTCGGCGAGCACGGCTGCTGCCCGCTCCCGATCTGCCGCGATGCTCGCATCGTCGGGATCCAGCAGTTCGAGCAACGAACGCACGAGCGTCGCGCCAGCCCCGTCCACGGGCACGCGGTAGTAGATCCAGTGCTGCTCGCGAAACCGTTCGAGCAGTCCGCTTTCACCGAGCAGCTTGAGGTGCCGGGATACGCGCGGCTGGCTCTGTCCGAATATTCTCGTGAGGTCGGTGACGGAGAACTCGCCGCGCGAGAGCACGGCGAGCATGCGCAGGCGGGTCGGTTCCGCCGCGGCGCGTAGTCCGCGGAGCACATCTTCGGTCGATTGCGACATGGATCAAAATATAAGGAACTCTTTATTCTATGTCCAGTCCCCCTCCCTTTTGCCGATCAGCCTGTCCGCCGCCAGACCAGTGTGTCGTTATTGGCGGGCATCGGGTGATGCGCCTCGAGGCCCAGGCCGACCCCGGCCGCGAGCCGGTCGACGGCTTCGAGGTCACGGAGGCCACTTTCCGGGTCCCGTGCGCGCAGGCTCTGGTCGAAGAGCGCGTTGCTGTCCGAGGTGTAGGCGCCGCCACGCCGGAACGGTCCGTAGACCACCAGCCGTCCACCCGGGCCGAGCACCCGACCGATGCCGCGGAAGAAGGCCTCTACCTCGGGCCAGGACATGATGTGCAGCGTATTGGCGCTGAACACGACGTCGCAGGCGACCGCGGGCCAGACACGGTGTGCGACGTCGAGTTCGAGCGGGGGACGGAGGTTCGACGGACCCTCCGCGGCCACCCGGGCCGCGAGCCACGGAAGATTTTCCGCGCGCTCGGTCGGCTGCCAGGTCAGGTGCGCGAGGTGCCGGGCGAAGTGCACTGCGTGCTGACCGGTGCCTGACCCGATCTCGAGCACGGCCGACGAGTTCGCCATCGCTCGCGTCAATATCTCGAGGATGGGGCCCTTGTTGCGCTCGCAAGCCTCTGAGAAAGGCAGCATGCGATCAGTGCAGCCCCGCCCCGCCGGCCCGCGCGCCTTCCTTGAACAGCGCGCCGACATCCACTGCATCGAAGCGGTAGGCACGGCTGCAGAATTCGCAGCGAACCTCGACGTTGCCCCGCTCCGACAGGACACCCTCGACCTCGTCGCGGCCGAGCGACTTGAGCATGGTCTCGACACGCTCTCGCGAGCAGCGGCACCGGAAGAACACCGGCGCTGCCTCGAACATGCGCACGTCGTCCTCGGCGAACAGGCGGCGCAGCAGGTCACGATCGGGCAGCGACGCGAGTTCCGTGTCGGTGACCGTGCCGGCCACCAGTTGCACGCGGCGCCACGCGTCCTCCACCTCGTCCTCGGACACCCCGCCGGCGCCGGACTCGGTCACTGAAGCCGGCCGCGAAGTGACGGGCAGCCGCTGCAGCAGGAGGCCGCTCACCTGGTCCGCGTCGGCCCGCAACCACAGGCGAGTGGGCAACTGCTCGGAGTTCTCGAAATAGTCGCGCAGGCACTCGCTCATGCGCTCGCCGGCCAGCGGCACGATGCCCTGGTAGCGGTTGGCAAGATCGTCGCCCCCGAGCGTCACCGTAAGCGTGCCGTCACCCGACAGTACGCGCAGGTCGCGGGTCGGCGGCGGATCGCGAAACCGTGCAACGCCGCGCACGGCGAGGCCGTCGCTGCATTCCACGAGCATCAGGTGCATCGGCCCGGCGCCGCGCAGCTGCAGCGACAGCTGCCCCTTGAACTTGAGCGTCGCCGCAAGCAGGACCGTGGCCGCAGCCGCCT
>Ga0316622_100000621_pt1 | contig 21185 bp, 20 predicted proteins | sample OWC_Aug_OW2_C1_D_FD_207646 | JGI IMG/M metagenome (GOLD analysis project Ga0316622, IMG submission 207646) | Wetland soil microbial communities from Old Woman Creek delta, Ohio, United States - OWC_Aug_OW2_C1_D5_C | ecosystem: Environmental > Terrestrial > Soil > Wetlands | place: USA: Ohio... | reverse complement strand
GTGCTGGCACCCATGCTGGAGATGAGCCTGCGGCAATCGCTGGCGCTCTCGTCGGGCAGCTACGCGGTCTTCGTGACGCGGCCGATCGCGGCCACGATGCTCGCCATCGGCGCAGTCCTCCTCCTGTATAGCCTTCGGCCCTTGCTGGCCAAGGGGGCGGACTGGCGCCAAAAGCTCGGCCTGGAGGAGTCTTCCATTGCGGGAGAGGAGGAGAAACGATGAACGCTCGAGGACGGTTCCTGTTCGTAGTGCTCGCCTTGGCTGTGGCCGGCGTGGCTGCCGCCCAGGAGTTTCCCACGCGCCCCATCAACATCGTGGCGCCCTTTCCGCCGGGCGGGCAGGCGGATCTCATGGCTCGGCCGACGGCGGCCGCCATGGAGAAGCTCCTTAAGAGCCCCGTGGTCGTGGTGAACAAGACGGGCGCCGCCGGCGCCGTGGGCATGGCCTTCGTGGCAAACAGCAAGCCGGACGGGTACACCTTGCTCATGGCGCTCTCCAGCATCTCCGTGATCCCCGAGGCGGACAAGCTCTTCGACCGAAAACCCGCCTACACGATGGACCAGCTCATCCCCATCGCGCTCGTCTCCGCGGACCCGACCATCCTGGTGTGTCGTGCCGAGCGCCCGTGGAAAAGCGTGAAAGAGCTGGTGGAAGATGCCAAGAAGCGCCCCGACGGGATTTCCTATTCCTCCTCGGGGATCTACGGCACGCTGCACATGGCCATGGAGATGCTCATCAACTCGGCCGGGATCAAGCTGAAGCACGTGCCCTACGGCGGGGCCGCGCCCGCACTCACCGCCTTGCTCGGCGGCCACGTCGATTGCATGGCCGCGGGGCCGGCGGTGGTCCTGCCCCACATCAAAGCCGGGAAGCTTCGTGCGCTGGCGGGCTGGGGGGAGAAGCGCATTGCGGTGCTGCCGGAACTTCCCACCCTGAAAGAGCTCGGCTACGATGCGGAGTTCTACATCTGGGCGGGGATGTTTGCGCCGAAGGGGACGCCGGAGCCGATCATGAAGAAGCTCCGGGACACGGTTCGCGCCGCGATGCAGGAACCGGACTTCAAGGCGGCACTGGACAAGATGGAGACGCCGATCGCGTATTTGGACGCGCCGGAATTCCAGAAGTTCTGGGACAAGGACGCCAAGATGCTGGCGGACGCGATCAAGCGCGTGGGTAAGATCGAGGAAACAAAGTAGGTAAGCATTCAGCTATCAGCTTTCAGCACGATCGCGACGACGCAGGGCGGACTCGCTGACGGCTGAACGCTTTCGGCAGTCGATCTTGGGCTGTCGGGCAAAACAACGTGGAGGGATCGCGTGCGATTCACAGACAAGGTGGCACTGATCACAGGGGCGGGTAGCGGCATCGGCGCCGCGACGGCTCGCCGCATGGGGGCTGAGGGGGCGGCCGTCTGCATCATGGGGCGAACGGCCGCCACGGTGGAGCGAACCGTCCGACAGGTCGTGGACACCGGTGGGCGCGCGATTGCCCTAGTCGGAGATGTGTCCAGAGAAGCGGACGTCCAGCGGGCCGTGACCCAAACGGTGAAGGCCTTCGGCCGCCTGGACATCGTGGTCTCGAACGCGGGGACGCAGCTCCACAAGCTGGATCGGCCTATCCACGAGCAGGACCCGGCCGCCTGGGACGAGACGCACGCCATCAATCTCCGCGGCGCGTTCCTGGTGTGCAAGGCCGGGATCACGCAGATGCTGGCGCAGGGGGGCGGCGGGTCCGTGGTGATCACCGGGTCCATTGTGGCGCTCGTCGGGTCCGCGTTCCAGAACCCCGCCTACACGGCCAGCAAGGGCGGGCTTCACGCCTTCGCGCGGGCGCTGGCGGCGCAGTACGCGCCGCTGGGCATCCGGGTGAACGTGGTGGCCCCCGGGGCCATGGAGCAACCGCCGGACGGCGAGGAGATCGATCTGGGCGCGCGCGAAAAGCGCCTCACCCCGAAAATTCCCATGGGCCGCGTCGGGCGGTTCGAAGAGGCGGCCGCGGTGGTCGCATTCCTGGCCTCGGACGACGCCAGCTACTGCACGGGCAGCGTCTTCGTAGTGGACGGCGGTTTCACGGCCGTGTGAGTCGGAACGATTCGCCACAAAAGGCACAAGGGGCACAACGGGATTGGGCTGAGTTGGACGGGACGGAAGGGCACCCCATGCCGGACAGTCATGAGCTTCTGGAGGCCCTCGTGAAGAAGGCCGAGGCGGGCGAACTTCCGAAGAAGAAAGCCGACATGCTGAAGTTTCTCCGGGCGAAGGTCGAGTCGGGCCTGCCGATCACCGAGATGCAGGCGGAATTGCTGGAGGATATGGCGACCGAGTACGGACTCTGCTAACCGAGCCCGTGAGCCGCTGCCTGGACCCGCGGGCGGGTTTGGCCTTTCGCGGTGTCCGCAACATCATGATCGGCACCGTCACGCCGCCGGCGGGGACGTTCAGGTACGTCGTCTTGGCGCTGAGCCACATCTCCATCGTGGAGTTCGCGCGCGAGGTCTGGCCCTCTATTCTCGCGCTGATCGTTGCGCTGCTTTTCGTCACCTACATGCCAGGATAGGCACTCTGGCTCCCCAATCTGATCCTGCCGGTGAGGTAGGGCCTTCCGCGTTCCGCCTCTGATGGCTCCGACCTGCGGGGCGGACGCCGGCCGCGGTGCCCCCCGGTGGCACTGGTCGCCCGACACCTTTGCCCTTTTGGGTTGACACGTCCCATAGACAAATGTTAAATCAGAAATCTGAAATTTCATCTTTACCGTCCGCCGCCCGAATGACCGCCCTTTTCGGGGCTGGAGGGACACCATGGCCGCCCGAAGCGTTCGCGCCAAACGACATGCACGCCCCGCCAGCCGGTCGACCCCCCTCATGGAGCGCGTTCGGGCCGGTAACCTTTCGTTAGTGGTCCAGCACGAAAACCTCGATGAGAAGATCTATGCCACACTCCGCAAGCTCATCCTGGAGCGACAGTTCCAGCCGGGCGAGCGAATTCTGGTCGACCATTTGGCCGCGGAGATGGGGGTCAGCCGGACGCCCATACTGAACGCCCTGCGCAGGCTCAGCCAGGAGGGAGTCGTCGAGGTCTTTGCGCGACGCGGGATTTACGTCCGACGCTACGAGAAGGCCGAGATGGCGCGCCTGTTCACCGTTCGTGAGGTGCTCGACGGCTTGGCGGCACGGCTGGCCACGGCCCGCATTCGGGGCGACGAGATCGACGAATTCGTCCGCGCATTCCGGCGGCACGAGGTCCCGTCCACGACGCCGGCGGCAATCCGACGCTACGTCGAGCTGGATCGCGCCTTCCACTGCCGTTTGATGGAGCTGGCGGACAACGACCAGCTCCGTGCGGCGATGGACTCCATCAACATGCGGCTGTTCGTGTGGCAGGACGGGGTGGTGCGGCCGCCGGCGGAGACTGTCCCCGAGCACCTGGCGATTCTGCAGTCGCTGCGCCGCCGAGACCCCGACGGCGCGGAGGCCGCCATGCGGCTGCACATCCGCCGCTCGCTGGAGCAGTTGCAGCGAGAGGCCGAGGCCGAGGCCAAGGCCGCCGGCAAAGCTGGCCCAGCGGTTCCGCGTCTCGGACGATCAGGGGCTCGAGCGTGAACGGATGGAAGGGGGTGACAACGGCTAAGGGAACGAGGGAATGGGTCAGCGGACAGCGCACGTCCGGTTGCGCGTGGGGCATGGCTCTGGCGCGACCGCTTGCGTAACCTTGGCACAGGAGGACAGACGATGAGCAAGAAGGCGTTGGTGTTGGCGCTCGCCCAGGTTCTGGGCGCGGCTATGGGAGCGCAGGCCGCGGACTATCCGGCCCGGGACATCACGAACGTTGTGGTCTGGGCGGCGGGTGGCGGAACGGATGTCTGCAATCGTGTGGTCATGGCGGAAATGCAGAAGTTTCTCAATACCCGGATCAACGTGACCAACAAGACGGGCGGCGTGGGCGGTTCCATCGGGATGCTGCACGTCCTCGGCCAGCCAGCCGACGGCTACACCCTGGCCGGGATCTCCGAGTCGTGCGTGACCGCCGGCGTGCAGGGCGGCTGGGAAAAGACCATGGACGTCTGGTACCCCTTCATCATCGGCGGTTCGCCGGACCTGGTCTCCGTGACGCCCGAATCGCCGTACAAGACGATCCAGGACCTGATCGAAGCAGCCAAGAAGGCGCCCAGCACGATCAAGATCTCGGCGAGCGCGGCCGGCTCGATCCACCACCTCAATGTGCTGGCCATGGAGGCGGCGACGGGTGCCAAGTTCAACTATATCCCGTACCAGGGGTCGGCCCCGGCCCAGACGGCGGCCATGACGGGAGAGGTGAGCGTGGTGGTCACCTCACTGGCGGAGCAGCAGCAGCTGCTGAAAGGGAAAAAGCTGCGCCCCCTGGGGATGCTGACCCCGGACAAGGCAGAGCTGGACGGCGTCGGCACGATCCCCTCAGCTTTCACGGCGTATCCCGACCTGTCGAAGCGGCTCCCCATCATGCAGGCCATCGGCTTTGCCATCCGGAACGACGCGCCGGCCAACGTGAAGCAGGCGCTCACCAACGCCTTCAACAAAGCCATGCAGTCGGACCCGGTGAAGAAGTGGCTCAACGAGAACTACTACGCGGCCTCCGGCAAGAGCGGCGAGGAGGCCCGCAAGGAGTTCGCCAAGCTGGAGAGCCTGTTCGCCTGGACCTTGTGGGATTTGAAAGCAGCCAAAGTAGACCCGACCACGCTCAAGATCCCGAAGCCGTAACCGAACGTATCGTCCGCGCAGGGGGCGGAGGCCCGCCCCCTGCGCGGCACTGAGAGGGTCCGCTCGATGGACGATCTGCTCCGAATGCGCAGAGCCGACTTCTGGACAAGCCTCATCTTCTTCGGCATCGCCGCCGGAATGATCGGCAGCGCCATGACGATGCCGCTCAAAGAGAGCTTCGCCGGCGTCCAGAACGCCTGGTACGTCTCGCCCGCCCTGCTTCCCCTGATGATCGCCGCGGGACTCCTCATCCTGGCGACGACTCTACTATGCAACGCCATCCGCACCGGCGGAGCCGCCGCCGCCCTCGCCTCTCTGGGGCGATGGGCCGAGGCGAGCAGGGACGCCACTGTGCGGATGCTAGTTTCCATCGCGATCATCGCTGGGTACGTCTTCGGCCTGATCCCCCGCGTGGACTACGTCATTGCCACGGCATTGTTTCTTCAGGTCTTCATCGCGGCCTTCTACGTCGGCCGCAAAGAGATCATGCGGCTTCAGACGGCGAGCTTCCTGCTCCTCGTCGCACCAGCCTTCCTGGCAGATCTTCTCGGCGTCTATCCATCGCCGGGAACCGCACCGCGGTATGCCCTCGACCTGATCGTGCTTCTCATCGCGTTCGGGCTCGGGCTGGTAACCTGGCGGCGACTCGCGCCCGACCCCATCGGCCGGCGGCGGTTCGCGATCACCACCACCGTCAGCATCGTGGTCGCGCTCCTCACCAGCGTGTCGTTCAAGTTCGGCCTGCTCGTTCCGCTTCCGGCGGAAGGACCCGTGGTTCGCGCGATGGAAACCGTCGCCATCGCCCTCCGCAAACTCGGCGCGTAGGAGCTTGCATGGATCTCGTCGGCCAGTTCAGCATTTTTTTCGGGACAATCGTTGCGCTGTTGTCAAATCCCTACAACTGGGTCCTGCTGGTCGTCTCGATGGTCCTAGGGATCGTCTTTGGCGCCCTGCCGGGCCTCACGGCGACGCTTGGTGTGGCGCTTCTCACCACCCTGACATACGGACTGCCGCTCAACTCGGCGATGATCTCGCTCCTCGCCATGTATGTGGGTGCCGTGTACGGCGGCTCGTACTCCTCCATTCTGATCAACATTCCCGGGACGGCCGCCGCCGCCGCCACGGCCCTCGATGGGTACCCGATGGCACTCAAGGGCGAGGGCGGCCGCGCTCTCGGCCTCACGACCACGGCCTCCTTCATCGGCACCATTCTGGGAACCCTGGCGTTGGCCGCGACGGCACCGCTGATTGCGCAACTGGCGCTTCAGTTCACCTCCTACGAATTCTTCCTTCTGGCCTTCTTTGGGATCGTCATCAGCGGATCGCTGACCGCCAACGACCTCTTTTATAAGTCCTGGATCGCAGGCCTCCTGGGCCTGACCTTGGCGTGCGTCGGCCGGGACAACCTGCAATCGTACCCTCGCTTCACCATGGGCTTCTCCGCGCTCGAGGGCGGGATCGAGGTCGTGCCGGTCCTCATCGGCGCCTTCGGGATCCCGCAGATCATCAAGACGATGCGCGATCCGCTCCGGGTGGATAAACCGCAGGAAGTCCGCAAGATCCTTCCCGATTGGGGGACGATTGCCCGTCAATTCAAGAACGTCGTCCGCTCCGCCTTGATCGGGATCGGCATCGGAGCGGTTCCGGGCGTGGGCGAGGATGTCGCAGCCTGGGTCTCCTACGGCACCGCGAAGAACACCTCCCGGCACCCGGAGCGTTTCGGGACCGGCGAGCCGGCCGGCGTCGTGGCCTGCGAGACGGCCAACAACGCCTGCATCGGGGGCGCGCTGATTCCCCTCCTCACGCTCGGCATTCCAGGCAGCCCGCCGGCGGCCATGCTGCTGGGAGCCCTGTTGATCCATGGCGTCAATCCGGGGCCGAACCTGCCATTTGAGCGGCCGGGGTTTCTGATTGAGGTCACCGCCATCATGCTTCTCTGCTCGGCCGCCATGTGGGTCTGTGGGATGCTGCTGTGCCGCCAGGTCATCAAGGTGCTGCGCGCACCCTCGGAGGTTTTTCTCCCCATCGTCGGGGTGCTGTGCGTGATCGGGTCGTACGCAATCGGTCTCAACGTCGTGAACCTCTACCTGATGGTGCTGGTCGGGGTCGCCGCCTTCTTCCTGATCGAGATGGAGTATCCCATCGCACCCCTCGTCATCGGCGTCATCCTGGGGCCGATGGCCGACGAGAACCTGCGCCGGGCGCTCATGGTGTCCCAGGGAAGCTTCCTGCCCTTCTTCACTCGACCGGTGTCGGTGATCCTGCTCCTGACCATCGTGCTCGTCATGCTTAACCAGGTGCCGACATACCGGCAGTGGCAATCCGGACTCTTCCGGCGCGTGCGGCGGCGGCCGACGGCAGCCTAGCGAATATCGGCGTGGAGTGACCATGATCGGCGTCAGTCCGGCCTTTGTGTTCTCGCTCTACGGGACCGGATTCACCGTCGCGGATTTCTGCGACGCGTTGCCCAAGATCAAGCGAATCGGGTTCTCCGCGTTCCAGCCCGAGGTCTACGTGGCGACCGCGATCCTCGAGTGGTCGCAGGAAGCAAGCCGTCTCGGGCGGACTGCCGCCAACCTTGGCCTTGTCCCAACTCAGTTGGTGGCGCACTTTCTGCTGGAGGCTTTCGCCAGCCCCGGACGACTCGATCCTGACGCAGGGCTCGACGACTTGAAGCGCGTCGTTGAGATCGCTCACGCGCTTCCGCCCTGCCGGGTGGTCACTGTCCCTGCTGCCCAGTTTCAGATGGCGTGGGAAGTGGCTGCAACAGGCAGTGTGAACCCCTGGGCCGAAATTCATGATCGCGTGGTGGAAAAGATCCGGCGATACCTGGAGGTGGTTTCGAGGGCGGGACTTCGCCTCGCATTCGAGATCGCACCGTTCTCCGTCATCGGGGGGATTCGTCGGTTCCTGAATATCTGCGAACAGATCGGTTCGCCCGACCTCGGCCTCAACCTCGATACGGGCCATGCCTGGGCGTGTCGAGAACTCGTACCCCTCCTGCCGTTTGAGTTGCAGGGGAGAATCTTCGGCACGCACTTGGGCGACAATTGCAGCACCGAGAACGTCAAGATGCCTCTCGGGCAGGGGACCGTACCCTGGGCCCCACTGCTCAGGAATCTACGAGCGAGCGGGTATCGCGGCAGCTTGGACATCGAAGTTGTCTGTCCCGCGGACCAGGTCGAACAACGGTACAGGGAGAGTCTGCATTACTTACGATCGCTGGAGTGCGCCCCACAAGGAGAATCGGCATGAGCCATCCTGTCAAGTGTGCCCTCATCACGGCGTTCGTCGGCAAGACGAAAGACCGCTTCCACGACTACAACCGCGACCTGACGCTGGAGGAGCGCCTGGAGCTCGTCGCGACCATGGACGGCATGAGTGGGGTGGAGGTGATCTATCCCTACGAGGCCAAGGACCCGGCGCAGCTCCAGGCGGCACTGCGGAAGACCGGCCTCCAGATCGCGGCCATCAACGTGAACGTGAAGGCCGAGCCGGAGTTCCGCGCCGGGGGGCTCACCTCCACCGACCCGGGCATCCGGAAGCGGGCGGTCCAGTTCATCAAGGACTCCAAGGACTTCGCCCAGGCCGTGGGCGCCAACAAGGTCACCTGTTGCCCGCTCGGAGACGGCTACGAGTTCGCCTTCCAGTGCGACTACGCCCAGATGTGGAAGTGCCTGGTGGAGACATTCGGCGAGGCGGGGAGCTACAAGCCGGAAGTCCCGCTCTTCATCGAGTACAAGCCCAGCGAGACCCGTGGTCGCTGTTTCGTGGACACCGCGGCCAAGGCCCTGTGCCTTTTGAACGACATCGGGATCCCCCAGATGGGGACGACGATCGACTTCGGCCACTCCAAGTACGGCGGGGAAAACCCGGCGGAAGTAGTTTCCATGCTGGCCCACAGCCGGTTCCCCTACTACGTCCACATCAACGACAACAACGGCAAGTGGGACTGGGACTTCATGGTGGCGTCCCACAACTTCCTGGAGTACGCGGAGTTCGTGTTTTATCTGCAAGAGTGCGGCTACAACGACTACCTGACGTCGGACACGTCGCCGACCCGCTGGGACATCGTCGGGACCTTCGAGGCCAACACGCGCATGACCCAGAAAGTGTGGGACCGCCTGCTGTCCCTCGATCGGGACGAGTTCCGTAAGTTGATCCGAGCCGGCGATTTCCTCAAGACCTGGCAGTTCATCGAGGCGAACATCCTTTGTTTGTAGGCAACTGTGCGTATCGCGTCTGTGCGGTTGCTGGGAACGAGCCGGAGTAATGCCGCAACGCGTCAACGGTCGCCGACTTCGCTGAGATGGGCGAACTCTCGTGGTTAACAGGCCCATAACAAGGGCACGGCAGGATGCCGTCACCAATCTCCCATGAGTCGAACGAGAACAGCGCATCATCATCGAGACAGGTGATGCCGTTTGGGTAAAGGGGGTGGTCGGCATGAGGCGGCTGGCGCTGATCCTGAAACGGGCGAGCGATACGACCGATAGAATAACCCGCTGGGCTGTGTTTCCCATCGCTGTCGCGTTCATTCTGATCGTGTTTGGCGGCGTCATGACCCGTTTCGTCTTCAGGACACCCATGGTTTCGTCCGAGGAGTTTGCCAGGATTACCTTCCTGTGGACCTGCTTCCTGGGGGCAGCAATCTGCGTCAAGCGGGAGAACCACATCCGCTTTGAATTCCTCGACAACCTGCTCGGGAAAGCGCGCCCAGCCTTTGATCTCGCCATCACTCTGGTCTCGATAGCGTTCTACCTTTTCCTGATCGTCAAAGGGATGGAGCTATTTCTCCACGTCCTTCCGACGATGTTTCCTGCCTCGGGCTTTTCGCAAGCCTGGATGTATGGCGTGCTGCCATTGAGTTGCCTAATGATGATGGTCCACTTTGCCTATTTCATTATCCGCGACGCGTTCAGACTCGTCGGCAAACCCCTCGAATTGGGAGAAGCCGAATGATCGGCCTATTGATCGCCTGTTTCGCGATCCTGGCTATTCTGGGGGTCCCGATAGCCGTCTGCCTGGGGGTTGCCTCGATCGTCGTGATGCTCCTCCACCCCGCATTTCCTCTGATAACCGTCGCGCAGCGCATGATCACGGGAATCGACTCCTACGTTCTGATATCGGTGCCTCTATTCATGCTCGCGGGCAGCCTCATGAACGAGGGAGGGATCACGGATCGAATCTTTTGGTTCGCGCGTGCGCTGTTCGGCCACATCCGCGGCGGCCTGGGGCATGTGAATGTAGTTGGAAGCATGATCTTCGCCGGCATGTCGGGCTCCGCGGTCGCCGACGCTGGCGGCCTCGGTCAGGTTGAGATCAAAGCGATGGACGACCAGGGGTTTCCACGCGACTTCTCAGCGGCCATTACGTGCGCATCGTCGGCCATTGGCCCAATCATCCCGCCATCCATCCCCATGCTCATCTATGCTGCCATCGCTGAGGTGTCCCCCGGCAAGCTGTTCTTGGCAGGCTTCCTGCCCGGGGTGCTCATGGGTATTGCGTTGATGATCGCCATTTTCATTCTCAGCTTGTTTAACGACTATCCGCGCGATCCACGATCGACCCTCCGTCAGATTGCGAAGAGCTTTGCCGACGCGTTCCTGTGCCTCCTGACCCCATTGATCATCATGGGCGGAATCATGAGCGGGGTCTTCACACCCACAGAGGCTTCGGCCGTGGCTGCGGTTTATGCCTTTGTCCTCAGCCTCCTGATTTACAGGACAATCCGACTTACAGACCTGCCGCGAATCATCGTGGACACCGCGGTCACCACCGCCGTCGTCATGATTATCGTGTCCGCGAGCGCAAGTTTCTCCTGGATTCTCCTGATCGAACGGGCCGCCAACGAACTCGTCGCGGGGATCTTACAGCTGACTACTGACAAGAACCTCATTCTACTGTGGCTGAACATCGTGATGCTCGTCCTCGGCTGCTTCATGGAGAACGGCGTCTTGCTTATCCTGCTCACACCGCTTTTCCTTCCTATCGCGGTGTCGCTGAACGTGGACCTCATTCAGTTCGGGGTCATCATGGTCCTCAATCTGATGATCGGTGTAGTTACGCCCCCAGTCGGGATGAGCCTCTTCGTCGTGAGCAAAGTCAGCGGTCTGAGCATCGGGACCATTGGAAGGGCTTCGATCCCGTTCATTATCCCGCTGATCGGGGTGCTGGCCCTGGTGACCTACATCCCGGCAATCTCGCTCTGGCTGCCGAACATATTCATGAAGTAGGCAACGATGAGGATAGGTAAGGAGGTGATGCGGGCGCAGGTGAGCGGATGGAGAAGGATGCACATCAAGACCATTATGCACGCAATTCCAGAACCGGATGGGAGGAAAAGGCCATGAGGAAGCTGTTGCTCGTCGCGATGATTCTTTGCGCGTTCTGTGTCGCATTTTCCGTTGCGCACGCCGCCTCTCCATTCGTCATGAAGGTGGGTGTCGGCCACCCTCCAACACATTCCTTCGTGAAGGGTCTCGAACACTTCAAGGAGCAGGTCGAGAAGGCATCTCAGGGAAGGCTCCGGGTCGAGATCTACCCGAACAGCCAATTGGGCGGCGAGCGCGAGATGCAAGAATCGGTGGCGCTCGGGAATCTGGAGATGACCGTGAGCGGCCTCCTCTCCATCTACGAGCCGGTGTTTGCCGCGTTGGACGTGCCGTATCTCTTCAAGGACCGCACCCACATCCGGAAATTTCACGACAGTGCCGCATTCAAGGAACTCGCTAGCTCCCTGGACGCCAAGAATATCAAGGTCTTGACATACTACGAGGGCGGCTTCCGCCAGGTCACGAACAATGTCCGGCCGATCCACAAGGTCGCCGACCTCAAGGGCCTGAAGATCCGCACGCCGGAAATCCCTGCCATGATCGAGACCTTCAAGCAGCTGGGTGCCGTGGTGACGCCGATGTCCTTCAAGGAGTTGTACGGAGCGCTGCGGCAGGGAGTCGTCGACGGACAGGAAAACCCGGTCAAGAACATCCACACCAGCAAGTTCTACGAGGTCCAGAAGCACCTTGCAATCACAAATCACCAGTACAACAGCGGCTATGTCTACATGAACAACGGCTACTTCAATCGGCTGCCTGCGGACCTTCAGCAGTTGCTCTTGAAAGCCGTTGCGGAGTCTTCCGTGTTCCAGGTCAAGCTGGACGCCGACACCGAAAATAGCCTGCTGGAGGATCTCAAGAAGAACGGCATGCAGGTGACCACTCCCGACGAAAAGGAGTTCCGGGAAGCGACGAAGGGCGTTTACGACGTCTTCTATCAGCGCTACGGTGACAAGGCCAAGCGAGTGATCGAGCAGATCGTCAGCATGAGATAACGATAATCGTAGGCGCCTCCTGGTAAGGCCGCGTTTCCCTACCCGGAGGCGCCAACCCAGCCCGTGATATTCGTGGACACGAATGACGAGAGGAACGGGTTTCACTATGGACGCATCCGCTTTTGACGCCATTGGCCTTTCCGTTCGGTTGTTGACGGTTGACGCGATCGAAAAAGCAAACTCAGGGCATCCGGGCCTCCCGCTCGGATGTGCGGAGCTCGGCGGCTTTATCTTCGGCGAAGCAATGAGTCACTATCCGCAATCCCCCCTCTGGGCGAATAGGGACCGTTTCATCCTGTCCGCCGGCCACGGGTCGATGCTCCTGTACGCCTTGCTGCACCTGTCCGGCTACGACCTTGGCCTCGAAGACCTCAAACGGTTCAGAACGCTGCACTCGAAGACGCCCGGACATCCGGAATATGGGGCGGCACCGGGGATTGAGACAACCACGGGACCGCTCGGACAAGGGTTCGGCAACGCGGTCGGAATCGCGATCGCCGAGCGTATGCTGGCGGCGCAGTTCAACACGGCGGCGCGGAGCGTCATCAATCATTACACCTATGTTCTGGCTAGCGATGGCGACATGATGGAAGGCGTCGTGTATGAAGCCGCATCGCTCGCGGGTCATCTCGGCCTGGGGAAGCTCATCGTCTTCTACGACGACAACCAGGTCTCGATCGACGGAGCGACCAGCCTCACGTTCAGCGAAGACGTGATGGCGCGGTTCACGGCCTGCAAATGGCAAACCTTTGCGTGCAGCGCATACGATCTCGAGGAACTCCGAGGCTGCGTGCGGAAGGCCAAGGCCGATTCGACCCGGCCGACGCTCATCAAGGTGCGGTCAGTCATGGGCAAAGGCTCACCGTCCTTCGCCGGCACCCATCGGGTCCATTCCGGCGCCCTCGGCGCAGACGAGTTGCGAAAGATGAAGCAGGCCATGGGGGTGGGTCCGGACCGGGATTTCTACATCGCCGAAGAAGCCACCGAGTTCTTCCGGACGCGGAACAGGGAGTGGAAAGCGGCATACGACGCGTGGTGCGCGGAGTTCGCGATGTGGACGGTGGAGAATCCCGACCGCTTGGTGAAATGGCAGGAGGTCTTCGGGAGGCACCGACCGCCATACGATCTCGCGGGGATGAGTCTCCCCAGGTACTCGCCGGGAGACATTGTTGCCACTCGCACGGCTGGCGGGAAGGTCGTCTCGACACTCCTGGATCGATGCGATGAGATCGTCGGAGGTTCCGCCGACCTCACCATGCCCTGCCTGCATGGTATGACGTACAGCGACAATTTTGCACCGACCAATCCGAAGGGGAGATTGATCTACTTCGGCGTCCGCGAACACGCCATGGGGGCGATCGCCAACGGTCTAGCCCTTCACGGCATGCGCCCGTTCTGCTCGACTTTCCTGACTTTCTCAGACTACCTGAGGCCGTCACTGCGCCTTTCCGCGCTCATGCGTCTGCCCGTGATTTACGTCCTCGCGTATGACTCGATCTGGAATGGCGAAGATGGGCCAACACACGAGCCCGTAGAGCACCTGGCGGCTCTTCGAGCTATGCCGAACCTTCTGGTCCTCAGGCCAGGAGATGCGGAGGAAACGGAAGCGGCTTGGGAGATTGCCTTGAATCATCGGCAAGGACCGACGGCTCTTTCGTTAACTCGCCAAGCCGTTACCGTCTATGCGAAATGGGACCCCGACTGGCGAAAGACGATCACCCGTGGAGCCTACATCGTCAAGCAGTCCGCGCAGAGCCCAGCGCTTGTTATCGTGGCAACCGGATCCGAGGTGAGCTCGACACTTCACGCAATTGCCCGCTCCCCGTTTGCTGATCGCATTAGAGTTGTCTCCATGGTCTCGCGAGAGCTCTTCCTGAAACAAGAAGAGGCCTACAGGACCGAGCTCTTGGGGAAAGGCTCGGAGCTCTTGATCGTCGAGGCTGGTGTCGCGCAGGGCTGGGAATCGATCTGTGGCAAACCGCGAGCGAGGATTGTGAGTGTGGAGCGCTTCGGTGAGTCCGCCCCAGGAGAGCAGGTGGCCGAACACCTCGGGGTTGGGTCCGCATCCCTTCTCGGGGAGATCGAAGGTGTATTTTCCGCAAAAGAATGATGAATCAACACGATCAGAGAGGAACAATCCGATGACTGCCACTCTCAGGGATATGGCGACTGCGGTCAGAGTACTCGCGGTCGACACGCTCGTACGCGCCAAGGATGGGCATCCGGGGACGCCGACGGGCGGCGCGGACATCGCGACGACGCTTTTCAACCGGCACCTGAAGTTCGACCCCCGGTGTCCGCGCTGGCCGGACCGCGACCGCTTCGTTCAGTCCAACGGGCACGGCTCGATGCTGATCTACTCGCTGCTCCACCTCGCCGGGTACGAGGCGATCTCCATGGAACAGATCAAGAACTTCCGGGTACTGGGCTCGAACACCCCGGGCCACCCCGAATACGAGCCCGATCACGGGATCGAGACCACCACCGGGCCGCTGGGGCAGGGGATCGCCAATGCCGTCGGCATGGCGGTGGCCGAGCGGATGCTGAACGCCCAGTTCGGCGACGCCATCGTTGACCACTATACCTATGCGCTGGTCGGCGACGGCTGCCTGATGGAGGGGGTGGCGCACGAGGTGATCTCGCTGGCGGGCCACCTGAAACTCGGAAAACTCATCGTCCTGTACGACGACAACCAGATGACCGACGATGGTGTGCTCGGCCAGGCGGCCTCGGAAAACTACGTGCAGCGCTTCGCCTGCGCCGGGTGGCACGTCCAGGAGTGCGATGGCCACGACCACGACGCCATCTCGACGGCGATCGAGGCGGCGAAGCGGGACGAGCGCCCCTCAATGATCCGGTGCCGCACCCTGATCGGGTTCGGGGTGCCGCGCATCCAGAACGAGCGGGTGGCGCACGGCGGGAAGCTCTCCGAGGAGGATGCGAAGGGGATCCGCGAGCGGCTCGGGTGGACGCACGACCCCTTCGTCATCCCGCAGGACATCTATACCGAGTGGCGCAAGGCCGGGAAGTGCGGGGCCGAGGCGCGCGCGGCGTGGCAGTCCCGCGTCGACGCCCTGGAGCCGGCGACGCGCGCGGAGTTCCAGCGCCTGGTCGAGGGGTGGTTGCCCGAGGGGTGGGAGCGGCCCCTGCTGGCCTACAAGAAGGCGCAGGTCGAAGCCCAGCCGGAGCGGTCCAACATCCAGACGTCCGGCGAGATCTCGCGCATCCTGTCGCACGCTATCCCCGAGCTGGTCGGCGGCGCCCCGGATCTGGAGGCGGCGACCCAGCACAAGCGCGACATGCAACCGTTCACCGCAGTCAACCGGTCCGGCCGGTATATCCACTACGGCGTCCGCGAGCACGCCATGGGTGCGATGATGAACGGCATGGTCGCCCACAAGGGCGTCGTGCCTTTCGGTGTCACCTTCCTCGTCTTCTCGGACTACATGCGGCACGCGATGCGGCTCTCGGCGATGATGTCGCTCCCCGTTATCTGGGTCTTCAGCCACGACTCGATCGGCATCGGGACCAACGGCCCGACGCACCAGCCGGTCGAGTACCTGCCGTCCCTCCGCGCCATCCCCAACCTCTGGGTGATGCGGCCGTGCGACGCAGTGGAAGCGGCGGAGTGCTGGCAGTTGGCGGTTGCGAACCGGTCGCACCCATCGGCGATCGTCAACTCGCGACAACCGCTGAAGTCGTTGCGCAAGACGTACTCCGAGGAGAACCTGTGCGCCAAGGGCGCCTACATCATGGCCGACGCCGACGGCGGCACGCGGAAGGCCACACTCTTCGCGACCGGCTCGGAGGTCGCCGTGGCGCTGGAGGCGCGCGAGACCCTCCAGGCGTCGGGAGTCCCCACAGCGGTTGTCTCTGTGCCGTGCTGGGAGTTGTTCTGGGAGCAGCCCGCGGAGTACCGAGCACGCATCATCGGCCGCGGCACCGCCCGGGTTGCGGTAGAAGCAGCGACCCGGCTCGGTTGGGAGCGATTTGTCGGCGAGGACGGCGGCTTCGTCGGCATGAAGAGCTTCGGCGCGTCGGGCCCCGTCGCCGACCTGTTCAAGCACTTCGGCATCACCGCCGCCAATGTGGTTGCGGAAGTCAAGGCGCGGCTCTGAGAAGCACCGCACTCCGACAGTCCATCGAACCCATCCTCCGCGCATCGACGCCACTCCCCGCCTGACGCGCCTCCATTGGGGCGGGGAGTGGCGGAAGTCCAAACGAAGGGCCCATGACTCTTGACACGACTTGCCTGATTGGGCGAAGGTTAGCCCCTATCCGGCAGGGCCGTGTCGGCACGGCCGGCTGTGTCTCGGCGGATCGGTTTCGGCACGTGCCGCGTCGAGACATCGAATATTCGCAACGTAGGAGTGGAGTGAAGATCATGATCCAGAGAAACGACGCATTGGTCCAAGATCTGGAAGCGAAAGCCCGGAAGCTGCGCCTGGACTCGCTCTTCGTCATGAAAGAGATGGGGATCGGCTGGCTGGGCGGCAGTTTCTCTTCGGCGGACGTGGTCACCGCGCTTCTCTTCCACCACATGCGGCACGACCCGAAGAATCCCCAGTGGCCGGGCCGGGATCGGCTGATCATGTCCAAGGGGCACTCCTGCGAGGTCATGTACGCCGCCCTGGCCGAGGCGGGGTATTTCCCCCGGGAGGAACTCAAGACGTACAGCCATCCGGGCGCCCGCCTGCAGACGCACGTCAACACCAAGACGCCGGGGATCGACTATAGCGGCGGCTCTTTGGGTCTGGGGTTATCGTTTGCCGTGGGCTCGGCCGCCGGGGCCTACATCCATTCCGCCGATGCAAACCTCGCCGCACAGGTGCGGCTCCGTGCCCCACGGTACCGGGTCTATTGCATCGTAGGCGACGGGGAATGCAATGAGGGACAGGTGTGGGAGGCCGCAGCCAACGCCTCGCACTTTCGGTTGGACAACCTGACGGTGATCCTCGATTCCAACCGGTATCAGTCCACTGGGACGGTGGAAAAGACCCTCAACATGTTGTCCCTGGCGGACAAGTTGCGCAGCTTCGGATGGGAGGTGCGGGAGATCGACGGCAACAACATGAGTGAGGTGGTTGCCGCTTTGGAGTGGGCAACAGGCGTCGCAGGAAAGCCGCAGGCGGTCATCGCGCACACAGTGAAGGGCAAAGGGGTTCCCGCCTACGAGAACACGAACTGCCATTTCATCAAGATCACCGACGAATTGATCAGGGTCGGCCAGGAAGCCCTGAAGGCGTGACGCTCCGCAGCGCGCGGAGGACGAGGAAGGAGTCCGTCGTGAAGACACCGCATCTGCGGGCGACGCGAGACGTCGCCGAGAACTTGTACGCCGCCCACAATCGAGCACTCATCGCGCTGGCCCGGCGGGACCCGCGCATCGTTTCGACGTACGGGGATTTCGGGCCGGGCGAGGTCGGCCAGGTGTTCGCGAAGGAGTGCCCGGATCGAATCCTGGACGTGGGGATTGCCGAGGGCCATCTCATAACCAGCGCCGCCGGGCTAGCGGGCGCCGGTTTCATCCCGTTCGCACACTGCCATGGGATCTTCGGGCTGGGCCGGGCGTACAACCAGATCCGACAGAATGTCGCGTACGACCTGCGCAATGTGAAGATCATCCTGTGCAACTGCGGCGTGATCTGGGGCATCCTGGGCCCATCCCATCAAGTGATCGAGGACCTGGCCGCCCTGCGAGCGATCCCCAGGCTGACCATCCTGTCCCCGGCCGATGCCGTGTCGTCCGAGAAGGCCACGTATGCCGCCGCTGAGCACGCCGGACCGGTGATCATGCGGCTCCCGTCCACCGGCGACAGCTTTCCAGCCCTGTACACGAGCGACCTCGAGTACGAGATCGGCAAGGCGATCTGCGTCCGCGATGGGAGCGATGCGACTATTCTGGCCACGGGCATCTTGGTGAGCGACGCCCTGACTGCAGCAGAAGCCTTAGAGGGGGCCGGGCTCTCGGTCCGAGTTCTGGACGTGCACACGATCAAGCCCCTGGATGAAGCAGCGGTCCTCCAGGCGGCGCGCGAAACGGGCACCCTCGTCACGGTGGAGGATGGCACCGTCCTCGGCGGTCTGGGCGGAGCCGTGGCGGAGCTCACAGCGGAGCGGTTCCCCGTCTTCGTCCGTCGGGTGGGCGTCAAAGATCGCTTCGGCGAGTCCGGCAAGCCCGCCGAGGTCAAGGAAGTCTGCGAGCTGACCGTCCCCTTCATCCGGCAAGCGGTGGAAGAGGCCGTGGAGGCGAAGGTCAAGCGAGGGAAGTAGAGACTATCCGCCATCGCCGGCCGAATGGCGCCTGCTTCGCAACCGCAGCCTTTGGAGACTGGCGTGCCATGTTCGAATTGACGAATCGCACGGCAATTGTCACGGGAGCCGGCTCCAGGAACGGCATCGGACGGGCCACGGCCCTGGCCCTGGCCAGCCAGGGGGCCGACGTTGCCGTCTGCGACCTGAACCAGGCGGGCGCGGACGAGACGGCCGGCGAGATCCGAAAGCTCGGCCGGCGCTCGATGGCGTTCGTCGTTGACGTCACCAGGTCTGAGCAGGTTCAAGGCATGGTCGATGCCGTGGTGCGGGCGTGGGGACGCATCGACATTCTGGTGAACATCGCCGGGATCACCCAGCCGGTCAAGGTGGCCAACACGACGCCGGAGGACTGGGACCGGATCACGAGCGTCAACATGAAGGGGACGTTCCTGTTCTCGAAGGCGGCGTCCGCCGTCATGCGCAAGCACAGGTACGGCCGCATCGTCAACATGAGCTCCGTCTCCGCCAAGCGCGGCGGCGGAGTCTTCGGGGGCGCGCACTACTCGGCTGCCAAGGCGGGCATCCTCGGTTTCGCCAAGGCCCTGGCGCGCGAAGTGGCCGCAGACGGCATCACGGTGAACTCCGTTGCACCCGGACTCGTCCTGACCGACATCCGGGGCGGCATCGAGAGCGAGGAGGGGCAGGCCCGCCTGGCGGCGGATATTCCCATCAAGCGACTCTGCCGTCCCGACGAGATCGCCGCCCTGGTCTGCTTCCTGGCCTCGGAGGAAGCCGGCTACATCACCGGCGAGGACATCGATATCAACGGCGGCTCCCACATGGATTAGCCGGCCGCTGAAAACGGGCCATCTGCGGGGACCCATCCTCCGGACGGGTACCCCGCTCGTTCCCGCGACGCTGCGACGTACGCGGTAAGTACGTCTCGCGCCCCGGATCGTTCGCCGCCTTGCATCTGACCCGTTTTGAGCGGCCTGGAAAGCGGTTCTTCTTGCATAAGTGCAAGTTGCTCCAAGCGGATTGGGTCGTCCCACCGTATATGCCGCCAGATTGCCTGCAGCATGGGAGACGGAGAGATAAATGCGAGCACTGGTCAAGACGGAACCGGTCCCCGGCGCGGCCCTGCTGGAGATCGATGAGCCGCGCCTTCGGCGCGACGAGGTGATGGTCGAGGTCAAGGCGGGCGCCATCTGCGGGACCGACATTCACTTCTACCACTGGGACCCCGCCTCGACGAACTTCCCGGTCCGGTTCCCTCTCATCCTCGGCCACGAGTACGCCGGCGACGTCGTGGAGGTCGGCGCGGACGTCCGCGGGATTGCGGCGGGGGACCGCATCTCGGTCGAGACCCACATCCCGTGCGGTGCGTGCTACCAGTGCGGCCTGGGAGAGGGGCACAACTGCCAAGACATGGGACTGGTGGGGATCAGCTATCCGGGCGCGTTCGCCCCCTACGCCAAGGTGCCGGCCAAGGTTGCGTTCAAGCTACCGCCGGGCGTGTCGTACGACGAGGGGTCGCTCTTCGAGCCTGCCGGCGTCGCCATGCGCGGCGTGGACGAGGCCCATATTGCGCCTGGCGATCTGGTGGTGGTGTTGGGGTGCGGCCCGATCGGCTTGATCGCCATCCAGATCGCCCGCGCCGTGGGCGCCGCCCAGGTCATCGGTGTGGACATCAATGAATTCCGGCTGGGAATGGCGCGACGCATGGGCGCCATCGCTGTCAACGCGGCCAAGGAATCGGTCGTGGATTCGGTGAAGAGCGTGGCCGGGCGGAAGGGCGGTGCCGACGTAGTGATCGAGCTGAGCGGCGCGCCCGAGGTCTTCGACTACATCTTCGACATTCTCCGTCTGGAGGGGCGGATCGTGACGGTCGGCCACGTCTCCCGGCCGATCAGCGTGAACGTGTCCAAGCAGATCAACCTGAAGGGCGTATCGCTGAAGGGGGTCTTTGGCCGGCGCATCTGGGAAACCTGGGAGCACCTGGCCTCCCTCGTGGCCGCCAAGCGAATCGACCTGTCCGGGGTCGTCACGCACCGCTTTCCGCTGGAGGCCTACGAGGAAGCCTTCAGGCAGGTGCATGGAGACGCGGGAAAGGTTCTGTTCGTTCCCTGAGTTCGGGCACAGCGTGGAGTTGCAGCAGCAACGGGGCAAGCGAAAAGGAGGGCGACGCATGCGGAAGCGCGGATTGGCACTTGGTCTTATCGTCCTGGGTGTTGCGGTCAGTCTGCTCGTGGTCGCGGGCGGACCGGCGTCGGCGCAGCAGAAGATCATCAAGCTGGGCCTCACGGCAGCCGAGGGGACGCCGGAAGTTGTGGCGAGCCGGGAATTCGCCAAGATCCTGGCCGCCAAATCGAACGGTGCCATGCGAGCCGACATCCTGGCGGGCGGCTTGGCCGGTGGCGAACGGGACATCGTCGAGGGCCAGCAGATCGGCAGCCTGCAGATGTCGGTGGTGTCCGGGATCATCCAGAACTTTGACCCGGCTATGATGATCCTGGAGTACGAGTTCCTGTTCAAGAACGAAGACCACGTCAAGAAAGTCATGAACGGCCCGATCGGGGAGCAGATCAACAAGCGTCTTGCGGAGAAGGCCAAGCTCCGCTACCTGTCAGTCTTCATGCGGACGCCGCGGATCTTGACCACCAGCAAGCCCGTGAACAAAGTCGGAGACCTGAAAGGCTTGAAGATCCGGGTGCCCGAGATGCCGGCCCGGCTGGCCCTCTGGCGGGCGATGGGCGCCAGCCCGACCCCCCTGGCGTTCCCGGAGGTGTTCACCGCTCTGCAGCTGGGAACGATCGACGGCCAGGAAAATCCCGTGGGATTGATCTACGCCTCCAAGTTCCACGAGAT